>Ga0207639_10001504_pt1 | contig 15675 bp, 23 predicted proteins | sample KBSCornC32_FD_184299 | JGI IMG/M metagenome (GOLD analysis project Ga0207639, IMG submission 184299) | Corn rhizosphere microbial communities from Kellogg Biological Station, Michigan, USA - KBS Corn C3-2 (SPAdes) (version 2) | ecosystem: Host-associated > Plants > Roots > Rhizosphere > Soil ...
GCTCGATCGCCAACAACGATCCGGCGGCCGATTACCCGGCGGCGATCCTCGCGCTCGATGCGGTGGTCGTCACAGACCGCCGCGAGTTGCCTGCCGACGCCTTCCTGACAGGATTGTTCGAGACCGCGCTGGAACCGGGCGAGCTTGTCCTGCAGGTGCGCATCCGCACTGACCAGGCATTTTCCTATGCCAAGTTCCGGCACCCGGTTTCGGGTTACGCCATGACCGGCGTGGCCGTCGCCCATGGCCCCCGTGGCTGGCGGGTCGCAGTCACTGGAGCGGGCGCGGGGGCATTCCGGATGCCGGACGTCGAGCACCAATTGTTGCGCGACGGCAGCCCCGAAGGCATTGATCGACTGACCTTCGATCTGCCGGAACTCATCAGCGATTTTCACGCGGGCGCGGACTACCGGGCCAATCTTGTGCGCGTGATGACACGGCGGGCAGTTCGTGCCCTGCTTGGAGGACAAAATGCCGACTGAGCTTCCCCGGTCGGGCCGTCTTGCCGCCAAGGTCGTCGCGATGACCGGCGCCACGGGGGGACTTGGCCTGGCGACCGCGCGATTGATGGCGCGCGAAGGCGCGAAACTGGCTCTGACCGACATTGACGAGCAGGCGCTGGATATTCTGAAAACGGATTTGATGGCCGAAGGAACCGAGGTCGTTGCGGTTCCGGGTGACGCGACGCAGCCGGAAACCCACGCCGCGCTGGTCAACCTGGCCATGGAACGGTTTGGCGCCCTGCACGCCTGGTGCAATATCGCCGGCATTCTGGGGCCCGGCGATCTGGCCGACGTCACGCTGGCCCAGTTCGACCGTGTGATGCACGTCAACTGCTTCTCGCAACTCATCGCCATGCAGAAGGCCGCGCCGGCCATCCGCGCTTCGGGCGGCGGGGCGATCGTCAACGTCTCGTCGGTCGGGGGGCTGGTATCGCTGCCCCACATGAGCGTCTATTGTGCTTCCAAGGCGGCGATCATCGGCATGACGCGGGCATTGGCGGCCGAACTGGCGCCCGACATCCGATGCAATGTCATCTGTCCGGGCGGGATCGACACCGGCATGGCGCAAGGGCTTCTGGCCGGGTTACCGCCGGAGGACCGAGCGGATCTGCTGGCCAAGTTGACCGGTCGCCAGCACCTCAAGCGCTTTGCCCACCCCGCCGAGATCGCGAAAACCATCCTGCACCTCGCGTCGGACGAATCTTCGTTCATGACGGGATCGGTCATCGCCGCGGACGGCGGCCACACGAGTTGGTAGACAAGGCCAAGGTACTCGCAACGTTGATGCGGTTTTCGGTGGCGGCTCGTCTGGTCGGCGGATGACGAACGGGCCGCACTGCATGGACATGGTCAGCCACCCACGGGACGTCGCCCGATTTGTCGTCGATGCGCCGAGGCCCGGATCGGCGTGGCGCTGGTTTTCGTCACTGCGGTCGATGGGGGCAGCATGCGCGAGCCCGGCCTACGAATGGCGGCCAGCATTACGGGCACCACAGCAGGCTATGTGTCAAATGGCTGCGTCGAGGCGGACCTGGTGGCGCAAGCATGCAAGGCAATCGTCGAAAATCGGCCGGCGGCCGCATCGAAGATCCACTCCCACACGCCCGCATGGCACCACATGCTGAAACGGCGATGCACCGTCTTCCACCGACCATAGCGCTCCGGCAGATCGCACCAATGTGCTCCCGACCGCAGACCCCACAAACAACCGTTCATGAACAAGCGGTTATCCGATCCGATGACCGTGACCCTCGCCCGCGAAGGGGAGCAACGGTGCAATCTTCGCCCATTGCGCCTCGTTCAACTCGTACCGCTTGATCCTCCCATGCTGGGTATCGAGAATTGGTCGCTGAGCGGCAAATATGAAGTCTTGATCCTGCGAAAGGCTCTCAACTTTTCAAAGTTACAATATGCAGTCCGGCGGGTTTTTGGGAAGGGTTGGACGCGTTTTGCTTCTTGGGTTTTTCAGCCTTGGGCTTACGGACTTCGCGGTTTGATCTTTTTTGACTTTTGGCCATTTGTGTGATCCTTCAGAAGGTGATTTTTGTTCTCGGTTTTATTATGAATGGCAGGGAGCTTGTGTGATCCGGAGCGGTCAGGGGGACCCTTCGCTGGCGCCTGGAATCAGGGTCGTCCAAAACCGAACCAGAGAGCTTCAGCATCCTCCAGCGCTTCAAACATATCTGCTTCAGCGTGAATCCGGTTCAGATGACCGCGCACCTTTTCGGGGTCGCCCGACCGCGGAAACGTCTGGTCGCCTGCCGCCGACCGCGCCAAGTCTCCTATCCAGCCCAGCCGACAATATTGTCCTATCAACCAGGTGCCGAATTGCTCAATCTGAACGGTCATATGCGCGTCCCATCACAGCCGTTTGCAGGAAATTGAAAGCGGCCTCGCCTCATTTATTGGCGCGCATCCGCGCCTCTTCCTCGTCCTCCAGCTGAAATTCCAGGGCAATCGCCGCATCGTCCGCGCTGAGCATATCCGGCTTTCCGGCTTCGCGCGCCTCAGCTTCCCTGGCCTGAATGTCCCATGCGTTCGCAGCTGCAAGCGCAATCGCCCGCACCTTCTCAAGGGAGGTAGCGGCAGCAAACTGCCGATGATGCGCTGCCTGCTGCCTGCACATTGCGGAACTGTTGAGCATGACCGATCTACCCCCTGCTGTCGGTGGGCGCGTTTCGGACCCACAGAGGAACCCAACGCCAGTCCCTGGGCACAGGGGTGTCCGAGGGCGGGGTCTGCGTCGCTGGCGGATCAGCTGGAGCCAATATGCCTCGCGCGGCGTCTTTATCTCGGCGCAATGCGGCCTCCAGATCCCGGGGATCGACCTGGTGATGCTCAATGGTGGTACCGGTTTGGATACGCACGGTCGTCGCTGTCCGGCGAAGGGCCGTACGGAACTGGCCTTCTATCGCCTCTTCATCCGTTTCGACCACATAGGTTCCGGCGGGCAGAAGCGCTTCGAAACCTGGTAAGTGGAAGGGCGCCGCAAATGTCATCGCTTTGCGTGTGGTGCGAATGGTCATGACGGCGTCGCGCCGGTAGGGCGGGCGCGGATCGGGCTGTCGGACATTGCGCTATCTCCCGTTTGCAGGCGGGAGCACGATGGTCTCTCTGTCACAACATGCCTGCGGCATGATCGGGGTGATGACGGGTTGTAACATGAAATGTCCGGGGAACCTGCATCTATTCGTCGGATCCCCGCCATCAGATCCAGGCCCCCCCGGTTCGCAGTCGCTTAGAATCCCCCACCGGCAGGCATGGCTTGCGGGCCGCCTCTGTCGTCGCTCCATTCGGCAACTGCTGCTTCGGTGGTGATCAGCAGCCCGGCAATGGAGGCCGCGTCCTGCAAGGCCGTGCGGATAACCTTGGTGGGATCGATGACACCGGACTGGAAGAGATTCTCATATTGCTCGCTCTGCGCGTTGAAGCCCATATTTTCGTCCCTTCCGTCCAGCAATCGGCCGGCAACCACACCACCGTCATATCCCGCATTCTCCGCGATCTGGCGGAGCGGCGCCTGGAGCGCCCTGCGGAGGATGTCTATGCCGCGCCGCTGGTCGTCATTGACGGGATCAAGGCTATCCAGCGCCTTCGACGCATAGAGGAGGGCTGTGCCACCGCCAGGCAATATGCCTTCCTCCACCGCCGCGCGGGTCGCGTGAAGGGCATCTTCTACCCGATCCTTTCGTTCCTTGACCTCCAACTCGGATGATCCGCCGACCTTGATGACGGCGACGCCACCGGCCAGCTTGGCAAGACGTTCCTGCAGCTTTTCCCGGTCATAGTCGCTCGTGGTGGTCTCGATCTGCGCCTGGATTGCCGCGGCACGCGCCTTGATGTCATCCGGATTACCGGCGCCGCCCACGATCGTGCAGTCATCCTTGGTGATTGTTACGCGCTTGGCGGTGCCCAGCCTGTCCAGCGCGACATCCTCCAGCCTGATGCCAAGTTCCTCGGTGACGACGGGGCTTGCCGTCAATATGGCCAGATCCTCCAGCATCGCCTTGCGGCGATCGCCAAAGCCGGGTGCCTTGACTGCGGCGACCTTCAGACCCCCGCGCAGCTTGTTGACGACCAGCGTCGACAAAGCATCCCCCTCAATATCTTCGGCGATGATGAACAGCGACCGGTGCGCTTGGGCGACCGCTTCCAATAGCGGAAGCATGGCCTGCACATTGCCCATCTTCTTTTCGTGGATCAGGATGACAGGATCTTCCAGCTCGACCGCCATCTTCTCGCTGTTCGTGACGAAATAGGGCGACAGATAGCCGCGATCGAACTGCATCCCTTCGACCACATTCAGCTCGAAGTCGACGCTTGCCCCTTCCTCGATGGTGATGACGCCTTCCTTGCCGACCTTCGCCATCGCCTCGGCAATCCGGTTGCCGACGACTTCATCGCCATTAGCTGAAACGATACCGACCTGCGCGATCTCCTGATTGTTCGATACGGGCTTGGACCGCGCCCTGAGTTCGGCAACGACGGCGGTGACGGCAAGGTCGATCCCGCGTTTGAGGTCCATCGGATCGATGCCGGCCGATACCGATTTCATCCCTTCTCGAACGATCGCCTGGGCGAGGACAGTCGCGGTCGTGGTGCCGTCGCCGGCATGATCATGCGCTCTCGACGCAACGGCGCGGATCATCTGCGCCCCCATATTCTCGAACTTGTCCTTGAATTCCATTTCCTTGGCGACGGTAACGCCATCCTTGGTGATCCGAGGCGCCCCGAAACTCTTGTCGATAAGGACATTGCGCCCCTTGGGGCCAAGTGTCACGCGCACGGCATTGGCGAGGATATCGACCCCGCGCGCGATACCTTCCCGGGCCGCGTGCGCGAATTTCACCTCTTTGGCTGTCATGGCTCAGTTTCGCCTTTCCGTGCGCTGGTCTGCGACCAAAATGTCGCTTTCACAAGCGGAGCCAGCGCTGCCAATTTGCGAACTAGCAGTCGTAAATCCGACTGCCGATTACCATGATATGGGCCCTGCCGGGATCATTAACAAGCTTAACCACGCGCTGGATTAGTGGATACTGCTGATAGGCCGCGTCGGTTGCAGAATGTCAAATCAAGCCTATATGGAATAGATCAAGGGCATGGCGAAGTAGGCGTTCTTGACTGAGAGACCATCGTGCTCCCGCTTACCAGGGAGTGGCACATGGATCTCAATCAACTTTATACCGAGCATCAGATTGCGCTCATGCGCGCTGACGGCGCGGCCTGTGGGCCGGCACGTCACAAGCACCTGCTTGCCGCTGGGATCATCGGCGGGCAGATTTTCGACTTGCTCTCCTCGAAAAATGCGGCTGCTTCGATCGGTTGGCTGCCCTGGTCGAAACAGTTCGGCCGGATAGCGGATATGTGCGTTTCGGCATGACATCGGACGCAACCCCACCCTCCAGTCCGCGAAGGCGAGCGTTCGTCAACCGAGAGGCGCGGATTTCTCCTGACCAGGCGAGGCGGCAGGGATTGATCACCCATCTTGCATTTGTCCTTCTCGGGCACGAGGAAGCAATCCGCTTCTTGAACACGCATAATTCCTCGATGGGCGCTCGGCCGCTTGATCTGGCGATTGCCGACGCCGCAGGATATTCGACTGTGGAAAATGCAGTGAGGCTTCTCGCCTGCCCCGCAACCGGCGGGCGCCAGTAATCCAGCCTAGTCAACGCTCATCAAGATCGGAGAGAAAATGACTGTCGCGTCTGCAGACGAAACCGAACTCATGGCTCGCTATGGCATCACCAAGGTGCCGGTATATCGCTACCATTACCGGGACTGGCGATATTCGACTTTGAACGACGCGCTTGCGCAAGCCACGCGTGATGAAGCGGCGCGTCCGGAATAAACAGAATATCCCATCCTGTGGGTCCAGCTCGACGCGTCCGCAAGAACAGAAAGCGGCGTCGCCCGGCAGATCGCAGTCGGTGGCGCGACCGATCCGATCACCTGGATTTTGCATTTCGTTCCACCTGTGCTATCCACGCTTCGCTGAACGTCGCGTTTTGACGGATATCGGGCCGCTTCGGTTCACCTTTGTCCCCACATTGCCTCTTTTAAGCCGGAATGCGCGAATGGTCGCGCGTTCGCAGGACATGCAACAAGGAGACCGAGCATGATCACCGGAACAGTCAAATTCTTCAACGCCGACAAGGGCTATGGCTTCATCGCTCCCGAAGGCGGAGGCGATGACGCGTTCGTGCATATTTCCACCGTGGAACGCGCAGGTATGCACACCCTCGAAAAGGAGCAGCGCGTGACATATGAACTGGAGAAGGACAAGCGCGGCAAGATGTCCGCGGTCAATCTCCAATCAGCGTAAACGGTGCGGGGGCAGGCCAGGAGGCCGCTCCCGGCACATGCCTGTGGACATTGGTTCGCATTGCGAGGCCTCACGGGGGACGAAACCGCCCGTGAACAGGTCAGGCGTCCGGAACATACGGATTTCCACCGAAGCCAAACCGCGAAGCATCCCCTGGTCAAACGGATAGCGGGCATCAATCCGCCGGAAGACGGACGCAGGGACAACCCACCAATGAATTTGAAAATGGAATGCGGCAAGAGCCGCAAGGACTTACGATGAATATTGTTACACAGATCAGAAAACGTGCAATTATCCACCTGCCTTTTGGCAAGCAGGGCAAAAGACCCTTTTCTCCCACTCGATCGACGACGCTCTCTACCAATGAATTGAAGCGGATCGTTGCAGCGATGATTGGTTGAACATCATGCGCCGGCAGTATCCCACGCTGTCGGCCTTTCTCCAGAATTAGGAACAGTAATGAGCCGAGAAGCAATCCGCCCCTTTTTGATTACAAAGGATGAGGATGGTCATTTCCGGCTCACTGTGCGTGAAACACGCTATAATTCGCAGGGTTATCCGCTTGTGACCTCCCAGATGCAGGAGGAGACGTTCAAGACGGCAACTGCTGTGCGGAACTTTGCGCGAGATATGTTCAAGGCCGGACCCGGACAGTTTGCAACCAAGTAAATTGTTGCCGGCTCACACGATTGGTTGAGCCTGGCCTCGGAAAATTCTCATCTCGGTATCGTGGCTACAAGTGGCGCTTCATGGCGTCCATGCGAGCGACATCAGCAAAGGGAAAATAGCTCAATGTTATCCATGCCCGATGATACCGTCGAACTGATCGGCAAGGCAGAGCTTCCTGATGGAGGACGGCTGCACTTATGGCGACGCGGCGATGATTATTCCATCAGGTTCGGGGACAATGAACTGATGGGTAATCAGGTCCGTCATTCCGAAGAAGCTCTTGCCACCCTGGCCTGTAGCCGCCTGCAGCATCGGGACAGCCGCATCCTTATCGGCGGTTTGGGCATGGGCTTCACCCTCGGCGCTGCCCTGCAATCCTTACCATCCACAGCCATCATAAGCGTAGCAGAACTCATTCCGGAGATTGTGACGTGGGCAAATGGGCCTTTGTCACACCTCTTCCATGATTATCTCTCAGATCCCCGCGTCAAGGTTGAGATAGCCGACGTGCATGACGTGATCGCCAGAGAGAAGTCGGGGTTCGATGCCATCCTGCTGGATGTCGACAACGGACCCGATGGGCTGATCCACCTGGCAAATGAACGCCTATACTGCAATTGGGGACTGCGCGCTGCTCACGCGGCCTTAAGGCCCAATGGAATATTGGCTGTCTGGTCAGCCTATGGGGATGAAGGCTTCGTTGCACGCCTTGAAAACGCGCATTTCGATGTAGAAGAGGTCAGTGTGGCAGCCCTCGTTGATGGTGAGGACGTGATTCATACAATCTGGCTGGCTTCGAAGCAGGATGACTGCCGGTAGTTCGTCGTGATTTGACCCTCAGTGCGAGGGGCTTTCAGAAAACGGCCCCCTCCGCAGCGGGAGACTGGAACTGAACGCCTGAACGGCCGGGAAGGTCGACCTTGGCGAACTATGCTTTGGCGAGCGCGTCCATTACTGCCTCAAGGTCGCGCTTAACGACGACGTAGTGGCCCTTTTCAAAATTAACGGCGCTCGAGCATTTTCAAGTTGACCGTTTACGGTCAACGGCTCGGAAAATGCGGCATCAAAAGACCAGAGCGTTTTCGTTCATAGTGAAAACGGCGCCAGCTTGATCAGTTCCTCTGTAGCGCGAACGAAGCTGACACTGTCTGCATTGATTGCCAGGACATCACCGTCGGGCGTCTCGAATTTGACGTACCCGTTCAAGGATTTTTCGCCTCAGGACTGGACGGAGCAGATCCGCCGCCTTTCTTCGCTTTATGCTTTGCAAGCAATCCGTCCAGTTCCGCTATACGGATGCGCTCCGGAGTATCCTTTGCAAGACCTTTCAGCCTGCATTCGGCCCACAGGCTTCGGCGTTCGGACTCCAATGCTTTCTGATACAAGTCGGCCATATTCTGCTCCGCAATTCGGTTGGATGCTCAGCGTCGATACGCTACCCCGAGCGAGTCGTTTCAGGTGATGGGCGTGGGGCTTGCCCCACGCCATCGGCCATCCTGTATGAACCAGCCTCAGCTATCTATTTTCGAGCTTTGCGCGCAGCGTAACGCGCATCGCGCGCAGCCTTCATTTCAGCGGCGCTGGCGGGCTTCAGCCTGGCGGCCTTGAGTGCTGCCGCGGCCTCTGCGGCGGCTTGTTTTTCGGCTTCTGCCGCCAGTTCGGCCGCTTTGCGTTCTGCCTTCTGAGCTTTGGCCAAAGCAGCAGCCTCAGCCTTGGCAGCCCGCTCGACTGCAAGTGCTTGATCCTTGGCTTCGCGCGCGCGGCGCCGCTCCGCCATAATTGCCTCGTCAACGGGCGGCTTGGCTCTCAGCGCATCCAGGGCTTTCTGTTTGGCCGATCCTGCTGCGGCAATACGGTCTTGAAACGAGGGAGCTTTATAAGAGGGCAAAGTTTATCCTTGAACGTTTATATCGACGGCGGACCTCGCGTTGCAGACGCAAGACCGGTTTAGCGGTGAAGGGGGAGCCACTAGCAAAAAATCCCCCTGGTCTCAAGATCGCTACATTGCGGGTACGAACGCGCTCCGATCGGTCTGACCCGTGCTGAGGCTTTATGACCACGACTTATTATGCTTCGGGCCTCCGAATAGGGGCTATATGCCGAAACGGCCGGTCCGCCCCAGAGAGCCGAAAATTTGCCGACGAGCATCCGGACAGTTGGTTCGTCGTCGATTACCAGAACAGTTTCGCCGGCACCGACCTCTGAAATTTGTGCCTTTAGCTCTGCCATTTCCTCGGTGAGATCACCCGAATAGCGTGGAAGATACAGGCCCGCGCCTGCTCGCCAGACTGCCGCACGAAGCCATGGATCATGGAAAGACCCAGGCCCGTGCCCCAGAATATTACGCTTAATTAGGCACCTCAGCACGCAATGCTGGAACTGGTTGCGCGAGTCAGCGAGCGCCGAGGAGGAGGCTCAACTGCACGCTCTGTTTGGTGAAGTAGGGCCGCTCGGCTAGCCAATATCTGCCGAGGCTTTGCGCCTGCGGCGTTCGAAAAACCTGCGCGCGCTCTCAGCTTCCCGCATCCATGAGTTTGCGGCTTGAAGTGCAATCGCTCGGACGTTCGGCAGGTCGCTGGATTTTGCTCGCGCCAGATGAATTGCAGCCTGAGCATGGCAGAATTCCACAGTCGGCATTTCCATCGAAGTTGCCTCGCTGATATGAGCAAAACGGCCCGCCTCGACGAGATGGAGCCGACCTGATGTGGCCGAACGTCTAGCGGAGGCCGTTAGAATGGCCGGCTGACTTTAAACGGGCCATTGGTCGTGAAGTTCCAATGGGTACGGTTGAGAGGATTTGTCCGGTCGATCCTATGACCAAGGATTTAAAAGATGCGGAAGCGCGCGGAGAGCGTGTGCACATGCGTCTGTCCTTGTAAAACGCGGCCAGCCCAGGCACTGCGCATCGTCACCGTGTAATGGACGCCATGCTGGTTTACGTCGCGATTGATGTGAGAATGCGCCAGGAACAGCATGAACCGTGATGACGATTCACCAAGGATGGCCGCCACTGCCTGTAGACAGCAGGCGAAGGCGGCCCCGGCAGACCGTCTGCCCATAGAGACATTGGACATCGCCGATATTCCAGGAGGTGGCCAGTTGCACCTGCTCAGATGCGGCAAGGAATTTTCTATCCAGTTCGGCAACGACGAGTTGATGGGCAGTCAGGATCATATTTCGGAAATGGCGCTGGCCACTCTGACAAGTGAGCGGCTGTCTCATAATAACGGACATGTTCTGGTCGGCGGACTGGGCATGGGCTTCACTCTGGATGCCGTCCTTTCTGCGTGGAGTGCGGAGGCCTTGGTAACCGTCGCAGAGCTAGTGCCGCAGATCATTGCTTGGGCCGAAGGACCACTGGCGCATCTGTTCAAGGACAATCTGTCCGACCCTCGCGTGAGCCTCCGCCTTAGCGATGTTTTTGATGTCATCGCCGAACGGCCGGACCATTTTGACGCTATATTATTGGATGTCGATAATGGACCGGACGGCTTCATCACGCCCGCCAACGACCGACTATATTCGCACGCCGGTCTTGCCGCTGCTTATGCCGCATTGCGACCTGGCGGCCTATTGTCCGTATGGTCATCCTATGCTGACGATGAATTTGCGGGAAGGCTTGAAGAGTCGGGCTTTTACGTCGATGAAATTATCCTGCCCGCTTATATCGGCAGCGGGGATAGGTGGCACAATATCTGGTTCGCGGCCAAACCCGCTGAGAGCCTTCGCTTAACGACTATGCAGTGAGGCCTCTACCTCCCGACGCAGAACGGAAATGATCTTGGAATAGGCGCGCGCCTGCTCTTCGTGTTTTCTTTTCTGGTCGGGGCAGGCCGCCAGATCGGCATGATTCAGTTCCGCCTGCAGCCGCCGCCTGAGATAATCGAACTGGCTCATGGTTATTTCCGATGAAGCGAGGGAGCCCATTGCCGGGCCATGTGGGAGGCGGACCGCGTGACGGCGCCCTCGATCAGCTTGCCCTTCATCAATATGCGAAAGGCGTCGGCGTCCCTGGGATCGAGCATAACGACTCTCGTACCGCCCGAAACCAGCGCTTCCAAAGCAGAGATTCGGAAAGCATGCTGCGTGCATGCCTCCTTGATGGCGTCCAGCGTGGCCCGCACATTGACAACCCTGCTCATGCCGCGCCGCCTTCCACGTTGAAAGGGAAGGGGTTGAAGGACATCGACCCATCCGATCGTTGGGAGCGGTATGGAGACGGGTGGTGACGAATGCGAGCCGCGTACCCCTGCGCCAATCGCTGATGACCGGTGCGCGCCGCAGGGCTATGTGCGATCCTGGCACGCAGCAATTCTTCCTGCTCGCACCTCAGCAGATAATTCAGGTCTTCCATGGAGATGCTCCTCAGCTGGCAAGCGGGAGCACGGTGTCTCTCTGTCACGGCGAATGCTTGCGGCAAATTTCGCGCAATAATGCTTCCGTAGCATAATGAATCATTCCTGTCCCTCGATAATGACGTGCGAGACCCAAAAAATCCTGTCCCGCCCGTTGGAGATCCGATACCGAATATTATCGGGTTTTTCTTCCGCACGATCCGATCGAGAGACTGCAGTGCTTTCGCATAATCGGGAGAATTTTCATCCAGGAATATCATTTCATTGCGGGTAACAATGATGCATCCTTTGTTGTGCTGAGTTTTTTGGCTGGCGCATCTTCGGTCGCGGCAGTTAATGAGCGAAGGTGCATGACGGTCCAACTCCAATCCCTTGCTTTCCCGTATTCAGCAGAATTGGCTCGCCGCCAATGAACGCCGGTTGCTTAACTGGTTGTGCCATCGAATGCCGTCCTGGATCGCCCGACCGCGACCGGCATGGTTGGCGCCCTCATGACGTTTGGCGTTTACTCAAGCTTCCTGTGTCATGCCGAGAAGGTTGCGGGGGACTATGGCGACGATACACGCTCGATCCTCGCCAAAGCCGGGCGGCGCAAGATGGTTGATCGCAGATATTTACGGACGGTATTGCGTGACAGCCTGGTATGCCGCGCAATCTTAAGGAACGAGAGATGATCGCGGAAATGCCAGCGCCGGATAACGCTCAATGACGCCATGTCCAACACTCGATGACCCCTCGCTCGTCAAAGCCAGGGGTGAGTTCAACATGGGTCATTTCTCAGTGGAAATATCCGCCCTTCCCGGGTCGACTCCCAGTGACAATCAACACGCTGGCACTCTTTTCACGTTTATTTACTATGTGTTGAAGGAACGAGGTGTCGGATCGAATGCATCTGCCCATGCCATGCAAAGGGAGCGCTGTCGGCACGGGTCGACAAGGGCGATGTGCACCGGTCCCGCTCTATACCGTCCCTCAAACGATCAACGACCAGGCGATGGGCAGGAATACAGATGTCAGGATCGCATTGAGCGCCATGGCGAGTGCAGCAAATGCTCCGGCGGTCTTGTTGACCTGCAGCGCTCGAGCGGTGCCAATGCCATGACTGGCGATGCCCAGTGCAAAGCCGCGGGCTTCCCAATCGTCGATCTTCATGCGGTTCATCAAGACCGGTCCGGCAATTGCGCCAAAGATGCCGGTGAGGATTACCAACACAGCTGTTAGTGCTTCAATTCCGCCGAGTTGCTCCACGATCGCCATTGCGACAGGTGCTGTTACCGACTTAGGGGAAATCGTGACAAGCGTTGCCCTGTCGGCACCGAGAGCCCAGGCAATGATGACTGCGCTTGCCGAAGCTGTCACTGATCCGACGAACAGGCTGACGAGGATCGCGCGCGCCGAACGTTTAAGCGTGTCGATCTGGCGATAAAGCGGAATGGCAAGCGCCACGGTAGCCGGCCCCAGCAGGAAATGGATGAATTTGGCGCCATCGAAATAAACGGGGTAGGTGGTGTTGGTCAGTGTCAGAACAGCAATCACGATCGCAATTGCCAGAAGGACAGGATTACAAGCAGAGTTCCGGCCGGACTTCTCATAGACCCAGCTACCGATTTGATATGCGATCAGCGTCAGGACGATATGTGGCAGCGGGCCTTTTACCAGATGGTCCCAGATGGTTTGCACGTCAGTCATTGGCGCCAGCGTCGTTGGCGGTTTGCGGAGACGCATGGCAATTCTTTCGACGGCCGCGGTTCAGCCTTGCCATCGTCGCAGCGGTTACGGCGATTGTCAGCAGGCTCGAACAGACGATGGCTGCGCCCAGAGGAAGCAGGTTTGCCTTCAGGATGGCGACGCTGCCCATGATGCCGACGCCCGCGGGCACGAACAGTAGTGAGAGATTGGACAGCAACGCATCTCCAGCCTTTTCGAGGTCTTCTGGCAGGTCGCCCCAGACAACGAGAAGTCCGAGCAGCAGGACCATGCCGAGCACGGGGCCGGGAAAGGAAATGTGGACGACTTGCACGATGACCTCACCAGCAAATTGGCAGGCGAGGATCAGCAGAAACCACTTCAACATGGGGCTTGTATCCATTGTTCAGACTTGACCGCGGCGGGTTGAACCCAGGCCCTGCGGCGCAGTTCCATCAACGAGCTGTTTGTGAGTAGGAAGTGTCGCAAGGAATTTGCAACTGGATAGGCTTGTTCCTGCTGCTGGTCCAGGCCGCGCCCAAAAGTTCGTTGCTGGGCAGGCTGTTATCCAGAACCTCGCGGGCAGTTTCTACACCCGCGATCGGCAGGCTTGCCGGGTCAAGCAAGCCGATCTGCATGAGCACGGATGCTTGATCCCAGTAGATGTGCCGCGACGGACCGGAGACCGTCTTCCCATTCACCATCGTCGACCGCGTAGCCGCGATCTGCAATCCGGTTTAGCTCGGCGATCACCCGCTTGGCATGTCGGGCGCGTGCATCTCCATGACATTGGTGCATCAGCTCGAGAGGAGCACCGGCAAGAGCGGCATTGCGACACTCTGCATCGGCATCGGCGTGGGGCTCGTGCTGGCTGTCGAGCGTGTTTGACGCACAGATATGGTCCCGACTTCGCCGTCCGACACTGCCTCTCCGTCAATGGAAGCGCCGAATCTGCGATCCCGTGCATCGAACGCCCGCCCCCTAGAATTCAATAGATGGGCCTAACGGAACGATGCCGGTCGGGTTTATGGTCGGATGGCTCTGATAATAAGCGCCTTTGATATGCTGCATATTCACCGTCTCGGCCACGCCGGGCAGATGATAGACCTCGCGGGTGAAGCGCCACAGGGCGGGATAATCTACAATTCGCCGCAGGTTGCATTTAAAGTGTCCGAAGTACACCGCATCGAACCGCACCAGAGTGCTAAACAATCGGATATCGGCCTCTGTCATTGCGTCGCCGAAGAGGAAGCGACGTGCATCAAGCCTCTGCTCCAGCCAGTCAAGTGTCTCGAACAGAGGGACGATTGCTTCGGCGTAGGCCTCCTGGGTGGTCGCGAAGCCAGCCCGGTAAACACCATTGTTCACCGTGTCGTAGATGCGCAGGTTAAGCGCGTCGATCTCATCGCGTAGCGGTTCGGGGTAGTAATCGCCCGGCTTCGCTCCAAGGCCATCAAATGCCGAACCGAGCATGCGCAGGATTTCGGAGGACTCGTTATTGACGATTCGTCCGCGCAGCCTATCCCAAAGCAGAGGCACGGTAACCTGACCCGTAAAATGCGGATCGTCCGTCGTATAGATTTCGTGCAGGCACTTGGCGTGGTGAATCGGGTCCGGGATCACGCCCGGCGCGCCGTCGAAGGTCCACCCACGTTCCCCCATCACCCAGTTGACGACCGAAATGCCGATCATTTTCTGCAGCCCCTTGAGGGCACGCATGATCAGGGTGCGGTGTGCCCAAGGACAAGCAAGGCTGACATAAAGGTGGTAGCGCCCAGCCTCCGCCCTGAAGCCGCCCTGGCCATTAGGGCCAGCGGATCCGTCGGGGGTTATCCAGTTGCGGTACGTGCTGTCCTTCCGGACGAAGCGACCGCCGGTAGACGCAGTATCGTACCAGTCGTCATGCCACCTGCCCTCGACCAGAAGTCCCACTTCATCCTCTCCTAAACTACCTCACCGATCGCCCGCTCGGAGAAAAATCTTGTTTTTCTATGGGTTGCAGCGGCGAGTCCCAACGTCGGTGCCTGAGAATCTATCCGAAGAGTTTGGCGGCAGTCCTGGCGACAAGTTCACCCTGGTGTCGGGCGCCGTCGAGTTCGAGCTGGCTGGGCTGGCGGCTGCCGTCCCCGCCGGCAAGAGTTGTGGCACCGTAGGGCGTCCCGCCGGTGATTTCGCCCATCGTCATTTGACCTTGGAAGCTGTAGGGCAAACCAACGATCGTCATGCCGAAGTGAAGCAGGTTTGTAATCAAAGAGAACAGCGTGGTTTCCTGACCGCCATGCTGGCTTGCGGTCGACGCAAAGGCAGCGCCGACCTTGCCGTTGAGCGCGCCGCGGGCCCATAGACCGCCTGCCTGGTCGAGGAACGCCGCCATTTGCGAGGACATGCGGCCGAAACGTGTGCCAGTCCCGATAATGATGGCAGAACCTTCGCCATATCACTGCTCCAGCGATGTTTTTGTAGCGGTGACCTGACAGGATCTGCAATTGTGTACCACCCACCTATTTGAAGACGATGGTTCCAGAAAATTGAACGATGGATGACTTTATAACAGGCGGCCCTTGACCGAACGTGGCTTTTTGGCCCTGTCCCAGTTCAGCCACCGGCCAGAATGAGAGATCCGGCATTTCATCGGCCGGGG
>Ga0207639_10001505_pt1 | contig 15661 bp, 12 predicted proteins | sample KBSCornC32_FD_184299 | JGI IMG/M metagenome (GOLD analysis project Ga0207639, IMG submission 184299) | Corn rhizosphere microbial communities from Kellogg Biological Station, Michigan, USA - KBS Corn C3-2 (SPAdes) (version 2) | ecosystem: Host-associated > Plants > Roots > Rhizosphere > Soil ...
TCCGATTAGCTATACGAATTTAAATTTTGGATGTTCGTGCAAATTTAGGCGTTGTCGTATAATCGCATTTTGAATTTATAACTTCAGATAACTAAACAGAATAGCGAGATCGAAGTTTGCAAAGTACAACGATTGGTGAGACAGCAACGGCCTTAAATGCAGAGTTTACGGGTGATGGCAGCGCGCGGGTGGCAGATGTCACGCACGATTCGCGGCAGGCGCATAACGGGACGTTATTTGTGGCGATCCGCGGTTTGACGATGGACGGACACCGGTTTATCGATGACGTCATGCGTCGCGGCGCCGCGGGCGTGATCTCCGAATACGACGCTCCGGCTGATTTTCGAGGCGGTTGGCTAAAGGTTGAAAACGCACGTGAAGCGCTTGCAAAAGCTGCTGCGGTGATAAACGGCAACCCTTCGCATCAGCTTGATCTTGTCGGCGTAACAGGGACAAACGGAAAAACCACGACAACATACTTGTGTTTTGCTCTTGCCGGGGCGGCGGGGAAAAAGGCCGCGATGCTTACTACTGTTGAGTACCGCGTAGGCAAGAAAAGCGAAGCCGCAGTTCGCACAACGCCCGAAGCGTCCGATACGAATCGTTTTCTTCGCGAGGCGGTTGATGAAGGCTGCACGATGGCCGCGATGGAAACTTCGTCGCAGGCCATCGACCTGCACCGGTGCGACTGGCTTCGGTTCAAAGTTGCGGTGTTTACAAATCTGACGCGTGATCATCTGGATTATCACGGCACGATGGAAAATTACTACGACGCCAAAAAGAAGCTTTTCGATGGGCGTCTAGGCGAAAAGCCCGGATCATGCGTCGTAAATATTGATGACGAATGGGGTGTGAAACTCGTAAAGGAATTGATCGACAACGACCAGCGTGTTGTGACGTTTTCGCAGAAATCACCGGCCGATCTGACGGCGGAAGATATCAACGTTTCGCTGGTAAAGGGTACGCGGTTTTTGCTGCGTACGCCGATCGGCGACCGCGAAATTACATCGCCGCTTGTCGGGCGGCCGCATGTTTACAATATGTTGTCCGCCGCAGCGACAGCGTTGGAACTCGACTACGGACTCGATGACATCGTGGCAGGGTTTGAAAAATGCGTTGGAGCGCCGGGACGCTTTGAACGTGTGCCGCACGATGGAGATTTTGCGGTTGTTGTCGATTATGCGCACACCGACGACGCATTGTTGAATACGCTGAAAACGGCGCGTGATCTTACTGAAGGACGAATCATTACCGTATTCGGCTGCGGTGGGGACCGAGACAAAACCAAGAGAAAACCGATGGGCGAAATTGCCGGAAAACACAGCGATTTTGTTATCATCACGTCGGACAACCCGCGAACCGAAGACCCGCTAAAAATTATCCGCGAGGCCGAAGTCGGCGTGAAGGAAACCGGCACGGAATATCTGGCGATCTCAGACCGCCGCGATGCGATCTATCAGGCGATCGCACGCGCGCAGCCAGCCGATGTTGTTATAATCGCCGGCAAGGGACACGAAAATTATCAGATAATCGGCAGCGAGAAATTTCATTTCGACGACCGCGATGTTGCGAAGGAAGCATTGGCAAAACGTTACGAAAACGTGTGATCATTCGCCGTCGGTTATCGGTTCTGTTTGTCGTTTCGTCAAATAATAATAAACAGGCAATCCGATCAGGATCAGAACGATTCCTTTCATTGATTGAAGCGGATCGCTCATTACCGTCGTCACCAGGAGCCACCCGACCACGATCAGGAAAACGATCGGAATGACCGGATATCCAAAGGCGCGATAGGGGCGCTCGAGGTCCGGATATTTTTTCCTGAAAACAAAGATCGACGACGTTACAAATCCGTAGAATATCCACGAACCGAAGATCACGTAATCGGTAAGCGTGTCGAATGAACCTGAAAGGGCCAGTACGCATGCCCAGATGCCCTGAAATATTATTGCTGGCGCAGGCACGCCGGTAACCGAAAGCTTCCCGAGGAAATCGAACATCAGGCCGTCTTTCGCCATTGCGTACGGTACGCGGCCACCGGCGAGGATTGACGTGTGCAGCGAGCCAAGCGAAGACAACATCAGCCCAACGGTAAATATGGCAACCGAAACGCCGGTCGCAAAATTTTGAATACCGCCGCCGAAAAAACGCTCAACGACGACCTTTGCAACCGATGAGCTTTTGGAAACCGAAGCAACGGTCGTCGGGTCAAGCACGTAGTAATAACCGATCTGTACAAAGGCGTAAAGAATGATGATTGCGATCGTGCTGCCGATGATCGCAAGCGGTATATTTCTATTCGGGTCTTTGACCTCGCCCGCGACAAATGTCAGATTGCTCCAGCCGTCATAGCCCCAAAGCGCGCCAAGCATCGCAGCGCCAAATCCCGCAGCAAATGTATAGCTCGACGAACCGACATTCACGGCGTCCGCAACGCCTTCGCATGCGCCGCCCGTTGCTGCCAGCGAAAAGTGCGAAAAATCCCCCGTTGCCCAGATGAAAGCACCAACGCCGACGAAAGCGATCAGCGCGATCTTAACGCCCGTCAGAATTGTTGCGATCTGGCCGCTCAGCGACACGGTTGCGCAATTCAGCGTGGTAAAAATGACGATCATCATCAGCGCCGTCACCTGTACCATCGAGATCTCGATCGGAAATCCGGCGATATTCGTTTTTAAAAAGATCGAACTGCCCAATGCGTTGTTTCCGAGAAAATCGTTCAGCCCGATGGCAAACGCAACAGCCAACGCCGCCTGCGATCCTGGCTTTGCGATAAACATCTGCATCCAGCCAAACAGAAAGCTGGACAACCGACCGTACGCGTCCCGCAAAAAAACATACTCGCCGCTTGCCTGCGGTTTCATTGCCGTCAATTCGGCATAGGTCAGAGCTCCGGCAAGCGATAGCAAACCAGCGGCGATCCACGCGGCGATCACCCAACCCGGCGTACCGACGTTGCAGGTCATAACACGAGCTTTTAAAAAAACTCCCGTGCCGATGACATTGCCGATGATGACCGAAAATGCAGCCGCCAAACCGAGACCGCGAACCAGATGGAAATTGCCGTTTGTTTCAGATGCCATAATTATTTTTTGGGGAAAGCGGAACGGCATAATATTACGCGAAAATGCGGTTGATGTGAAATCAAAGCTGTTAGCTGTCAGCTATTAGCTAATAGCTGTTTTTTATTTTGAGCGCCGGAACTTTTTCTGTCATACGGTGTCTAATGGATCGAGGATCGACGCGATGAACAAACCAACAATAAATGTAACCCCATTGATCGATGTTCTTCTTGTGCTTTTAATAATTTTTATGGTCGTCTCGCCGCTCAAGCCAAAAGCGTTCAAAGCGGATTTGCCGCACGAGCAAAAAGACCAGGCGGATGTCAATCCGCGCCCCGATACCCTAATCGTATTTATCCACCCCGACATGACCCTCAATCTCAACAAAGAGCCGAACGCCGGCACCGTCGATGACCCAGCTCCCATCATCGACCGCCTCAAACAAGTATTTGCGCAGCGTCGCGAGAACAGAGATATTTCCAGCCGCGATATCGCAGCACCCGACGGCGACCGTACCGAACGGACGGTTTTTGTAAAAGCACCGCGCGATATGGAATACGGAAAGGTTGTTAAGGTCATCGATGCGGTAAAGCAATCGGGCGCTTTTCCGATCAGCCTCCAAGTCGATGATCTTTAGTTCCGACGCGCCAAAATTTACCCGTCGAGAAAAAAGCTATGATATAATTATGCTGATCGAAGAGACGGCTTTTCGACCATCTCTCCAGACGGTGCGCTACATGGTTGATTACTACGAAACCCTCAAAGTAACACCAAGGGCTTCAAGCGTCGAGATAAAATCAGCATACCGGCGTCTTGCTAGAAAGCTTCATCCGGACGTGAACAACGGCTCGGAAGAAACTGCGCGCAAGTTTGCCGAGATCGCCGAAGCCTACGAGATACTCGGCAACCAGAAGGAGCGGGCATCTTACGATAAGAAACGGCTTCACGCGATGCATACGACGTCGCCGAACGGAGATTCATTCTTTACCTCGACCAACCCGCACGCCCGTCGGTGGCGGCAGATGGTTTACGAAAAACGCTATAACGAGATAATCGACCGAATGATCGCTGAAGAACGTCGCGAATCGGCAGCGCGAGAGCGTGCGGTTTATCCGGCGGTCGCGCTTTTTGTCTCGACGCTTTTCGTGGTTATCTTCAAACCGATGATCTTTGCAAATTCCGCGATAATCGGAAAGATAATCGTTGTCTCGCTTTTTATCGCCGGCGTTATTCATCTTGTCGGCCGCGTCCGCGACGGTTTCGAACACTACACATACGACGACGAAGATCTGCACGAATCGATCCTTGACGAAAACGAACCACGCATTAAACCATATTCGCGTTGGGGAGCATCGGTGGTCCTTGTCGGCGGTTTGATCGTCAGCTTCGGGCTTGGCTGGCTGATCGGAAACTACGTCGATTTTGTTTCGATCTCGCTGCCGTCGATGTTTTCAACAACGCTTAGGCCCGAATTCGTTTTTTACCCACCGATCATAGTGCTATTCGTCGATATGATGCACGCCTTTGCATCGCGCCTCGATAATTAAGATATTTTGCCCGCGAATCACGCGAATAATACGAATAAAAGAAATTCAGAATCGGGTATTTGCTCCTATTTGCCTCTTTTCGTGTGATTAGCGGGCAAATTTTTTGCCAAAAAACGCAAAGTCCCCTCATTCGACATTTCATCGCGGTTTCGATATTCTTTTGAATATTTAGAACACTGTTTATTAATTGATGAAAACCGAATTAAAAGAAGTTTCACCGACAGAACGCGAGATAAAGATCGAGGTCGATGCCGCGACATTAAAAGAGGCCTACGGACGTGTCAGCCAGAAATATGCGAAGCGCGCGAATGTCCCGGGCTTTCGAAAGGGCAACGCTCCGCTGGACGTTGTGCGGCTCAGGTTTAAAGAAGAAATTAAAAACGAAGTTTTGGCCGAGGTTTTGCCGGCAAAGGTAACGGAAGCGATACAGGAGCACAAACTTCAGCCGCTCACCGAACCGCATCTGCATTTTGACGATCACGAAAATATTAAGGTGAACGGTTCGCAGCCGATCTCGCTGCACGTTCATCTTGAGGTGATGCCGGAAATTCCGGAGCCGAAATACGATGGAATGGAGGTCACACGCCGCGTACGGCCGGTTGACGAATCCGAAGTCGAAGACCTGATCGCAAACCGTTTACAGCGTGACGCAGCCTTGATCCCGGTCGAAGGGCGAAAATCAGAGATCGGCGACACCGTGATCGCCGACCTCGAAGGCAAATTTGACGACGATCCGAACGGCGAACCGATAACGGCCAACGATCTTGAAGTGGTACTGGGCGACGAGGTGATAGAAAAATCGTTCTCCGAAAACCTTGCGGGCGTCGAAGAGGACGACGAAAAGGAATTTACCGTTGCATACCCGGCCGAATTTTCGTCGGCTGCACTTGCCGGAAAGACCGTTCATTACAAAGCAAAGATCAAATCGGTCGGCAAAACCGAAACGCCCGAGCTTAATGACGAATGGGCGCAGACACTTGACGAAGGGTATGAGTCGCTGGCCGACCTTCGCAAAAAGCTACGCGAAGATCTTGAAAAATACGCTCAGACGGACGCAGACGCCCGAATGCGAAACAATGCAATTGCAAAGCTGATCGAACAGAACGAGTTTGAAGTGCCGAATGCCTTGATCGAATCGCAGGCCCGCAACCTGCTCAACAACTTTGCTGAAGATATGCAGAGCCGAGGCGTAAATCTCAATACCGTTCAGGACGATTTTATTCAAATGGCGTATCACCAGATGCGAACGCAGGCCGAGCGCGACGTTCGCGGTGCGATGCTGCTCGAAAAGGTCGCTGAGAGGGAAAAGGTTGACGTCACTCAGGACGAGGTCGATGAAGAACTCGGCAAAATGGCTGAATACTATCGAACTACTGCCGATGAGATTCGTAAGACTTTTGAAAAGCAGGGAAGTCTCGAGAATATCAAGAACAATTTGCGAACACGGAAATCGATCGAAGCTTTGGTAGCAAAAGCAAAAGTGATCGAAGGCCCGTGGGTTGACGAACACGGCGAACTTGCAGCCGAAGAAAAAAAGGCTGAAAAGAAGAAACCGGCGAAAAAGGCCAAGAAACCGGAAATGGCTGAAACCGAAGAGCCGGTAAAAAAAGAGGCTAAGAAGAAAACGGCGAAAACCGAGGCATAGCCCTTTTGTATTTGCCCGTGTTTTCCGTAAGTAGGGTTTTGTGATCTTTGACAGGTTCCATACTTTCCGTCGTCAAAATCAAGCAATCAGAGACGGCGGGAATGTGCAAAAACTGAATCGGGCGAAATTTCCGCTTGCATTTTTACCGTTTTTATGTAAAATCTGCAATCGGCCGCATTTTCAACAACTTAAACTCGCTCAATTCAACCAATACATAAACAGGCAATTATAAGAGAGAAAATTTATGGCTTTAGTTCCAATGGTAGTCGAGCAAACGTCGCGAGGCGAACGCGCGTTTGATATCTATTCGCGGCTTTTGAAGGACAGCATTATTTTTATCGGCACGCCGATCGACGACACGATCGCGAACCTCATCGTCGCTCAACTGCTTTTCCTCGAAGCTGAGGACCCCGAACGCGACATCAATCTTTACATCAACAGCCCGGGCGGGTCGATCACGGCTGGTATGGCGGTCTACGATACGATGCAGTTCATCAAGAATGACGTGACGACGATCTGCGTCGGCCAGTGTGCTTCGATGGGAGCGTTGCTGCTGACGGCCGGCACGAAAGGCAAACGTTTTGCTCTGCCGCACGCCCGTGTTCTGATCCACCAGCCATCGGGTGGTGCGACCGGTCAGGCGACCGACGTTCGCATCATGGCCGAGGAAATTTTGAGAATGCGCGAGATGACATCGCAAATTTTGGCCTACCACAGCGGCCAGACCTTTGAACAGGTTGAAAAAGACGTGGAACGCGACCGCATCCTGTCGCCGATCCAGGCAAAAGAATACGGTTTGATCGATGAAGTGATAGAACACCGGGAGAAGTAATTTTAGATTTTGGATTTTAGATTTTGGATTCGAAAGCAGTTTGACGAAGCCGCTGAAGTTCGAGTCAAAAAATCCAAAATCCGCAATCCAAAATCCAAAATCGAAATATGGCTCAATTCCGCAGACCTGAAGAACTCCTCTGCTGCTCGTTTTGCGGCAAGTCTCAGAATGACGTTCGTAAGCTGATCGCCGGCCCCGGCGTTTATGTTTGTAACGAATGTATTGACATCTGTAACGAGATAATCAATGACGACGAGCAGAACGAAACCACTACGTCCAGGACAGCCATTCCGAAACCGCAGGAGATCAACAGCTTTCTCGACGAATACGTTATCGGTCAAGAAGAGTCGAAAAAACGCCTTTCCGTTGCGGTTTACCAGCATTACAAACGGCTCGAACTTGCAAAACGCCGTTCGGATATCGAGCTTCAAAAATCAAACATTCTGCTGATAGGCCCGACGGGAACAGGCAAGACGCTGCTTGCTCAGACGCTGGCGCGGATACTCAGCGTTCCGTTCTGCATCGTCGATGCTACGAGCTTGACCGAGGCAGGTTATGTCGGTGAGGACGTTGAAAATATCTTGCTGCGGCTGCTGCAATCGGCCGGCAACGACGTTGACAAGGCGCAGCAGGGAATTATCTACATCGACGAAATTGACAAGATCTGCCGCAAGGACGACAACCCGTCGATCACACGCGACGTTTCGGGCGAGGGCGTTCAGCAGGCGCTGCTGAAAATCCTGGAAGGTACGGTTGCTAATATTCCCACAGGCGGCGGCCGCAAGCATCCGCAACAGGATTTTATCCAACTCGATACAACAAACATTCTCTTCATCTGCGGCGGTGCGTTCATCGGCCTCGAACGCGTTGTCGAAAAGCGTTTCCGCAATAAGTCGCTCGGTTTTCAGGCGGACGTTAAATCGCAAAAACAGCGAAACGTCGAGGCGATCTCGAAACTCGAACCCGAAGACCTGATCCACTACGGCCTGATCCCGGAGTTTGTCGGACGGCTGCCGGTTATCGGCACACTGAAAGAGCTTGACGAAAATGCTCTGATCAAGATATTGACCGAGCCGAAAAACGCGCTCGTCAAGCAATATCAGAAAAAATTCGAATTCGACAATATCGGCCTTAAATTCACAGACGGGGCGATCAAAGCCGTCGCGCACGAGGCACACAAACGTAAAGTCGGTGCACGCGGCTTGATGATGATAATGGAAGAGATCCTGCTCGAATCGATGTACTTCCTGCCGTCTGAAAAGAAGGTGAAGGAGTTGATCATCACCAAGGAAATGATCGAACGTAAAGCACCCGTTTTCGAGGTCTTGGGCCGCACGGAAGAGGCCGCTTAGATCTGGACGGCTTGCCCGTCACATTCGCAGTTTTTTCTCGCCAACCGTACCCTGGGCATCAACGGTAGCTTTCGAAATGATGGTAACTGAAACTTTGGCGGCAATCGGCGTTTATACCGTCATAACCTGAAAATCGAAAATCAGCGTTTACGTTTAAAATAATATTGCTTTTGTCGCCATTTTTTGAGTAAATATAGTTAAACCCTATATTTTTCGAATCTTTTCCCCTTTGATATGCAAGAATTTACAGACCAAATGCCCTCGGATATTGAGCGTTACCCGATGGTTCCCATCCGTGACGTCGTTATTTTTCCGTTTACAAAAGTTGCGTTCAAGATAGGCCGCCCAAGCTCGGTCCGTGCGCTTGAACAAGCGATGACCGGCGAGCGGAATATCTTTCTTGCGACGCAGCACGACGCGACCATCGACGAGCCGGAGCCGTCTCAAATATATTCGGTGGGCACGTTAGGACGTATTTTACAGGCGCAGCGTCAGGAGAACGGGCAAATCAAGGTCGTTGTCGAGGGTCGCGAGCGCGGCCAGTCGGTCCGCGTCGAACAGGACGCCGACGGCATGTTTTACGCGCACGTTCGCAAGATCGCATCGACTGACGAGTCGGGTTACCGCACTGACGGGCTGCTGCAAAAAATTCATACTTTGGTTGAACAATTTCTGCGGGTTTCGCCCGATGCTTACACTGACGCACTGCATGCAAGTTTGAGAGGGATTTCGGCCGCTCAGATAGCCGATTCGATGTGCTCGCACTTACGTATCAGCGTCGAGGAAAAACAGAATCTGCTTGAAACGTTTTCCGTCCAGGAGCGCCTGCAAAAACTTGCCGAGGTTCTCGAAACCGAGATCGAAAAACGCCAGCTTGACCGCTCGATCCATTCGCGAACAAAAAAGCAGATGGACAAGCACCAGCGAGAATACTATCTGAACGAGCAGATCAAGGCGATCCATAAAGAACTTGGACGCAAGGACGAAAAAGCCGAGCTCGAAGACCTGAAACGCAAGATCGAAGAGGCCGGCATGAGTGAAGAAGCCCGCGAAAAAGCTATGCAGGAGTTTGCGCGGCTCGAAGCGATGCCGCCGATGTCCGCCGAAAGCACCGTCTCGCGGACATATCTCGATTGGTTGATAAACGTGCCGTGGACGCAGCGTTCCGAGGAGCACGAAGACCTCACCGAAGCCGAGAAGACGCTGAACGAGGACCACTACGGCCTCGAAAAGATAAAGGAACGAATTCTCGAATTTCTCGCCGTCCGCCAGCTTGTCCGCAATCCGAAAGGAACGATCCTTTGCTTTGTAGGGGCTCCGGGCGTCGGTAAAACGTCGCTTGGAAAATCGATAGCAAATGCTACTGGGCGCAAATTTGTTCGCCTCGCGCTGGGCGGCGTCCATGACGAAGCAGAAATTCGCGGCCACCGCCGAACCTATATAGGGGCGCTGCCTGGGCAGATCGTTCAGTTGATGAAACGTGCTGGTACGATCAATCCCGTGATCTTGCTTGACGAGGTCGATAAACTCGGCCGCGATTTTCGCGGGGACCCGAGCGCTGCGTTGCTTGAGGTGTTGGATCCGGAACAAAACAATACGTTTCGCGATCACTATCTGGATGTCGATTACGATCTGTCGCACGTCTTTTTTATTGCTACGGCGAATGTTCTGCACACAATACCGCCGGCGCTTCAGGACAGGCTTGAAGTACTTCACCTTTCCGGTTACACGGAACGTGAAAAGCTCGAGATAGCAAAACGTCATTTGATAGTGAAACAGTGCGAAAACAGCGGCATTGATGCCGATGCCGTCAAATTTACGGACGACGGCATATTGGAAACGATACGGCATTACACGCGCGAGGCCGGCGTGCGAAATCTTGAACGCGAGATCGGTTCATGCCTGCGTAAAATAGCAAGAAAATATGTGGTGTCGGAGACAAAGGGCGATTTCCGTGTCGTTGTTGACGCCGAAAAGGTCCAGGAATTGCTCGGAACGATCCGTTTCCGCAAACAGGACATTGCTCGCAAAAGTGAGATCGGCCTGGTAAACGGCTTGGCGTGGACCGAGGTCGGCGGTGATGTGCTGCAGGTCGAAGCAACGCTTGTTAAAGGAAAAGGCGAGGTCACACTGACCGGCAAACTTGGTGAAGTAATGCAGGAATCGGCCCGCGCGGCGCTTACGTGCGTTCGCACCCGCGCCGAATCGCTCGGCATCGACCCGGACGACTTTAGTAAAAAGGACCTTCACATTCACGTTCCCGAAGGCGCAATTCCGAAGGACGGCCCAAGCGCTGGTATTACGATGGCTACGGCGATGGTTTCGGCGATGACAAGCAAGCGGGCGCGCCATGACGTAGCGATGACCGGCGAGATAACGCTTCGCGGCAAAATTTTGCCGATCGGCGGCATCAAGGAAAAATTGCTCGCGGCACACCGCTTTGGGCTTAAAACGCTTATTTTATCTAAGGAAAACGAAAAAGACCTTGCGGATATTCCTGAAGAGGTTCGCGAGGATCTTACGATTCATTTGGTGGACACTATCGACGAAGTGCTGAAATTTGCGCTTGAAAGTGAGAAGACCGAGGATGTACTCCACACGCCGCAGATCTGGTCGTCGGACACGCCGTCTGCGGATATTACTACATCCGTTGAATAAGCATGACGGACTGTTAGTGTGTCGAAATAAACAGGTCAACAGTCCGTGCTGTATATATGGGCAACAGGCTAACAGCCTGTTGTTATCGGTTATCCGCCTGCGGAAGTTGTTTTTGCTCCCGCGATCAGGTTATAAACTTCTAATTCCTTGGGTTCGCCCCCGGTTACGCCCAATTCTTCCAAAATGGGTTTGAGCGTTTTACTAAAGTTTTCGAACGAATCGCGCGATTCCCAAATGTCGCTGACGCGAAGATTGTTCGGGTCGCCGAAACATACGTGATAAAGCCTGCCCGCAGGTGTTCCTGCACCTGCCTGGTCAAGGCGTTTGATGATCTCATCGTATTTTGCCGAGGTCATACCTTGCGGCTCGAATCTCAAAACAACAGCCATGAGCCCTCCTTTGGTTATGTTTTGTCATAACCGGTAATAGAAACGGGTCTTCTGCTTAGAGGTCAACGATGATATCATGAATCGCATTAAATAAAAATACATTCGAAATACGTCGTCCGAAGGCCTCGTCCTTTCGCATGAAGATCACCTCCGCCGAATTTGTAAAAAGTGCGTTCAAGCCAAGCCATTATGCGGGTGACGGCCTGCCGGAGATCGCGTTTCTGGGCCGTTCGAACGTGGGCAAATCGTCGCTGATCAACTCGCTGCTTCAGCGAAAGGGGCTTGCACGCACGTCGAACACGCCGGGGCGCACGCAGAGCATCAACTTTTTTCTGATCAACGAGAGTTTTTATTTTGTCGATCTTCCGGGATACGGTTTTGCTAAAGTCTCGAAAAAAATGCGCGAGGGCTGGGGAAAAATGGCGGAAGAATATCTTGCGTCAAGGCCGCAGCTTGCATTGTCGATCCAGCTTGTCGATTCGCGGCACAAGCCGACAACGCTCGACACACAGCTTCACGAGTGGCTTGTTTTTCACGAAAAACCGCATTTGATCGCGGCGACAAAGGCCGACAAGGTGTCAAGATCGCAGCTTCCGCGGTCGTTGAAGGAGATCGGGACGGCTCTGCCCAGCGAAATTATTGCCTATTCGTCCGAAACGGGCCTGGGGCGGGAAGCTTTGTGGGCGGAGATTCAGGCCGCAATAAAAAAATCTGCAAATAATAGTTGATTTGTCGTCTAAAATATAGTACTTATTAAACATCCCTTATACTCGAGGATTCTTGAGCAAGCTCCAGGGCTTAAATCATTGGCATAACTGCGAACACCCCTACGATTTTCTCCACTTTGAATCTCATACCGAAAATTGAATGGGTTTAAAAACACTATAAGTCGAAAAAAAGCTAAATTTCTCGCAAAACTAAGTCCCCACAAAGAAATTGAAAAACATGGCAACCAAAACATCACCACATCGTAAAGTGAAGGCCGTAAAAGCCGAACAATCTGTCGAACCGGTTGACGAAACGGCGGATTCCAACGGAATGGCAGAATCCGACGGAGCGGGCGAAACCAAAACGGAAACGGCCTCCAGCCCCGCTCCTACGGCGGCACCGGCAGATAACGGCGCTCCACTCAACCTTGCCGGGCTCAAGGACATGTCAATTAGCGAGCTGACGCACATAGCCAAGGAAATGGGCATAGACGGTGCGACCGGACTGCGCAAGCAGGAGCTTATTTTTAAGGTGCTTGCGGCGCAGACCGAAAAGAGCGGTTTGATCTTTTCCGAGGGCGTGCTTGAGACGCTGCCTGACGGATTCGGCTTTTTGCGTGCTCCCGAGTATAACTATCTGCCCGGCCCGGACGATATTTATGTGAGCCCGTCGCAGATCCGCAAATTCGACTTGAGGACCGGCGATACGGTTTCAGGACAGATTCGCCCGCCGAAGGAAGGTGAACGGTATTTTGCGCTTATCAAGGTCGAAGCGATCAATTTTGAGGCTCCTGAGCAGTCACGCGAAAAGGTATTTTTCGACAATCTTACGCCGCTGTATCCCGATGAGCAGCTGCACATGGAGGTTACGACTGAAAATATTTCGGCCCGCGTCATCGATCTCGTAACGCCCATAGGCAAAGGCCAGCGTGCATTGATCGTTGCTCCGCCGCGAACGGGTAAGACGATGCTGCTGCAAACGATAGCAAATTCGATCACCGAGAATCATCCGGAAACCACTTTGATCGTCCTGCTGATCGACGAACGCCCCGAAGAAGTTACCGATATGCAGCGTTCGGTTCGCGGCGAGGTCATATCGTCAACGTTCGACGAACCGCCGACGCGTCACGTTCAGGTGGCCGACATGGTCATCGAAAAGGCCAAGCGGCTGGTCGAGCACAAGCGCGACGTGGTCATTTTGCTTGACTCGATCACGCGTCTGGCACGAGCCCATAACGCAGTCGTTCCGCCATCGGGCAAGATATTATCGGGTGGTATCGATTCCAACGCATTGCAGCGGCCAAAACGCTTTTTCGGTGCCGCGCGGAATATTGAAGAAGGCGGTTCGCTGACGATCATCGCAACCGCCCTTATCGACACCGGTTCGCGTATGGACGATGTTATTTTCGAAGAGTTCAAGGGAACCGGTAATTCGGAAATTCACCTTGACCGCCGTTTGTCGGACAAACGCCTGTTCCCGGCGATCGACCTGCAGCGTTCCGGTACGCGTAAAGAGGAATTGCTTATCAGCAAAGAAGACCTCAACCGCATCTGGGTGATGCGCCGGGTGCTTAACCCGCTGTCACCCGTAGAGCAAATGGAGGTCGTCCTCGAACGCCTCGGCAAAACAAAGACGAATGCGGAATTTTTAGCCTCGATGCAGACTTAGTAAGGAGCAGAGTAGGACGGTTCGTATTCTTTTCACGACCGCTCAACGGGTGATAGAGTTTGAGCCATAAATTCTAAGGTCTCATAGATCTTGAATAAATCGTGAATTGTGGGAAGTGTTTGACGATTTCCGCAATTCACGATTTACTATTTACGGTCCACTTTTATGCGCGTAGCCGTAATTTCTGCTGAGGCAGTTCCATATTCTAAAACCGGTGGTCTGGGCGATGTCGCCGGTGCCTTGCCGAAAGCGTTACGGCAGGTCGGAGTCGATTCGCTGCTGGTGACGCCGTGTTATCTTCAGACCAAAGGCGAGTATCTTTGGCAAACCGCGATCGATGATCTTTGGGTCGATTGGCGCGGAGGCTCGTTTCGAGCAAAAGCGTTTTACAGCGAGGCAAACGGCTCGCCGACCTTTCTAATTGATGCTCCGGAATATTTTCACCGCGATTCGATCTACGGCTATCGCGAGGATCACGAACGTTTTGCATTTTTTAACCACGCGGCTTTAATACTTCTGCAGCGGATCGGCGCGGCGCCCGACATTGTGCACCTGAACGACTGGCATTGCGGATTTGCCGCGGTCGAGATCGCGATGAAACGCCGTTGGGACGAATATTGGCGCAGCACGCGGACGGTCTTCTCTATCCATAACATGGCATATCAGGGCGGTTTTGATGCGGGCGAGTTGTGGAAACTGGGCTTTGGCGGTGAATGGGAACGCAACGCTTTCATGTTCAACGGGTACGCCTCGGCGATGAAGGCGGGGCTAGAAGTTTCTGACATGCTCTCTACGGTCTCGCGGCGGTATGCGATGGAAATTCAGATGCCCGAGAACGGTTATGGTCTCGACTGGCTGACGCGGCAGCGTGCGAACCGGCTGGCCGGAATAACAAACGGCGTAGATTACGAGGTCTGGAACCCGTCGGAAGATCCGGAACTACCCGCACATTTTGATCGCAACAACCTCGATGGCAAACGCGAATGCAAACGGGGGCTGCTCGAACAATTTCATTTGCCCGTCGATCTTGATCGCCCCATTGTCGCAAACATCACGCGGCTGACGGCGCAAAAAGGTATAGATCTGATGATGCAGGTCGTCGGCGAACTGCTCGCGACCGGAGCGTACATTATCTCGCTCGGTTCGGGCGAACGGCAATACGAAGATTTTTGGCAGCGGCTTCGCGATCATGCGCCGCAGCAGGTGGGCATTTATCGCGGCTATAACGAGCGTCTTGCCCATTTGATAGAGGCCGGAGCTGATATTTTTATGATGCCGTCGAAATTCGAGCCGTGCGGCCTGAATCAGATGTACAGCCTGCGTTATGGCACTGTCCCCGTGGTCCGTGCAGTAGGCGGTCTGGATGACACGGTGCGAAATTTTGACGCGGTTGATGGCACCGGCAACGGATTTAAATTCAGCCAATACCGCGCCGACCGCTTTCTCGAAAAACTTTACGAAGCCATTTTTGCCTACGCCGATCAGGACACGTGGCGCAAGATCCAATGGAACGGAATGTCCGACGATAATTCATGGCAGCACGCCGCGCGAAATTACGTTGAGCTATATCAATGGACAAGTCAGGACCAACTGTAGCTGTGCTTAAGGTTAACGATGTTTTCGTTGCAGGTTGATGAAAATTTAAAGCTGGCATTGGCTGATCTTTCCCGGGCTGAAGAGATGACGGCGCTCGTCCGGGCGAATCTTGACCGGCTTGAACCGTGGATCCCGTGGGCGTCTGACGAATATTCGATCGAGGACTGCAAAGCTTTCATTGAACGGTCGCTTAAAGCATTCAGC
>Ga0207639_10001507_pt1 | contig 15657 bp, 18 predicted proteins | sample KBSCornC32_FD_184299 | JGI IMG/M metagenome (GOLD analysis project Ga0207639, IMG submission 184299) | Corn rhizosphere microbial communities from Kellogg Biological Station, Michigan, USA - KBS Corn C3-2 (SPAdes) (version 2) | ecosystem: Host-associated > Plants > Roots > Rhizosphere > Soil ...
CGCTCGGCGCGAGAAGCGCAGTCGGAAAGTCGACGCGGGACGCTGCTACCGAGACAGGGACGTCGAAACCCTCGGAGCGATCGCGTCGGGCTTCTCACGGATGCAACCCGCGACCCGCCAACCTGATGCGCTTTCGGCGTCGGGATACGAGCAGGAGCGCGGCAGCCGCCGCGCCAATTCGCCGCCCGTCAGGCCTCGTCGAGGCCCTTCGACATGTCTTCGTCGACTTCCGCCGCGGCCCACTCCATCGCTTCGCGGTCGCGGCGTTCGCGCTCGACCCGATCGATTTCGTCGATGGTCGGCATGTCGACGGTGCGGTCGGCGATTTCACGCAGCGCCAGCACGGTGGGCTTGTCGTTTTCGGGATCGATGGTGGCCTCGACGCCGTTTTCGAGCTGGCGTGCGCGACGGGTGGCCATCAGGACCAGTTCGAAACGGTTGTCGACCACCTTCAGGCAGTCTTCCACGGTGATGCGTGCCATGTGAGCTTCCAGTTGTATCGCAAACTTCCAGATTGTAGCAGCAGCGCGGCATTTGTCGATCCCGCCCGCATACCACCCGATGCACCGCACCGCGTCGCGCCTGAACGCCGACTGCCCTGTCGTTCCTGCATGGGTTATTTTTTGGACCGATGCGTTTAGAATTGCGCGCTTGCAACAAGCCCCCTTCGACCGCATTCAACGACGCATGCCACGTACCCACCGCTTTCGCATCGCGCATTCGATTGTCGTTGCAGCGCTGACCGGCGTGCTGGCCGCCTGCGCGGTCGCGCCGCCGCGCCATGACGATCCGCTGCAGCACTTCAATCGCGACATGTTCGCGTTCAACCGGTTCGCGGACAAGGTGGCGATCCGCCCGGCGGCCAAGGCCTATGTGAAGGTGACCGGCCCGAAGGGGCGCGTGCTGATCAGCAATTTCTTCTCGAATCTGCGCACGCCGGTAACCGTCATCAATGAAGTGCTGCAGGGCCGTCCCGGGCCGGCGTTGCAATCCACCGGCCGATTCCTCATCAACACCAGCGTCGGCTTCCTCGGTTTCTTCGATCCGGCCAGCGACATGCAGCTGCCCGCGCACCCCACCGATTTCGGGGTGACGCTGGCGCACTGGGGCGTGCCGGAAGGTCCCTATCTGGTGTTGCCGCTCGTCGGACCGACCACGCTGCGCGACGTGTGGCGCTTGCCGGTGGACAGCTATTTCGATCCGATGGGTTGGTTTGCGCGCGAACACGACCTGAAATGGCACGCACAATACCTGCCTTCGACCGCCTATCTCGTGACGCTGCGCGCCAGCGCGCTGCCGATCGATCCGATGATCGATTCCTCGTACGATCCGTACGCGTTCGTGCGCGATGCGTACCGGCAGCATCGCCTGTACCAAATCTACTACGGCAACCCGCCGCTGTCGGCGATCGAGGAGCTGCAGGGCACCAGCCCCGACGAGAATCAGGACGCCGACATCGACCAATTGCTGCAGCAACAACAGCAGTACGAGAAGACGCACGGCATCAACGACAATAATGCCGCGCCTGCGCCGGCCGGCTCCGCGCCTCCGCCTGCTTCCGCGAGCAGCGCGACGACGCCGATGCCTGCCGCGCCGTCGAGTGCTGCGATGCCGCCCCCGGCAAGCAGCATCGATCCTCCGTCAGCAAGTTCCAGCGACTGAAGCGATCAGACAGCTGCCGGTTGATCCAGTGATCGATCCAGCAGCGCTTCGACGCCGCACACGGCGGCCAACGCGCGCAGCCCTTCCGGCCAATGCACGACCATCAGGCGCCTGCCGGCGCGGCTTGCGTCCGCCGCAAGCGCAAGCACGCATGCCAGTCCCGCGCTGTCGGCGCGGGTGACGCCGGCAAGATCGAGCCGCGTCTGCGACCCGGACGCCAATGCGCGGCCGCCCTCGCCGAATGCGCGCGCCGCGGTGGCGAACGTCAAGGCACCCGACAACGCCAGCGTGTCGCGATCGGGTTCGCCGAGACTCACGGTGTCGATGCGGGTCGCCGCGCGCGGCATCGCGTCAGTGCTCGCCGTCCTGCTGCTTCATCTGGTCGATCGCACCAGCGCCTTCGGTCTGCAGGCGCTTGATCAAGCCATCGATGCCTTCCTTCTTGATTTCGGCATCGACCTGATTGCGGTAGTTGGTGATGTAGGAAATGCCTTCGATGATCACGTCGTAGGCCTTCCATTCACCGGAAGAAGTCTTGCGAAACGCGTAGTCCACCGAGAGGTTCTTGCCGCTGGTCAGCAGCACCTGCGTGCGCACGATGGTACGACGCTGGTCCAGCGCGCCTTGCGCCGGCAGCACCCTCACCGAACCGCGGGTATAGGCGACCAGGCCCTCGGCGTAGCGACGCGTCAATGCCTTGTAGAACGCGCGCGCAAACGCAACGCGTTGCGCCGGCGTGGCGTCGCGCGCGTGGCGACCCAGCACCAGCAACGACGCATAGTCCATGTCGAAGTGCGGCAGCACGGTGTCATCGATGATCTTGATGACCTCGTCGGGGTGCTGGTGCAGTTCGGCCTGGCGACCCTGGATGGCGTTGCCGAGCTGATCGGCGATCGACTGCACGATCTGTTGCGGCGTCTGCTCGGCCGCGGCGAGCGCAGGCACCGCCAACGCGAGTGCCAGCAACATCGCCATCAGCAAGCGGATGGATGGTTTCAGCATGTCGTTCTCCTTCGGACCTCGCGGAATGCCGCGCGGTCAAAACGTGTCAGGGCTTGCCGGATGGCGGTGGCGTGCTGGACGAGGGCGATGCATCGGAACCGCTGGATTTCGGGCCACCGTTGACCAGGAATTTGCCGATCAGGTTCTCGATGCTCATCGCCGACTGCGTCAGGATCATCTCGTCGCCATCCTTCAGGAACGTCGGCGAGCCGCCCGGCTCGAGGCCAACATATTGGTCGCCCAGTAAACCGCTGGTGAATATCGCGGCGGAAGAATCATCCGGAATGTCGTTGTACTGCTTGTCGATCGACAGCGTCACCAGCGCGTCCATCCGCTGTGGTTCCAACTGGATGGATCGCACATCGCCGATGCGCACCCCCGCGATCTTCACCGGCGCGCGCGCCTTCAACTGGCCAATGTTCTGGAAGCGGGCCTTCAGCGTGTAGCTGTTGCCGCTGGTCATCCCGTTGGCGACCGACGTCGTCTGCGTCGCGAGATACGCCAGCGCGGCAAAGCCGAGCAGGATGAACAGGCCGGTGCCTATGGCGTAGGAAGGTCTTGGATTCATGCGATCACCAATGCTGCGTGCAGTCAGGTCATGAAGGCCGTCATCACGAAATCGAACGCGAGGATCACGATCGACGAAAACACCACCGTGCGGGTGGTGGAATACGCGACGCCCTCGCTGGTGGGCGGCGCAGTGTAGCCCTGGAACACGGCGATCAGGCTGACCACGCCACCAAACACGATGCTTTTGTACAGGCCGTCGAGGATGTCGCGCTGCAGCGACACCGTGGACGTCATGTTGCCCCAGAAGGTGCCGTTGTCGAGCCCGAGCCAGGTCACGCCGACCAAGTGCCCGCCGAAGATGCCCATCGCGTTGAACACGCAGGCGAGCAACGGCATCGCGATCACGCCCGCAAGGAAACGCGGCGAAGCGACGTAGGCCAGCGGATCGACGGCCATCATGCCCATCGCATCGAGTTGATCGGTTGCGCGCATCAAGCCGATCTCGGCCGTCACCGCAGTGCCCGCGCGGCCGGCCACCAGCAGCGCGGTCACCACCGGCCCGAGTTCGCGAAACAGGCTCAAGGCGACCACGGTGCCGAGCGCCGCGGTGCCGCCGAAGATCGACAACGTGTAATAAAGCTGCAGCGCCAGCACCATGCCTACGAATAGCCCACAGGTCATCACGATCACGAGGCTCATCGCGCCCACGAACCAGACCTGCCGGCAGGTTTCGCGCCAGTAACGCAGGCTTTTCGGCAACGCGCCCAGCACCGCGACGAAAAACAAGCCGCACTCGCCGACCGAGGCGATCCCTTGCAGGAGCCAGTTGCGGCGCAGGTTCGCGTTCATTGCGCGGGCTCCGCAAACCCGAGTTCAATGGCGTAATCCGGCGCGGGGTAATGGAACGGCACGGGCCCGTCCGCTTCGCCACCGAAGAACTGTCGCGTCCACGGCGAATCCTGGTGTGCGAGTTCATCCGGTGCGCCCTGCGCCACCAGCTTGCCGTTGGCGATCAGATACACGCGATCGGCCACCTGACGAATGGCCGCGAGTTCATGCGCGACCAGGATCGAGGTGATGCCGAGCGTCTTGTTGAGCGTCTTGATCAAGCGCAGCACCTGATTCAGCGCGATCGGGTCGAGGCCCACGAACGGCTCGTCGTACAGGATCAACATTGGATCGAACACGATCGCGCGCGCCAGCGCCACGCGCCGCGCCATGCCGCCGGAAAGTTCGCTCGGCATCAACTGCGCCGCGCCGCGCAGGCCCACCGCCTGCAACTTGGTCAGCACGATGTTGCGAAGCAGTTCTTCCGGCAACTTCGCGTGCTGGCGCAGCGGAAAGGCGACGTTTTCGAACACGCTGAAATCGGTCAGCAGCGCCGAGTTCTGGAACAGGTAACCGATCCGTTCGCGCAAGCCGAACAGCGCGCGACGCGAGAGTTTCGGAACGTCTTCACCGTCAACGACCACGCTGCCGGCATCCGGCCGCAGCTGCCCCGTGAGGTGGCGAAGCAGCGTGGTCTTGCCGGTGCCCGACGGACCCATGATCGCGGTGATGCTGCCGCGGGGCACGCTCAGATCGAGCCCATCGAAAATCGTCTTGGCGCCGATGCGCGTATGCAAACCCCGCACCCGGACCAGCGTATCGGCGGTCTCCACATGATCGGCGGCGGCATTCATCGCGTGGTGGTGCAGTCGGGGTTCACGAACACACTAGGGTAGCGGAGCGGTACGAGCTCAAGCCAGCAATTGCGCGATCAGGGTTTGATGCCGATCCTGGCGCGCGAGTTCCCCGGCACGCGCTGCGTGCACGATCGACTGCAATGCCGCAACCGCGTCCTCGAATCGATCGTTGACGACGATGTGGTCGAACTCGCCCGCGTGCGCGATTTCCTCGCGCGATGCAGCCAGCCGCTTCTCGATGGTGGCCTCGCTGTCGGTGGCGCGTGCACGCAGGCGACGCTCCAGTTCGGCGCGCGACGGAGGAAGAATGAAGATCGACACGCATTCCGGCATCGCCCGGCGTACTTGTTCGGCGCCCTGCCAATCGATTTCCAGCAGCACGTCGCGGCCGACTTTCAGGGTCGGCTCGACGGCGCCGCGCGAGGTGCCATAGTAGTTGCCGAACACGTCGGCGTGTTCAAGGAAATCGCCGTGCGCGACCATCCGTTCGAACGTTTCGCGATCGACGAAGTGGTATTGCACGCCGTCGACATCGCCCGGGCGCGGCGCGCGGGTGGTATGGGAAATCGACAGCGCGATGCCCGGCTCGCGCGCGAGCAACGCGTTGACCAGCGTGGATTTGCCGGCGCCCGACGGCGCCGCGACGATGAACAGCTTTCCGGGTGCAACGCTCATTCGAGGTTCTGCACCTGTTCGCGCATCTGCTCGATCAACACTTTCAGATCCACCGCCGCGCGGGTGGCGCGCTGATCGACGGATTTCGATGCCAGCGTGTTGGCCTCGCGATTGAATTCCTGCATCAGGAAATCCAGCCGCCGGCCGACGGGTTCGTCCAGCCCGAGGATGCGGCGCGCCTCGCCCACGTGGGCGGCGAGGCGGTCAAGTTCCTCGTCCACGTCGATGCGCGAAAGTTGCAGCACCAGTTCCTGTTCCAATCGGCCGGGCTCGGCGGATTGCGCCAAGTCGGCGAGGCGCGACTCCAGTTTCGCGCGCAGCGCCGCGCGGACGTCGGGCAGCAGCGTGCGCACCTCGGCAACGATGCGTTCGATGCCGTCCAGCCGCTCGCGCAGTGCCGTCGCAAGCTTTTCGCCTTCGCGTGAACGCCCGGCGATGAATTCATCCAGCGAGCGATCCAGTAGTGCAAGCGCCGCCTGCGCCAGCCCGGCCTGGTCGAGTTCCGGCTTCACCAGCAGGCCCGGCCAGTCCAGCAGCGCCGCGAAGTCGGTGGCAAGCTGCGGAAAGTTGTCCTTGAGTGCGCCCGCGACGGTCGCCAGTTGTGCGGCCGTGCGCTCATCCAGCAACAGGTCCGACGCGGCCGCCGGCGGGCGGTAGCGGAAGGTGGCATCGACCTTGCCGCGCGCAAGCCGTGCCGCGACGTGTTCGCGCACTAGCGGTTCCAGCGCGCGCAACTCGTCGGGCAGGCGCACGCCGACCTCGAGGAAGCGCGAATTCACCGCGCGCACCTCGCACGCCAGCCAGCCTTGCGGCGTGGCGGATTCGGTGTTCGCGTAGGCGGTCATGCTGCGGATCATGGATGGTTCCGGACAAACGCAACGAAACGCGATGGTAAACTGTCAGGCTCCTTGCGGATACCTTTCGATGACCATCATGCGTCCTTCCGGTCGCGCGCCCGATGCGCTGCGTGCTGTCACGATCGAACGCCATTACACCCGTCACGCCGAAGGTTCGGTGCTTATCGGCATGGGCGATACGCGCGTGCTGTGCACCGCCAGCATCGAGGAACGCATTCCGCCGTGGCTGCGCGGCAAGGGCGAAGGCTGGGTCACCGCCGAATACGGGATGTTGCCGCGCGCGACGAGTGAACGCAGCCAGCGCGAAGCCGCGCGCGGCGGACAGGGCGGGCGCACCATGGAAATCCAGCGTCTGATCGGGCGCAGCTTGCGCGCCTGCGTCGATCGCGTGGCGTTGGGCGAACGCGTGATCACGCTTGACTGCGACGTGCTGCAGGCCGACGGCGGTACTCGCACCGCGGCCATCACCGGCGCGTACGTCGCGCTGGTCGATGCGGTGAACGTGCTGATGCAACGCGGCGCGCTGAAACGCAATCCGATCCACGGCGCGATCGCGGCGGTTTCGGTAGGCGTGTATCAGGGCGTGCCGGTCTTGGATCTCGATTATGCGGAAGATTCCAACTGCGACACCGACATGAACGTGGTGATGAACGACGGCGGCGGCTTCATCGAGTTGCAGGGCACGGCCGAAGGTCATGCGTTCCGCCGCGACGAACTCGACACGCTGCTGGCGCTTGCGCAGAAGGGCATCGGCGAATTGGTCGAAGCCCAAAGGACGGCGTTGGCGAAATGAAGCTGGTGCTGGCCAGCGGCAATGCCGGCAAACTCATCGAACTGCGCGAACTGTTGGCGGGCAGTGGCATCGGACTGGTCGCGCAAAACGAGCTCGGCATTGACGACGCCGATGAAACCGGCTTGAGCTTCGTCGAAAACGCGATCCTGAAGGCCCGCCATGCGGCGCGTGCGTCCGGCATGCCTGCGCTGGCGGACGATTCCGGGCTGTGCGTCGATGTGCTGGATGGTGCGCCGGGGCTGTATTCGGCACGCTACGCCGGCACGCACGGCGACAACGCCGCCAACAACGTCAAGCTTCTGCGCGAGCTCGAACACGTGCCGGATGCGAAGCGCACCGCGCATTTCACATGCGTACTTGCGCTGCTGCACGGCGCCGACGATCCCGATCCGATTATCGCGATCGGCCGCTGGCCGGGCCGTGTGCTCACTGCGCCACGCGGCGAACGCGGCTTCGGCTATGACCCGGTGTTCCTGCCCGACGACGGCGGCGGGCTGGGTTCGGCCGAACTCGAACCCGCGTTGAAGAACCGCATCAGTCATCGCGGGCAGGCGTTGGCGGCGCTGCGCGAACTACTGTTCCCCTCTCCCTTCGGGAGAGGCGGCCGCAGGCCGGGCGCGCAGCGCTTCCCGAAGGGCGGGTGAGGGTACGCGCTTGCGACAGCATTTTTGCGACACCGAACCCTCACCCCAACCCCTCTCCCGTGGGGAGATGGGCTCATTCGTTCCGCCCCCGTTGTCGCTCTATATCCACATCCCCTGGTGCGTGAAGAAATGCCCATACTGCGATTTCAATTCGCACGGTCTGCGCGCCGCGATGCCGGAGCGCGAGTACGTCACGGCGCTGCTGGCCGACCTCGATGGTGATCTCGCCGATTTCGGCGGGGCGACCCAGGGACGCGAAATTTGCAGCGTGTTCTTCGGCGGCGGCACGCCCAGCTTGTTCGCGCCGGATTCGATCGCGGCCATTCTGGACGGTGCAGCGATGCGCATCCCTTTCGCGCGCGATTGCGAGATCACGCTTGAAGCCAATCCCGGCACGGTCGAGCACGGCCGTTTCGATGGCTACCAATCAGCGGGCGTCAACCGGATCAGTTTCGGCGTGCAAAGCTTCGACGATGAAAAGCTGCGCGCGCTGGGGCGCATCCATTCGTCAGCCGAAGCCGAGCATGCCATCAAGCAGGCACAGGACGCAGACTGCGCCAACATCAATATGGACCTGATGTACGCGTTGCCGCGGCAAACACTGGAGGGGGCGCTCGCCGATGTCGAACGTGCGATCGCGCTGCGACCCACGCACATCTCGCATTACCAGTTGACACTGGAACCCGGCACGCCATTCGCGAAGCGTCCGCCACCGTTGCCCGATCACGACGCCTCGTGGGACATGCAGGAAGCGTGTCAAGCGCGGCTGGCGGAGGCCGGCTACGCGCAATACGAGGTTTCCGCGTACGCGCAATCGGGAAGACGTTGCCGGCACAACCTCAATTACTGGGGGTTCGGCGACTACCTCGGCATCGGCGCGGGCGCACACGGCAAGGTCAGCGGGACCGGTGACATCCGCCGCCGCTGGAAAATCCGCTCGCCGCGCGCCTACCTGCAGCACATGGACACACCGCAGCGCATCGGCGGCGACGAAACCATCACCGCCGAGCAACTACCGTTCGAATTCATGTTGAACACCTTGCGCTTGAACGATGGTGTGCCGATCGCGGATTTCGCCGCGCGCACGGGCCTGCCGCTCGACGCGATCACGGCACCGCTTCGCGAAGCACACGCACGTGGCTGGCTGATCGATGACCCCGATCGACTGCAAGCAACCTCCCTCGGTCGCCGCTTCCTCAATGATTTGATCGAAGTGTTCCTGCCGCCACGGAATCCCGGGCGCCGGCATGCCTGAGCTCGTTGCCCTCGCTTGCCCCTATTGCGGCGAATCCATCGAACTCGTGGTGGACGCCCCGGCGGGCGACGCCACCTATGTCGAGGATTGCCCGGTGTGCTGCCGGCCGATGCAGGTCGACGTCGAGACAAACGGCACGGGGATTTCCGTCCGCGTCAGGACTGGCGACGAGTGATTCCAGCACCGTGATGGCGCTTTCCGCCGCGCTTGCATAGAATCGCCGCGTCGTGAGGCGGTTTGCTGGCTGGGTGCCTGCATCCGCCCTACGGGGAATCCCAGGGGTCTTCCAGCTTCAAATGCGATCGAACATGCCGACACTCGCTGACCGCAGCGACCTGGCGCCACGCGCCCGGCACCTGCTGGCGCAACAACTGGCCGAGTGCGGCGCGTTGCTGGAACCGCTGCTGCGCAACGTGCTGGATGATCTGGAACATGAATTGTTCCGCATCGCCGAGCAATCCAGCGGCGGCCAGGCCCAGCACGAAGCAATGGAAGCGGTGAAGGAGGTCAAGCGCAACCGTCCGCGTTTCCAGGGAAGGCTGATGGGTTTCATGGAACGCCGCTTCGCGTGCATCGGCAGGCCGCAGGCGGAAGACGCCTCCACGCGCCGCAATGCGGGGGACGGAGATCTGGCGCTGGTTGATCCGCACGAATTCGACGAAACCATGGCGCTGGATGACCTGTCCACGCGCACCGAACTGCACGCGGGCAATGCGATCTTCGATTTGTGCCATCGCTATGCCGTGCTGGTGGCCGCCCCGCCGCTCGACAACGAAGCATTGCCGTCCGGTCCGCACATCCTCGCCTCGGTGTTGAGCGAGGCCGCCGCCGACCTGGGGCTTGAACGCGAGCACCGCCTGTTGTTCTACCGGCTGTGCGATCGCCGCCTGTTCGGCGCGGCCGAATCGCTCTACGGGCGTCTGAACGAACATCTCAAGTCATCGGGCATCCTGCCCGACTTGCGCAGTTACCTGCCCAAGCGTGCGCCGTCGGAACCGCGACCGACGTCCGCCGCGTCGGCGCCGGACGAGGCATCCGCGGCAAGTCCCATCGCGCCGGCAACCAACTTCACCCCGCCCGCCGCGCCGCCGATGAGCGAACTGCACTCGCTGCTCGATGCGCGGCGGCAGGCGTTGCATCCCGAAGCCCGGGCAGCCGCCGCGCAGTCTGCGCAGTTCGCGTCGATGCCGGAATTGCAGGAAGCCCTGTCGGCGCTGCAGGCGTTGCCGTCGCGCAAGGCCGGTGCGCCACAGCCAGGCGAACGCCTGACCGGCGACCTGCTGGCACAACTGCGCCGCGGCGCGCATGGCGACACGGTGCAGTTGCAGCCCGAACACCGCGACGCGTTGGACCTGGTCGGCCTGCTGTACGACCAGTTGCTCACTGAAACGCGCAGCGAAGGCGTTGCGCAGCAGTTGCTGGCCAACCTGCAGGTGCCGCTGTTGCGGGTCGCGCTGTCGGACAATGATTTCTTCACCGTGCGCAACCATCCCGCGCGGCGGCTGCTGAACCTGGTGCTGGAAACCGCGAATCTGTGGCTGGATCGCAGCGACGATCACTTCGACGTCGCCCTGAATCAGCGCCTGCAGCGCTCTGTCGACCGCGTCGCCTCGGAATACCAAGGCGATCTCGGCGTGATCAAACGCGAGGCGGACGACCTCGACTCGCACCTGCGCCTGCTCAGCCGGCGCGCCGAAATCGCCGAGCGCCGGCAGGTGGAAGCCGCGCAGGGCCGCGATCGCCTGCGCGGCGCGCGCGCCGCCGCCTCCGACGCGATCGGCAAACGCCTCGCCGGGCACAAGACCACGCCGCTGGTCCGCTCCCTGTTGGAAAACGCGTGGACCGACGCACTGACGCTGACGCTGCTGCGGGAAGGCGAGAACAGCGAGGCGTATCGCCGCCGCCTGGCCGCCGCCGACCAGCTGCTGGGTTCCTCCGTCGAGCGCGACGATGCCAAGCTCGCCTCGGATTTGAACCACGGCCTCACCCAAGTCGGTTTGCAGGCCGCCGAAGCCGACCAGATCACCCGTTACGCGCTGGACATGCCGCAGCGCGCCGCGTCACAGGCCGCGGCGCCGCCGCCCAGCCAGACCGAGCTTCTGATTCGCCTGAAGTCGCGCCACAAACCCGGCGACGACGAGCCCGCCACGCCCGCCGACGCCGGCCCGCGCAAACTGACGCTGACACCCAGCGAACGACGCGCACTGGAAACGTTGAAGCAACTCCCGTTCGGTAGCTGGCTGGAATTCACCATCAACCAGCAGGGCCAGAAGGTCGCGCGCAAACTGGCGTGGTTCGCACCTGCCAGTGGCCGTTGTTTGCTGGTCAACGCACGCGGCGCAGCCGCGCCTGAACGAACACTGGACCAGATCGCGCGAATGATGGCGCGCGGTCAGGTTCGCCTCATTCCGCGCCAGGACGGCGGTATGATCGACCGCGCCTGGAATGCACTGGTGACAGGTTTGCGGAAATTCAGTCGGTCCAACCAACCCACGGAACCCGCCGCATGAACGACGAACGCCGCAGCGCCCCGCGCAAGCCGATTTCGGCGCCCATCGAGGTCGTCGACAGCATGAGCGGCGAAAACATCGGTCGGGTGGGCAATCTCTCGCGGACCGGCATGATGCTGATCTGCCATCGCCCCTTGCGCGATGATGCCTTGTATCAACTGAAGTTCCGTCTGCCCGACAGGCGCGGTGCGCACACCGACATCGAAACCGGGGTGCACACCATGTGGACCGAGCTGGCCGCCACCAACGGTTACCAATGGTCGGGGTTGCGCATCATCTCGATCAGCGGTTCGGCGGCGGCATCGCTGGATCATTGGCTGGAGCAGAGCGCGGCTCGATAATGCGATCATCCATGATCGCTGCTTCGTTCGAGGTTTTCGCGACCAGCCGGCAGCTTGACCACGCTGCACCAGAACGCCCTTCCATGGGCTGACTTTTCACCAAAACACACTTTGCGTTGCGGCGCGCGTCGCCGCATCATGACGGTTCCAGCGTTCACGCAGCCGCCCGAAGCATCGCCATGACCGCTTCCCCGCAGGATAATCTCGCCGCGCTGTACCCCGCGCATCTCGCCGAAGTCGAAAAGCGCAGCGCCGACGCGCTGGCAGCCTGCGGGCGCGACACGCTGGTAGTTGCCGCCGGCATGCCGCACGGATGGTTTCTCGACGACCAGCATTACCCTTTCAAGGCAAATCCGCATTTCCTGCACTGGCTGCCGCTGACCGATGCACCCGGCAGCTGGATCGTGTACACGCCCGGCGCCAAACCGAAACTGATCTTCCTGCAGCCACGCGATTACTGGCACGTGGTGCCCAACGCGCCATCTGGCTATTGGGTCGAGCACTTTGATGTTGTGATCATCCGCAATGCCGAGGAAGCCCGCGCGCACTTACCGAAAGATGTCTCACGCTGCGCCATCATCGGCGAAGCCAATGCCGCGACCGGCGATATCGAACCCGACAATCCCGAAGCCGCGTTGAACTTGCTGCACTACCGGCGCGCGTTCAAGACGCCGTATGAGATCACCATGATGCGCGTGGCCAGCAAGCTGGGCGTGCACGGGCATCGCGCCGCGGAGCAGGCGTTCCGCGAAGGCCTGTCGGAATTCGACATCCACTGCCGTTATCTCGAAGCCACCCGGCTCACCGAACAGCAGTTGCCGTACGGCAACATCATTGCGCTGGACGCGCACGGCGCGGTGCTGCACTACATGCACTTCGACCGCAACCCGCCCGCGCACGCGTACTCGTTCCTGATCGACGCCGGCGGGCAATTCCACGGCTATGCCTCCGACATCACGCGCACATATGCGTCACCGGACGCCGGTGAATTCCAGGCCTTGATCGGTGCCTTGGAAAACGCGCAGCAAGGTTTCTGCGCGAAAGTGCGCGCGGGGCAAAGCTATCCCGAACTTCACGTTCACGCGCACCACGTGTTAATGCAAGCGATGCACGACCTTGGCTTCATCACCTGTTCGCCCGAGGCTGCGGTGGCCAGCGGTATTTCATCCACATTCTTTCCGCACGGCCTCGGGCATCTGATCGGACTTCAGGTCCACGACGTGGCCGGTTTCGCCCGCGACGAAACCGGCGGCACGATTTCGAAACCGGACGGCCACCCCTATCTGCGTCTCACCCGCACCCTGCAACCCGGCATGGTCACGACGATCGAACCTGGCCTGTATTTCATCGACATGCTGCTCGCGGAACTGAAAGAGAAACCCGCCGCCAAAGACGTCGTGTGGTCGAAGGTCGATGCCTTCCGCAAATACGGCGGCATCCGCATCGAGGACGATGTGGTGTGCACTGACGGCGATCCGGTGAACCTCACCCGCGAAGCGTTCGCGGCGGCGTAACCGCGCCCAGCTGCAATTTTCCCCTCTCCCGGTGGGAGAAGGGTTTTACTTCATCGCCACGGCATCGGTGGTGGTGGGCAGGCCGACCTGGTTGCAGAACGCGGCGAAGCGCGAGTCGTCGCGGTAGCGCAGGATGAAGGGGTCGTAAAGCAGACCGTCGATGCCGGGGTCGCGCGCGGTCCATGCGCGGTCAAGCCACTTGAACATGTTGCCCGGATCGCGGCGCAGCGAGTACACCTGTGCGATCTGGTAGGGCGCCAATGCAGCATCCTTTTCGACCAAGGTTGCGAGCGCGGCATCCGCGGCCTGGTTGTCGGGGCCGATCTGCATTGCCAGCGCCACTGCAACTTCGAGCCAGGCGGGATCGGTTTCATGCTGCGCGGCGGCCAGCGCGGCCTTGGCGTCGCCGAGCAGGATCGCGACCATCGCCAGTTGTTCGTGCAAGTCATTCGCCGCGGGCTGCAGTTCGATCGCCTTGGCGATCGCCTGCTGCGCCGCGTCCAACTGGTCCAGTGCGGCAAGATAGCCGCCCAGCCACGCGTACCAACCCGCGTGCAGCGGATCGCCGGCGATCGCCTTGCGCGTCAGGTCGACCGCCTGCTGCACCCGGCCCAGCGTCGCGTCCATGGTGCCGAGGTTGAACAGCACGCCGGGATCGTTGGGCGCCAGTTGCGCCGCGCGCTGGTATTCGGCCTGCGCGCCGCGCAAGTCGAAATCGGCGCTTTGCAACAAGTGGCCGCGCGCGCGGTGCGCCAGCGCCAAGTCCGGCGCGAGTTGCAGCGCGGTGTCGGCCGCCGCGCGAGCCTTGGCATACGCCTGCTGCTGCGCCGCGCCGGCAAGGAATGCCTGGGCCAAGGTGTTTCAATTCATCGAAACCTGGGCATACGCCGCCGCGTAGCGAGGATCGAGGCGTGTGGCCGCGGTGTAGGCGTCGATGGCCTTGCGGAGACCGGTTTGCGTGTTGCGTGCGGCGTAGAACTTGCCCTGCTGGTAGGCCTGCCACGCTTCGAGGTTGCCGCTGGGCGGTCGGTCGCTCTGCACCACCGCGCCGGGGGTAGTCAGGAGCTTCGCCTTCAATGCGCCGGCCACCGATTGCGTGATCGCATCCTGCAGCGCGAACAGGTCCTTGTACGGCTTGTCGTAATGCTGCGACCACAGGGTGCTGCCATCGCTTGCGTTCACCAGCGTCACGCTGATCCGCACCTCGTCGCCTTGATGCTGCACCGAGCCTTCCAGCAGGTGCGCGACGCCGAGCCTGGTCGCGATGACCTGGGGGCTGTCCTTGCTGCCGCGGAACTGGAACGCCGAATCGCGGCTGATCACCTTGAGGCCCGCGAACTGGGTGAGCGCGGTGATCAGATCCTGCGTTGGCTCTTCTCGCCGCTGTAGTTCTGAAACGGCAGCACCGCGACGGATTTTTCGGGAACGCTGGCGGCGGGTGCAGGGGTCATCGCGCCGGCGACCGCGCGCGTCGCGGAGCTTGGCGCAACCGCGGTGGACGCTGCGGGCACGCTGGCGGCTTGCGCTGCAACGGCCTGGCCCGAGTGCGCGCGGCGTTCGGTCAACTGACGCCAACCCAGCAGCGCCACGGCCAGCACCAGCACAGCGATGATCAGCACGTTCAACTTGCGGCCGATGCTCTGGTGCGCACCTTCCGCGCGCGCCTCGGGCGAATCGGCAGGTTCGATGCGACGGATGCCTTCGGGCGTCAACTCGAACACCCGCGCGAACGCAACCGCGACCGGAAACCCGCTCACAAGCAGGATCACCACCAGCCGCACCGACCAGTCGGGGATGTTGAAAAAGGGAAAAACCTGGGTCGCGACCTGCACCAGCAGCCACGCCGCGAAAGCGTACGCGACCGCGACGCGCCACACGTGGCGGCGCTTCAATTCCTCGAGGAAACCGGACTTCTCCGCCACGCGCGCCCCCAAGGTCCCGCCGGCCCAAATCGGCCTCCGCCACCGGAAGTGTACGCAATCCGGCAGGGCCGCACAGGTCGCGACATTGCAACAGTCCATTGGCGACCATCGGCCTTGCCTGTGCCGAGCCGTTGCGAGGCGACGCCAAGGTTGGAACCGGGCCTCGCTTCGCGCGCCGCGACTCGCGGCCGTCCGTTCAGCGCGCGCCGAACTCGCGCATCATCTGGGTCATGGTGCGGGCGACACAGGCGGCATCGCAGCGGCAGGCAAGGTAGCCCGAACCGCAG
>Ga0207639_10001508_pt1 | contig 15650 bp, 15 predicted proteins | sample KBSCornC32_FD_184299 | JGI IMG/M metagenome (GOLD analysis project Ga0207639, IMG submission 184299) | Corn rhizosphere microbial communities from Kellogg Biological Station, Michigan, USA - KBS Corn C3-2 (SPAdes) (version 2) | ecosystem: Host-associated > Plants > Roots > Rhizosphere > Soil ...
ACACCGGCAACAACGATCACCAACAGCCCGAAATAGGCAATATACTGCGGGTATTCCCTGTAGAATACCGCTCCAAAAATAATCGCCCACAAAATCTGGCTGTACTGGATCGGCGCGATGTGGCTCGCCGGAATAGCGCGCGTCGCCGCGATGAACAGCAGGTTCGACGTTCCGCCCACCCCGCCAATGGTCAGCAGCGCTACCCAATGCTCCCACGTGAGTGGGCGCACCTGCCCGGTGATGAGCATCAGCGCGCCATCGACCACGAGGATATAGGCGGTCGCCACGCCGATCAGACTCGCCCGCGTCTCCTCCTTGGCAATGCGCCGCAGCACTGCGGTCGTGATCGCGCCGCAGACGGCCGAAAACAGAGCGGTCAGGTGTCCCCAATGAAGGTCGCGGAACCCTGGCTGAACCACAATCAGCACACCCGCGAAGCTTGCCGCAAGAAGTCCCCACCGGCGCCAGCTGACGGACTCGTGCAGGAAGATCACCGACAGGACGACAATGAAGATCGGCGCGAGGAACGCTATCGAGTAGGCCTCGGCGAGCGGGATCGAAACGAAAGCATAGATGATGCAGAGGTTGCCGATCACGCCGCTGATGCCGCGCAGGTGCAGCAGCAGCGGATTCTTGGCCTTCCAGAACATAAACCAGTTCTCGCCCTTGGGCGTCGCGAAGATCGCAGGGATGAGCGAAAACAGGGTCGTGAAGAACGCAATCTCGAAGACCGACAGGCCGCTGCCAAATCCTTTGATGATGGCATCGGTGCACGAATAGAGCGCGTAGGCGCAGACTGCCAGGAGCACGCCGGGGTGCATTTGGTGGGGAGACCGAGTCGGAGAGAGCTCCTTGGGTATAGCGGCGCGCTGCTACCTCGTCGATGGCCGCGGGCTCAGTTTTTTGACCGAAGGATCGGCGCAATTGTCGCGATCTCGTTGGTCCAGACATAGCCCGAAAATCCCGCCGGAATCAGTGCGGCGTCCTGCGGGGTGTCGATGCCGGACGTGCCAGGATCGCCCGACGCGTAGGGACCGATGAGGATGACCTCGCTACCTGCGTCGTGTATTCGCTGCGCGAAGCGGTTGGGCCAGCCCCAGAGCCATCCGGCATAGTTGATGGGCACCATCACTTCCGTGTCGCGGCAGGCGTCCGGCACGATCCCGGTCCAGCCATAGCCCAGATACTGGATGAGGCAGTCCATCAGCCCTTGCCGCGACCAGGTGCGGAGGCCGGGGTCGCCGGCCTTGGCGCGATCGACCGGGGCGCGATCGCCATAGGTGCCCCAGACCGGATCCTTCCACTCCGGGTGCGCCGCGACGAACGCCGCGAGCATGTCGCCTTCGCGCGCCTCTTTGGATTTGAAATTTATGATGAAGCGCTTGTCCGGCATCGCGGCAAGAACATCGGAGAGTTCGGGCATCATCCCGACGCCCTTGCCGCGCAGCGGGAATGTCTTTCCGCCGTCGGCGGTGTAGCCGTAGCCGACGTCGAGGGTCTTCAAATACGCCATGTCGTGCGAGCGGGTTTCGCCCTTACCGTCCGTGCGGCAATCGAGCGTCCAGTCGTGGAAGACGGCGAACTTGCCGTCGGTCGTCGGATGCACATCGAGCTCGACGGCATCCGCGCCCGCAGCAAAGGCCGATTGCATGGCGGGGAGGGTATTCTCGATCTCATCGACGATGGGCGGCCGGATCATGGTGGCCGTACATGAATCATTGGTGAGGCCGGCGCGGTCGAAGTTCTGATGCACCCCGCGATGGGCGATGAACTTCAACTCGCCGGGAATGGGCGCCGCGAGCCAGGAGGCGTTCCAGAAATAGAGGGCGGCGATAATGACGACGAGGGCGGCGCGGTCGAAGTTCTGATGCACCCCGCGATGGGCGATGAACTTCAACTCGCCGGGAATGGGCGCCGCGAGCCAGGAGGCGTTCCAGAAATAGAGGGCGGCGATAGTGGCGACGAGGGCGGCGAGTATCTTTTTCAGCATGCGCCCGAACTAGCCAAACCTCACCGCACTCGGCAAGCGCTCGCTACTTCGCCCGCGCGCGGTTGTTCTTCGGATTGTGCTCGAGCTCGACCAGCCCAAGTGCTTCCGCCACTGGAGTCACATAGTTGGCAAAGCGACCGCGCAGCCCTTTCTTGAGGCCATACCATCCCTTCTTGGGATTATCGGGCGAGCGGGACCAGGCCTCGATGGTGCCGTCCTTGGCCGGCTTCTGCTCGTCGGCATTGCCGAGTTCCATCCAGTCCCCGTGCTTCTTCAGCATGGCCGCGAGGTCCTCTGGCGCGCTGATGTGGTAACGAAGCTCGGTGCCGCCCGCGACGCACACCAGCGCCGGTGGCGTGGCTGCCGGATCGCGCCAAAGCGTGATTTCGGAGGTGCCTGGCGGCGTCTTGAGATGCCACGGATCGTCCTTGGTGCCTTTGGCCAATCTACGTCTCCTCGATGTAGCACTTGAGCGCGGGCAGGACCGCCTCCCAGCCGCTGGTGAAAGTGGATACACGCTGCGGCCAGATCGATTTCGTTTCGAGCAGCGGCCGATGGGTAACAGTTGCGACCGTCCCGGCACCGTCGGCAGTGAACTCGATCTCCACGGAGGTCGGCGCGGCCGGCGACCCCGGATACCAGTCGAGTGACAGCAGCCGGGGAGGATCGATCGCCGTCACCTGCGCCATCATCCAGTGGGTGCCGTCGGGAGCGCGTTCCATCAGCGCATCTTTGGAGAGCGTCAGCGCCGCATCGCGATTGCGGCGATGGCTGCGCGGCCACCAGAGATCGATCTTGTCGGTGAATACCTCGAAGGCGTGCTCGACCGAGCAGGCGAGGGCGATCCTACGAACGAGGATCTCATCCACGATGACCACCCTTGGGCGTCGTATTCTCTGCCAGAAGCTTGAGCCGCGCCTCGGCTTCGTCCCAAAATCCGGTCAGCCATTCCGCCGTGGCCTGCAGCCCTCCCGAGTCGAGCCGATACACATTGCGCGTTCCCTCGGCGCGATGTGCCACCAAGCCGGCGTCTTCGAGCAGGCGCAGATGTCGCGACACCGCCGGCCGGCTGATCGGCAAATTTCCCGCCAGCTCTCCAACGCTCTTCGGACCCTCCGCGAGTGCCCGGATCAATCCCCGCCGCTCGGCGTTGCCGAGCGCATCAAGGGCGGTGTCTGGAAGGTCGGCAGTGGATTTTTTCGGTAACATTGAAGTTACGTAACACTGAAGTTACCGAGATGCAAGCCTCTAGTTCGGGTAGTCGATCTTGCCGCCGCCGCTGGCATCGATCTGGGCAAGGGCAGGGTGTCCGGAGATCGACACATCCGCGCCACCCGATACGCTTCCTGCCGCGCTCGCGGTCGCCGACGCACTGAGATGCGCGCCGCCCGATACGGCGACCGTGACGTCTGCACAGACCACGTCGCGCAGGTTCACCGTCGCGCCGCCGGAGGCGTTGATCGAGGCGTTGTAGCACGTGCCCGACACTACAATCGTCGCGCCCCCCGAAGCATTCACCGTGTAGCGCTTGGCTGACGCAGCTAGCATCTTGACGCCCGCGCCACCCGATACGTCGATTTTGAGGTCGTCGCTCGGCACCGAATTCACGCTCAGCGACGAACCGCCGCTGAGCGCGATGCTGTCGAGCTCAGGCATGGTCACGAGCAGTGTCATGTCGCGGCCGGAGAAATCGAAGATGTGCCAGATGCTCCAGTCGTAGGAGGCGTGGAGCACGCCGCCTTCGACGCTCGCCTTCAGGTCCTGGATGTCACCGGCGCGCGAGGATTGCGCCGTGACGCTGAAGGCCTCGCCCGGCGTCACCACCGCCTTGATGCCCGACGAGAGATCGAGCCCGAGGAAGTCGGCGAGATTGAGCGGCTTGCTGTCAGCGCGTGCCGGCCCAGCGAGCAGCATCGCGGCGATTGCGGCACTGGCGAGCCCAACGAAATGCCGGGCGCGTCTTGTCATGCGGCCATCGCCTTCTTGAGATTGGCGTCGATGGCGTCGAGGAAGCCAAGGGTCGAGAGCCATTTCTGATCGGGCCCGACGAGAAGTGAGAGGTCCTTGGTCATCTTGCCCTCTTCAATCGTCGCAACTGTGACCTTCTCGAGCGTGTCCGCGAATTTTCCGAGCTCGATATTGTGGTCGAGCTTGGCGCGATGCGCGAGACCGCGCGTCCACGCAAAGATCGAGGCGGTCGAGTTAGTCGAGGTTTCCTTACCCTGCTGGTGCTGGCGATAATGCCGCGTCACCGTGCCGTGTGCCGCCTCCGCCTCTACGATCTTCCCGTCGGGCGTTGCGAGCACCGAGGTCATTAGGCCCAGCGAGCCAAAGCCCTGCGCCACGATGTCGGACTGCACATCGCCGTCATAGTTCTTGCAGGCCCACACATAGCCGCCGCTCCACTTGAGCGCCGAAGCGACCATGTCGTCGATGAGACGATGCTCGTACCAGATCTTGAGCTCGTCGAACTTGGCCTTGTAGTCGCGGTCGAAGATCTCCTGGAAGATGTCTTTGAAGCGGCCGTCATAGGCTTTTAGAATCGTGTTCTTGGTCGAGAGGTAGCACGGCACCTTGCGGTTGATGGCGTAGTTGAACGAGGCGTGCGCGAAGTCGCGGATCGACTCGTCGAGGTTGTACATGGCGAGCGCGACGCCGGAGCCAGGCGCCTGGAATACTTCGTGCTCGATGACCTTGCCGTCCTCGCCCGTGAACTTGATGCTGAGCGTACCCTTGCTGGGGAAGGTAAAGTCGGTGGCCTTATACTGGTCGCCGAAGGCGTGGCGGCCAACGATGATGGGCTGGGTCCAGCCGGGAACGAGCCGCGGCACGTTCTTGCAGATGATCGGCTCGCGGAAGATCACGCCACCAAGGATGTTGCGGATCGTGCCGTTGGGCGACTTCCACATCTTCTTCAGATGAAACTCTTCGACGCGCGCCTCATCGGGCGTGATGGTCGCGCATTTGATGCCGACGCCATATTTCTTGATGGCGTTGGCGGCCTCGACGGTAACCTTGTCTTCGGTCTTGTCGCGGTTCTCGACGCTGAGGTCGTAATATTCGATCGGCAGGTCGAGGTAGGGGAGGATGAGCTTGTCCTTGATGGCCTGCCAGATGATGCGGGTCATCTCGTCGCCATCGAGATCGACGACGGGGTTGGCGACTTTGATCTTGGACATGAAAGGCTCCTTCGATTTCGGCGTGGCTATAGCATGAAACCTCGGGACCGGAAGGGCGTGGCCCATCGTCCGGTGGCCCGGACCCTCACCAGAAGCGGCCCTCGCAGATAGAGGGCGGCGGGGCGGGACGACAGTCCACGCCGGTAGTCGGCAGGAATTGGGACTTTCGTCCCGCCCCGCACCGGGGAGAGCAGAAGGAGAGGCTGGTTTCGCGTCGCCTTGACTTTGAGCCTTGGCCCGATCCCGATCCCCAAGAGCGATTGCCCGCTCGAGGACAAAGATCCCCAGCCCGCCGGCAACGGCAAGCCGGACGGCCAAAGCCCCGGATGCAGACTTCCATCCGCGGGTCTCCGCCTATCCCCTGCGGTGAGGATCGACATCCCCACCACCCGGTCCCCACCGCCACCCGTTCGTCTCGAGTGCGCCCATGAGGCGATGTGGTGAGGGGGAATGTACATCCGCGTCGAAGGACCATGGATAGATTGCTGGAAAATAGCTGGAGAGGGCTGGGAATGCTGGGGGTTCAGCAGATGAACGAGTGACACCCAGGCCCTCCGTTCTCCCTCCCCCGCGTGGGGAGGGCGGCGCGCTTGTGAGCGTAGCGAGCCAGCAAGCCGGGGTGGGGGAGCTCACCCGCGAATTCGATGCCGACTTCGACTCCCCCACCCAGCTGCGCTACGTCGCTCCGCTCCTAGCTTCGCTACCCTCCCCCACTCGGGGGAGGGAGAACGTTGCAGCTCGTCCCGCCTCAATACGTCTTCATTTCCATGTGGGGCATGCCGGCTTCGACAAATTCTTCGCCGAAGGGGGTGAAGCCGAGGCGTTTGTACATCCCGACCTTGTCGAGCTGCGAGGTGAGGTAGAGGCGGGTCTCGCCGCGCTCGCGGGCGAGATGCATGGCGAAGCGCATCATGGCGGAGGCGATGCCCTGGCCGCGGGCGGGGCGGGCGACCGCGACACGGCCGATCTTGGCGTGCTGGGGCAGGAAGACGACGCGGAGGACCCCCACGACATCGCCGTCCGAGATCGCGACGACATGGGTGGCGGTCGCGTCGTAGGCATCGTGCTCGAGTTCGGGCGGCACGTGCTGCTCGCCGACAAACACCTCCGTGCGGAGCGCAAAGCCGAGGCGGCCGAGGTCGGAGTCGAAGGGGACGGCGAGAATGAGCGGGGCGGACACGCCGCGCATTGTGCATGCCCCGAGGCAAAGAAAAAGCCTGCCCGCGCGACGAAACGCGGACAGGCTCAAGCCGGCCGGAGGTTATTGGGCCGACGAGCTGGCGCCCATTGCGTTGGCATCGGGAGCCGGCGCAGCGCCGCTGGCGGCTACGTTCGAAACCGGGGCGTTGTCGACGGTCTTGAAATCGGGCGCCTGGGTCAGCTCGTCCTTGGTGGTGGTCAGGACGAAGCGGGAGGTGTTGTCGGAGGCCGTGGTCCATTGCAGGGCGTGGAAATCGACGGCCACCTGCTTTTCGCCGATGCCGAGGAAGCCGCCGACACCGAGCACGACGGCCGCGACGCTGCCGTCCTTGTTGATGACGAGATCGTTGATCTTACCCAGGTCGTTGGCGTTCTGGGCGGCGCCGTCATAGACGTGCGCGCCGATGATCTTGGTCGCGAGCTGATCGGTCGAGACGACTGCGTAGCCCGAGGCGATGGCGAAGGGCTGGACGCCCGACATCACCGAAGATTCCATCGAGGATGCGGTGGTCATCTGCGAGGACATCGCCGAGGGGGCCATGGCGGAGGACGTCATGGCGGACGATGCGCCCATGTCGGACGCGCCGCCCATGGCCGAGGAAGTGTCCATCGCGGACGACATGCCCATGTCGGAGGCCATGGGCATCGAGGACGACGAGGACTGCGCGAGGGCGCCGGTGGCGAGCAGGGCGACAAGCGCCGTGCCTGCGGTGAGCAGACGGATCATGTAACTTCTCCAGAAATGGGGTGCCCCAGGGGGCGGGGTCGCTCAGCTAACGTGGCTCTGCGCCGCCCGTTCCCTTCGCTCACGCAGCCGCGACCGTGCGCCACGCCATGGCGATCCGTGCTAGGATCGTGCAATGTTCCTCAGCATCTTCGATATCTTCAAGATCAGCGTGGGACCCTCATCGTCGCATACGATGGGACCGATGATAGCGGCACGGCGCTTCATCGGGGTGGCGTCGTCGGCTGGGCTGCCGGAGGGCGGGCTTCGGCTGGGCTGCCGGCTCTATGGATCGCTGGCCTATACGGGCGAGGGGCACGGTACGGTGCGCGCCATTCTGTGCGGGCTAATGGGGATGCGGCCCGAAACCTATGACCGGGCCGCAGCGGAAGAGCAACTGAGGGAGCTTGGCTCAGCCGGAACCATCCGGCTGCCGAACGGCCGCATGGCCGAGCTCGACCCAAAGACTGCCATTGTGCTCGAGAAGGGCAGGAAGATCGGCGCTCATCCCAATGGAATGACGTTCTTTCTTGCGGATGACACGGGACGTGAAGTGCTGGCCAAGAGCTATTTCTCGATCGGCGGCGGTTTCGTGCTGACCGAAGAGGAGATGATGGCCGGACTGCCGATGCCACAAGACGAGGATGTGCCTTATCCCTTCGGCACTGCCGCGGAGATGCTGGCGATGGGCGAGGCTTCCGGCCTCTCGATTGCGCAGATGAAGCGCGCCAACGAGGTGGCGCGTGGGACTGCCGATCTCGATGGGCGCGTCATGGCGATCTGGGATGCGATGGAGCGCTCGATCGATCGCGGGCTCGCGACGGGGGGCACGCTGCCGGGCGGACTCAATGTGCGCCGGCGGGCGCAGGCGCTGAGCGACAAGCTGCACGATCGCGCCGGCGCCAATGATGCGCCGCTGCACTCGGCGGTGGACTGGCTGCAGGCCTATGCGATGGCGGTCAATGAGGAGAACGCGGCGGGCGGGCAAGTGGTGACGGCGCCGACCAATGGCGCGGCCGGGGTGATCCCCGCGGTGGTGCGCTATTATCTCGATCTCGTGCCGGGCGCGTCGCGCGAGAAGGTGCCCGACATGCTGCTGACGGCTGCCGCGGTGGGCGGGCTGATCAAGTCCAACGCATCGATCTCGGGGGCGGAGGTCGGCTGCCAGGGCGAGGTCGGCTCGGCCTCGGCGATGGCGGCGGCGGCGCTATGTGCCGCTCTGGGCGGGACCAATGCGCAGATCGAGAATGCCGCCGAGATTGCGCTCGAGCATCATCTGGGGATGACGTGCGATCCGATCCGCGGGCTGGTGCAGGTGCCCTGCATCGAGCGTAACGGGATGGGCGCGGTGAAGGCCGTGGCGGCGGCGTCGCTCGCGGCGCTGGGGGACGGGCAGCATGTGGTGCCGCTCGATGCCTGCATCGAAACGATGCGGCAGACGGGGCGCGACATGGACGAGCGGTACAAGGAAACGAGCCTTGGCGGCCTGAGCGTCAGCCTGCCGGAGTGCTGATCCCTTCGGCAGGCGCAGTGGTTCCGATCACAGCTGGAACAGAGACTCCCCCACCCCGCCTTGCCAGCTCGCTGCGCTCACAAGCGCGCCGCCCTCCCCGCGGGGGAGGGAGAAGTCTAGAATTTCAGGAAGAATTTCGCCGCGAGAAAGAGCATTGCGGCCGAGCCGACGATGGCGGCGGCGTAGAAGGGTGCGATCACGATCCACGCGATAATGCGGCGCAGCTGCGGGCGCTCGGTCTGCTGCGGTGGCATCGACCGGCGCGGCGCGGGGCTATTCTCGTTGATGGCGGGCTCGGGCGCGAGGGGCGGACGATCGGGCTCGTCCATCAGGATCTGCGGCGCTCGAGAAGACGGCGGCGCTGGCCGCGGCCTGAGGATCGGTTCCTCCGGTGGTGCGACCCTGGCGGCCTGTGCCGCTATGCGTGCTGCATCATCCCGGTAAAAACCGGTCGTCCTGGTTTTGACGCTCACCAGACCCTGCCCCGCAACTCAACTAACGAAGCAAGTGAATCAGCGTCGCGCGACTAAGTAAAGCTACGCGGCTTTGAAGCCTGAGCAGTATTCCACTGAATTGTAGAAAAACTGCACGATTATGCGGCGGGTGTGTTGATCGGGATCGGGCCGGTGGGTCCGGGCACTGTCCACTGCGTGCGACCTGCGTCGCGGACCGTCTCAAGGATGAAACCGAGCTTGGCGATGACCGGCGGCGAGAGGACGAACGGATAGGCGTCGCGCTGGCCGATGGCGCGATTGAGATTATTCATCAGCGAGCTCAACGGGATCCAGTGCTCGATCAGGGGCTCGATCGCGTTCAGCCGATAGGGGTCGAAATCGATCCTGGTCTTGAGCTCGCCCGAGGTGTCGACCTTCGGGTCGAGGCGCACGCCAAATGCCGAGGCCACCTCGGTGGTGTCGACGATGTGGAGCAGATGCGCCCAGGTCTCGGCCCAGTCCTCCCACGGGTGCGAGGTGGCGTAGGCGGAGATGAAGTGTTGCTGCCAATCGGGCGGCGCGCCCGATGCGTAGTGGCGCTGGAGGGCCTCGCCGTAGTCGGGCCGCTCGTCGCCGAAGAGCGCGCGGAAGCGCTCGAGATTTGCGGGCTGTGGGGCGATCAGCAAATCCCAGAAGTAGTGGCCGACCTCATGGCGGAAGTGGCCCAGCAGCGTGCGGTAAGGCTCGTTCATGGCGGTGCGGCGGCGCTCGCGCTCGGCGTCGTCGGCTTCCTTGAGCGCGAGCGTGATGATGCCGTTCTCGTGGCCGGTCATCACCGGGTGATGGGCGGCTTGGTCGCTGAGGAATTCGAAGCGGAGGCCATGGACGGGGTCTTCGTTGCGGGTCGCGAGCGGCAGGCGGAAGCGGAGCAGGGAATAGAACAGGCGCTTCTTGGCGCGCTCGATGACCTGCCAGTTGCCGAGATTATGCGGGTCATCCATCGGCGGGATGATGCCGTTATGGCGGCAGGCGCGGCAGAACGGGTCACCGCCCGGGTTGTACTCGACGAGCCAGTTGCACGCGCCATGCTGGGCATTGATGCAATAGACGAATTTCTGGTCGGGGAGGATCGGCGCGCGGAAATGGTCGCCATCGGCTTCGAGCGAGACGAGCATGTTGGTGGCGTGCCAGTAGCCGAGAGCGTGGCCGCAGTTTTCGCAGACCGTGTTCTCGAAATAGAGGACATTGCCGCAATGGTCGCAGCGGAAGAGTTTCATAAGGTCGCCCCGGTAAGCTGCGGACAATGCACGAGACTACACCAAGTTCCGGATGGATCGACCGGCTCTCGCCGAATGCGGCACGGGTGGGGCTGGTCGTCTTCGTGGTCGTCGCAGCGGTGTTCGTCTGGATTGCGCTGGGGATCAGCGCGCCGGTGCAGCGGGCGGGGCCGAGCGATTTCGACACCTATGCGCGAGTCGTCGCGGCGCTGAAGAGCGGGCAGGGGTATTACGCGGCGCTGCATCAGGCGCTGCTCGATGGCGGCTATGGCACGACATCGCCGCTCAACTGGCGCCCGCCGGTCTTCCTCATGATGCTGTCGTGGTTTCCGGACCTCGAGACCGCGCGATGGGTGTTGGCGGCGTTGACCGCGGCGGCATGGGCGCTGACCGTGGCCTTTGTGTATCGGCGCGCGGGCCTCGCATTGGCGGTCTGGGGCGGCATCGTGACGGCGCTGAGCCTGATCGCGATCGGGGCGCCGCGGGCGGAGCTGAGCTTCGAGCTCTTTGCCGGCACGCTGATTTTGATTTCGGTGAGCGCGTATGGGCTCGGGTGGAAATGGCTCGGCGTCGTGGGCGGGGTCGCAGCGCTGTTCGTGCGGGAGCTCGCGATCGTCTACGTGTTCGTGTGCCTGATCGATGCGATGCGGCGGCGCGATCGGGGCGAGGTCATCGCGTGGGTTCTGTGCCTCTTCGCCTATGGTGCGTTTTACACCCTGCATATGCAGCAGGTGGCGGCGCAGCTCGGGCCGGCCGACCATGCGGCTACTGCGGGGTGGCTGCAGTTCGGCGGGATCGGGTTCGTGCTCAGGACCGCGATTTATGACGGCGTGCTACTGGTGCTGCCCTACTGGATTGCCGCGCTCGTGCTGGCCATCGGGCTTGTAGGACTGACGCGCGTGCCGCGCGCGGGAGTCACGGTCCTGTTCTATCTGGCGCTGTTCCTGATCTATGGGCGGCCGGAGAACGAGTATTGGGGCGCGATGTATGCGCCGCTGGTGGCGCTGGGGGTCGCGTTTGCGCCGGGGGTGCTGCGTATATTGGTGCTCAGCGCGTGGGGCTCCCACCCACCGGCTCCGCCGGTCCCCCGTCCCGACAAGCGGGAGGGATAAGTCAGACCGCGCCGATGGTCCGCAGGCGTATCCTCGGATGCACTTCGTTCTGGCTCATGACCACCGTCTGCGGGCGGAAGCGTTCGATGATGGCGCGGACGTGGGGGCGGATGGAGGGCGAGGTGATGAGGACGGGGAGCTCGCCCATCTGGGCCGCGTTCTCGAAGCCGCGCTGGATGGCCATGATGAATTGCTGGAGCTTTGAGGGTGCCATTGCGAGGTGACGCTCGGCGCCGTCGCCGGTCATGGCTTCGGCGAATTCGCGCTCCCATTGCGGGCTGAGCGTAAGCAGCGGCAGATTGCCGTCGGGTCCGAGGTTGGCGGCGCAGATCTGGCGGGCGAGGCGCGAGCGCACGTGCTCGGCGACAACCTGCGTGCTGCGGCCATTGGCAGCGATTTCGGCGATGCCTTCGAGGATGGTCGGCAGGTCGCGGATCGAGATGCGCTCGCTGAGCAGATGCTGCAGCACGCGCTGGATACCGGAGACCGAGATCTGGCTCGGGATGATGTCTTCGAGCAGCTTCTGCTGGTCCTTGGTGAGGCCGTTGAGCAGGCTCTGGACGTTGGCGTAGCTCAGGAGATCGGCGACGTTGGCCTTGAGGACTTCGGTCAGATGCGTCGAGATCACGGTCGAGGGGTCGATGATCGAGTAGCCCTTGAGCTCGGCCTCGTCGCGTAGCGCGGGCTCGATCCATGTCGCGGGCAGCCCGAATGTCGGCTCGGTGGTGTGATGGCCGGGGAGCGTTATCTCCTTGCCCATCGGGTCCATGACCATGAGCTGGTTGGAATAGATGCGGCCCTTGCCGGCCTCGACCTCCTTGATCTTGACCGCATAGTCGTTGGGCTCGAGCTGCATGTTGTCGAGGATGCGTACCGGCGGCATGACGAAGCCGAGCTCGGTCGCAAGCTGGCGGCGCAGGGCCTTGATCTGTTCGGTGAGGCGGTCGATGCCGCTGTCATCTTCCTTGACGAGCGAGAGCAGGCCGTAACCGAGCTCGAGTTTCAGCTCATCAATCTTGAGGCTTTCGGCGATGGGCGTTTCATCGGTGGCCTGGGCGGCGGCCGGTTTGCCAATGATCGCCTCGGCGGCGGCGCGGGCGAGCTTGGCAGCGTTCATTTTCGTCGAGCGGAAAGCGAGGTAGCCGATGCCGCCGGCGATGGCGAGGAAGGGCAGGAACGGCATGCCGGGCAGGATGCCCATGATGCCGATCACGGCGGCGGACATGCCGAGCGCCTTGGGGTAGCCGGTGAACTGCTCGATGAGCGCCTTGTCGGCGGCGCCGCGAAGGCCGGCCTTTGAGACGAGGAGGCCCGCGGCGGTCGAGACGATCAGCGATGGGATCTGCGTGACGAGACCGTCGCCGACGGTCAGCAGGGTGTAGTTGTTGGCGGCGTCGGCAAAGCTCAGCCCCTGCTGCAGGATGCCGATGATCATGCCGGCGATGACGTTGATGAACGTGATGAGCAGGCCGGCGATGGCGTCGCCGCGCACGAACTTGCTGGCGCCATCCATGTTGCCGAAGAAGGCACTCTCGGATTCGAGGGTCTTGCGGCGTTCGCGGGCGGTAGCTTCGTCGATGAGGCCGGCGCTCAAATCGGCGTCGATCGCCATCTGCTTGCCGGGCATAGCATCGAGGTTGAAGCGCGCCGCGACTTCCGCGATGCGGCCCGAACCTTTGGTGATGACGATGAAGTTGACGATCACCAGAATCGCGAAAACCACGACACCGATGACGAAATTTCCGCGCATCACGAAATTGCCGAAGGCCTCGATGACGTGACCGGCAGCGTCAGGACCGTTGTGTCCGTTGCTGAGGATGAGGCGCGTGCTCGCGAGGTTGAGCGCAAGGCGCATCATGGTCGCGATGAGGAGAACCGTCGGGAAGGACGAGAATTCCAGCGGCGTCTGGATGAAGAGCGCCGTCATCATGATGAGGACGGAAAAGACGATCGAGACCGCCAGCAGCGTGTCCAGCATGAAGGACGGCAGCGGCAGGATGAGCACGACGATAATCGCCATGATGCCGATGGCGAGGCCGATATCGGTCGAGCGGAAAAGCTTGTTGAGGTCCGCGAGCGAGGGCAGGCGGAAGCCGGAGGTGGGGGTTGGGGCGGAGATGTCAGCCATTGGTCCGTCGCCAATCGATCGGTGTTAACTGCCCCCACCCCCATCCCCTCCCCGCAGGGGGGAGGGGAGCCCGACTGTGGGCCCTCGGTTCCATCGCACCCCTCCCCCTCGCGGGGAGGGGCCGGGGGTGGGGGCGGAAGTCACTGACCACGCCGGGGCTCACGCGATCTTCCGCTGTTCGCCGGGGTTGGGGATCATCAGGCCTTCGTCGGCGTATTGGTTGAGCTTGTTGCGCAGCGTGCGGATCGAGATGCCGAGGATGTTGGCGGCGTGGGTGCGGTTGCCGAGCACGTGGTCGAGGGTTTCGAGAATGAGATCGCGCTCGACGTCGGAGACGGTGCGGCCGACCAGCGAGCGGGACATCGAGTCCGCGACCTGCGCGGCCTGCGTTGCGATGCTGGCGATGCGCGTGACTTCGCCGAGGCCCGAGCCATCGGGCAGGACGATCGCGGCGGTGTCGATGACGTCGCCGCGCGAGAGAAGTACGGCGCGATGGAGCGTGTTCTCGAGCTCGCGGACATTGCCGGGCCATGCGGCACGGAGCAGCGCCTGGCGTGCGTCGGGAGTGAGCGTGCGCTGGGGCAGGCCGTTGGCCTTGGAATATTTGGCGATGAAATGATCGGCGAGCGCGGCGATGTCGCCCGGGCGCTCGCGCAGTGGAGGAAGCTTCAGGTTCACGACGTTGAGACGGAACAGAAGATCCTCGCGGAAGCTGCCGTTACGCACAGCTTCCGCGAGGTTGCGGTTGGAGGTCGCAATGATCCGGATGTCGACAGGGACGGGGCGCGTGCCGCCGACGCGGTCGATCATCTTTTCCTGAATGGCGCGGAGGAGTTTGGCCTGGAGGCGAACGTCCATTTCGGAGATTTCATCGAGCAGGAGCGTGCCGCCCGAGGCTTCCTCGAACTTGCCGATGCGGCGGCCGATGGCGCCGGTAAAGGCGCCCTTCTCGTGGCCGAAGAGCTCGGATTCGAGGAGGTTCTCTGGGATCGCGGCGCAATTGACGGAGATGAAGGCGCGGCCGGCGCGCCTGGACTTGGCATGAAGGTGCTTGGCCATCACTTCCTTGCCGGTGCCGCTCTCGCCGGTGATGAGCACCGAGGCGTCCGAGGGCGCGATCTGCTCGGCGAGATCGACGACGCGCGTCATGGTGGGGTCGCGGAAGAGGAAGTCGGAGCTCTCGCGCGCGACCGCGGCGATGACAGCGGCGATAAGCTCCGCGTCGGGCGGCAGCGGGATGTATTCCTTGGCGCCTGCGCGGATAGCGTTGACCGCGGCCGCAGCATTGGTCTCCGTGCCGCAGGCGACGACGGGGATGTGGATGCGCTCGGCCTCGAGTCCGGCGATGAGTCCGGGGATGTCGACCATCACGTCGACGAGGAGCAGATCGGCGCCGCGGCCGGCGCGGAGGCTCGCGAGCGCGATATCGATGCTCGCGGCGTGGGCGACCTTGGCGCCGCCCTGCATCGCGAGCTTGGTGGCTTCGGAGAGCTGGCCCTCGAGGGCGCCGACAATCAACAAGCGCATGGGGTGCTCCTGACCGTCGTTAAGGCAAGAACCGAAGGTTTGCAGTCGAGTCCCTCCCCCAGAAAGGGGGAGGACAGGAGGGGGTTGACCCCCTGCACTATCCTCAGCGCGTCAACCCCCACCCCGACCCTCCCCCTTTCTGGGGGAGGGAGCGATGGAGCCGCGTGTCTTGTAGGTGGGGAGAACATCATCATGCGGCCTTCACGATTTCGGTCATGGTGACGCCGAGACGGCTCTCGACGAGGACGATTTCGCCACGGGCGACGAGGCGGTCGTTGACGAAGATTTCGACGGCTTCGCCGACCTGGCGGTCGAGCTCGACGACGGTCCCTACGTCCATCTTGAGAAGACTCGCAACGGGAATGCGGGTGCGGCCGAGGACGACGGAGATGCGGACCGGGACGTCGAAGACGGCTTCGAGATCGGCGGCGGTGCGCTCGGAAGGCGGGCCCTGATGGTCGCGTCCCGGCGGGTCCATTTCCTCAAGGCCCAGGCCACCCCCGCTGCCGGGTTCATTGATCATGGCGTGCTCCCTTGGCATGGCCGCGGCGCGCGGCGACGTAATC
>Ga0207639_10001514_pt1 | contig 15616 bp, 12 predicted proteins | sample KBSCornC32_FD_184299 | JGI IMG/M metagenome (GOLD analysis project Ga0207639, IMG submission 184299) | Corn rhizosphere microbial communities from Kellogg Biological Station, Michigan, USA - KBS Corn C3-2 (SPAdes) (version 2) | ecosystem: Host-associated > Plants > Roots > Rhizosphere > Soil ...
AAGACGACATGGACAGTCTTGAGCAGGATCTGGACGTCGCTCAAAAAGGACCAGTCCACCACATAGCGCGTGTCGAGCTTGACCCGCTGTTCGTAGTCGACGTCGCTCCGTCCGCTCACCTGCCAGAGGCCCGTGATGCCTGGCCGCACGCTCTCGTAATAGGAGATGTCGGTGGCGTAGCGGGCGACTTCAGCCTGAACGATCGGGCGAGGCCCGACGAGGCTCATGTCGCCGCGGATGACGTTGATGAGCTGTGGCAGCTCGTCGAGGCTGGTCTCGCGCAGGAAGCGGCCGATCGCCGTGATGCGCGGATCGTTCTTGAGCTTTTGCGTCGCATCCCATTCGGCACGCGCCGCGGGGTTGCGCGCCAGGTGCTCGGCGAGCACGTCCTTGGCGTTGACCACCATCGATCGGAATTTGAGGCAGCGGAACCGCTTGCCGCGATAGCCGATCCGCTCATGCTCGAAGAACACCGGCCCGCGCTCGAAGGAGAAGAGCACCAGCGCGACGAAAAACATCAGAGGAAAGAGGAACATCAGCAGGACTGATGCGGCGATGAGGTCGAACGTTCGCTTGCGTACGCTGCCCCGGGAAAGTCGTGCCGTGACGATGCGGCCTGAGCTTTCCATTTCTGCGTTGACTATCGACATCTGTCATCCTCAAGCTTTCAGCCTTAAATCCAGATGGCCGAAGCCACTGGGTTATCAGCGCCCGCACGAAGCCGAGTGCGAATGGGTAGGCGGATTCGTTCCCCCGCCGATTGAGTCCCCGATTTACGTTGTTGCTATCGCCCACATTCTGCGGGCAGTTGCCGCTTGCCCGGCGGGTGGCGCGAAGTCGCGAAGCACCCGTCGTGATCAGAAGTGAACACCGCCAAATGGGGGCAGGCAACCTCCAGAACGCATGCCTGATATGCGCGACCGGGCAACGGCGCCGGTCGCGCTGTGAGAGGCGATGGGGACAGTGGGGGGAGAGGAAGACGCGGGGCGGGTGCCCGGTCGACCGATGCAGTTGAAAAGCGTGCGCTTTATCCGCCAGCCGACGGTCGCGCGCTCAGTGATGGGCGACGAACTGCAACCCGTACCAGATGAGAATGAAACCAACCCAGGCGATGAGCGCGAGGGAAAGGATGATCCATCCCCGAGGTACGCGCCTCAAAATCGCCACTAAGCTATTCCCACCCTGCGGCGCACCATTGTGGGCGGGGGTGGCGGCGCCACCTGTATTCACGGCTGGTTTGATATCCTGTGGATTTTGCGTCACGGCGCGACTTCCCTGGGCAACTGGCTTCTGCCAGCGCAACCCCAAATTATCACCAATTTGACGCGTGCACATCGTGCAAAAAGACGATGCCGCTTCACACTTTGAGTCGCCCTTAACGGGGCTTTGACGTCCCGTTTTGGCATAGCCGGCCGAACAGGTCGGCCGTCGACTCAACGCCTCGCGGCTGTCATGGCTCCGGATTTCTTCCGATGCCCTCGAGTGGCCGTCAGGAGGCCGCCGCGAGCTGCGACGCGCCGGCTTGCGCTTCGCCTTTGATGAGGTCGGCGGCCTTCTCGGCGAGGCAGTAGGTGGCGGCCACCGTGTTGGCCGAAACGATCGCCGGCATCACCGACGCATCGACGACCCTGAGACCCTGCGTGCCGTGCACCCTGAGGCTTGCCGGATCGACCACGGCTTCGGGCCCCGTCCCCATGCTGCAGGTGCCGACCGGATGGAAGAGGGTGCCAACGGTGCGGCGGATGAAGGCATCGATCGCGCCGTCGCTTTCGACATCCGGTCCCGGATCGACCTCGCGATCGACGTGCGCGGCGATGGGCGGCTGCGCCACGATGCGGCGGATGATGCGAAAGCCCTCGCGCAGCGCATCCATGGTGCTGGCATCGCGAAAGAAGTTGAAGACGATGCCCGGCCTCTCGCTGGGGTCGGCGCTTTTTAGCCGGAGCCGTCCGATGCTCCCGGGCCTCAGATCAGTCGCATGCACGAGAAACCCGTGGCCGGTGAAGCCGGCGGCATTCTGCGTGTTGCCGACGGCGGCGCAGAAGAAGAGCTGGATGTCGGGCGTCGCCACATCCGGGCGGGTTTTGACGAAGCCACCCGACTCCGCCGTGGTAGTGGCGAAGAGGCCGCGGCGGCGGAAAATCCAGTCGAGTACATGCATGATGTTGCGGGGCAGCGCCTTCCACGAGATGCCGTAGGGTGCCGTGGTCTTGGTCCGATATTCGAGCGTGATGTCGAGATGGTCCTGGAGGTTCTCGCCGACGCCGTTGAGATCGACCACCACCGGAATGCCATGGCGGCCAAGCTCGCGGGCCGGCCCGATGCCCGACAGCATCAGCAGGTGCGGCGAAACGAACGAGCCGGCCGAGAGAATGATCTCGCGGCCGCGGATTTCGCCTTCACCCTCCGCTCCCTTCCAAGCGATGCCGACGGCGCGCGTACCCTCCATGAGGATGCGGGTCACCGGCTTGCCCGAAATGACAGTCAGGTTGGGGCGATGGCGCACCGGATCGAGGTACGCCCGCTCGGCCGTCATCCGTTCGCCGTCGCGCTGCGTAAACGTGTAGTAGCCGACGCCATCCTGCTCTTTGCCGTTGAAGTCTGGGTTGAGAGGGAAGCCGGCAAGCTGCCCGGCCTCGAGATAGGCTTCAGTCATCGGGTTGACGATACGCGGCGCCGCGATGTTGAGCGGCCCCGTGGTGCCGTGGAATTTGGCATCGACCTGGCCGGCGAGTGGCTTGCCGCCGAGTCTTACATGCGTCGCCGAGGCCGGGTCGGCGAGCATCTCGAACCGCTCGAGCTTGCGAAAATAGGGCAGCAGGTCGTCGTAGCCCCAGCCCGCATTGCCGAGGTCGCGCCAGTGGTCGAAATCCTCGCGCTGGCCGCGAATGAAGATCTGCCCGTTGATGTTCGTGCTGCCGCCGACGCCACGCCCTCGCGGCAGGGCGATCTGCCGGCCCTGCAACCCGGGCTCGGGCTCCGTCTCGAACCACTGGACGAACTTCGGTCCGCCGAGGAAAGCGAGCTTGGGCGCCATGAACGTGACCATCGCGAGGGGCATGCGGACCAACGCCTTCCGCGCATTGCGATCCGGCCCCGCCTCAACCAGCGCCACTTTGACCTTGGGGTCTTCGGTGAGCCGGTTGGCAAGCACGCAACCGGCTGCGCCCGCGCCGACGATGACGTAGTCGAATTCTTCCACCCACCCCTCCCGTTTTGGCGAGAGCTTAGGGCAGGGATCCAAAAGGGCAATAGGTCGTGGGATGCCCGTCATGCACGACCGCCGTCATTCCCGCGAAGGCGGGAATCTAGTTTGGCCCAAGCCCCTGACCGGTCGAAACTGGATTCCCGCCTTCGCGGGAATGACGGTGAGTTTCAATCAAGCGTTCGAGTGTATCGCCCTCAGAATCTCGCCCAGACCGGAGCGTGGTCGCTGGCTCCCTCGCGGCCACGGACGTCGCGGTCGACCTCGGCGGCCTTGAGCTTCTTCGCCAGCGGCTTGCTGAGCAGGATGTGGTCGAGACGCAAGCCGCCGTTCCGCTCCCAGCGCTGCCGCATATAGTCCCAGAAGGTGTAGATCACCTCGTCGGAATGCTTCTTGCGGAGCGCATCGACCCACCCCTGGGCGAGTAGCCTTGCGTAGGTCTCGCGCGGTGCCGGCTGCACCAGCGCATTGTCGTCGTAGGATTTGCTCGCATAGATGTCGCGCGGCTCGGGGACGATGTTGTAGTCGCCGGCGATGACCACCGGCAGGCCGCTGTCGAAAAGCTCTGCCGCGTGCGCGATGAGCCGCTCCATCCAGGCGAGCTTGTAGGTGAACTTCGGGCCCGGCTGCGGGTTGCCGTTGGGCGCATAGAGGCAGGCAACGAGCACGCCCTCGACTGCCGCCTCGATGTACCGGCTCTGGCTGTCAGCCGGATCGCCGGGCAGTGCATCGCGGGTCAAGACCGGCGTTGCGCCGCGCGCCAGGATCGCGACGCCGTTCCACGCCGATTGCCCCTTCCACACTGCGCCGTAGCCCGCCTTCTCGAACGCCGAGCGCGGGAACTGCGTATCCGTGCACTTCAGTTCCTGGAGGCAGACAACATCCGGCTCCGCCTCCTCCAGCCATTCGAGCAGGTTGGCGAGACGCTTGTTGACGTTGTTGATGTTGAAGGTGGCTAGTTTCACGACGTAATGCGCTGACTCCAGTCGGCCACCGCCGTTGCCGCCGTCTTGAGGTGCTGCCCCAGTGTGAACCCCGAGATCGCCTTGCGCGGCCTGAGGCTGTGGTCAGCGTCCTCGAGCCAGCAGAACTCAATCGTTCCGGGCAGCCCGTAGCCCTTGATCTCGTCGGGCGAGCCGAACTCGTCGCGCGTGCCTTCGACCAACAACGCCGGTGTCTTGAGGCCGACGAGGTGCTTGGTGCGCAACTGCGTCGGCCGCTCCGGCGGATGGAACGGGTAGCTGAAGCAGACGAGCCCGGCGATCCGCTTCGCGTCGAACAGGGCATCAGCCGCCATGCTGGCGACGCGTCCGCCGAACGAATGGCCTCCGATCAGCAGCGGCCCCTCGGTTGGCCCGAGGTCGTCGACGGCCGCGACGTATTCGGCGATCACCGTCTCGGCCTTCGGCGGCGGCTTGCGGCCGGCTTCGGTGCGCCGGCCCGCCATGTAGCCGAACTCGAAACGGACGACCCTTAGCTCAGCCTCGGCCAGCGCCTTGGCGAGCCCGCTAAGCAGCGCCGAATCCATCGGCGCGCCGGCGCCATGCGCCAACAGGATTGTGATACGGGCATCTTCAGGCCCGTCGAACAGGAATGAGGTCGGCATCAGCTCGCGGATTTGTTCAACTGCGCATCGGCGTACATGATGCCGCGGGCAGCGAGCTTAGCCCACTTGGTGTGGTTGTCGAGTTCGAGGTAGCGCGTCCACCAGCGCCGCGCTTCCGCCAGGTTGCCATCGCCGTATTCGAGCGAAGCGAGATTGTAGACCGCGTCGCCGTAGTCTGGATCGATGCGGATCGCTTTTTCGAGGTGCCCGCGGGCCGCGCCGGTCTGGCCGCGCGTCTTGAGCAGCCCCGCATAGTTGAACCACGCCTCGACGAAGCTCGGGTCGAGTTTTAGCGCCTGCGCATAGCCGTGCGCTGCCTCCTCGAGCTCGCCGAGTTCGCGCAGGCAATTGGCGCGGTTGTAGGCGGCAACGGAGTCGGTCGGGTCGAGCGCGAGGCAGCGGGCGTAGAAAGTCGCCGCGTCCTCGTAGCGCTTCTCGGCTTCCGCATCCTCGGCGGCCTCGAAGAACTCTTCGACGGCAGCTTCGTCTGGCTCCTCGATCGGCAAGAGGTGCTGCCCGTCGAGCTCGGCAAAGAGATCGCCATGGCGGGCATAGATGGTGTCATCGCTCTCGGCGTGGAGCGACAGGCGGGTGAGCGAGGTGACCGGCCCGGACCGATGCACGGAGCGGGCGATGGCATGCCAGCCAGCGCCGCCGGCGACGAGGCCAGCATATTTTTTGGCGAGGATCAGGTCACGGAACGAAAAGGGCTCGGCATCGCTCTCGAAGGCGTCGAACAGCGCCAGGAGATCGAGCGTCTCCGCAGTTAGCCCCGATTGGTCGAGCAGCGACTGGCGGCTGAGGGTGTTGTTTTCGGCCCGCTTGAGCGTGCCCAACAGGCGGAGGAACCCGTTTTCGCTGATCGGCGCGGCGCCGGCGTTGATCGCTGCCTGCCGCCGCTCCTCGATCTTGTGCTCGTCGGTTCGCGTAAGGAGCCCGCGGCCGAACACGACGCGCGAGGTCTGCCGCGTGATGCCGCGGCGCAGGCGCCCGCGTTGCCTGGCGACTTCCTTGGCGGCGAGCCGGCGTGGGAAGGCATCGAGCGCCCCCACCAGGCCGATCGTCGCCCCGGAAATCTGCGTCATCTGTCAACTATAAGGTTAGCGAGGTAGGCCCCCTCACCCGGATGGCTAACGCCATCCGACCTCTCCCCCCAGGGAGAGGTGATCCGCGGCCCGGCATTCCACCTCGTCACCTCTCCCTTTGGGGGAGAGGTCGGCGCGAAGCGTCGGGTGAGGGGGCCTTTGCCACAAGCCGCGTGCGTCAAATCACGAGGCCTTCTTCCGTGCCGGTGCCTTCGCGGCCGCCTTTTCGGCGACGACTGCCTTGGCCGCGGCCGAGACCTTGGCGGTCTTCGATGGAGCCTTGGCCTTCGCAGGTTCGGCCGGCGCCGCAGTCTTGCCCGCCTTCGCGGCCGGCTCCGACTTGCTCTTGCTCGCTGCCGGCGGCTTCGATTGCCCGAGGCTCGCCTTGAGCGCGTCCATGAGGTTGATGACGTTGCCGCGCTCCGGCGCCGCCGCAACCACAGGCTTATGACCCTTGAGCTTCTCCTTGATCATCTCGCGGAGAGCAGTCTCGTAGCGGTCTTCGTATTTGCTTGGATCGAACGAGGCGACCTTGCCCTCGATCAGCTTCTGCGCGAGCTCGAGCATTTCCTTGTCGACCTTGGTGTCGGGAATGTCGGCAAAATACTCGGCTTCGTTGCGCACCTCGCGAGGATTGCGCAGCGTATAGAGAAACATCCCCTTGTCGCGCGCCCCGATGGTCACCACCCGCTCGCGGCTCGACAGCACGATGCGCGCGATGGCGAGCTTGTTGGCGGCCCGCATGGCCTCGCGCAGCACCACGAAGGTTTCCTCGGCCATCGGGCCGTCGGGAGCGAGGTAATAGGGCGTGTCGTCGTAGATGCCATCGACCTCGTCGGCGTCGACGAAGGCTTCGATGTTCATCGTATGGTTGGATTCGAGCCGCACCGCATCGAGATCGGTCTCCTCGATGATGACGTACTGCTTGGGCTCGTATTCGTAACCCTTGACCAGGTCCGACCGCTCGACGAGACCGAGCTCCGGATCAACCGGCTTCATGTTGATCCGGTTGTGCGTCTCTTTGTGGAGCTGGTTGAAGGTGATGCGCTCGCTCGCCGACGTCGCCGGAAACAGCCGCACCGGGCAGCTCACCAGACTCAGCTTGATGTAGCCTTTCCAGCTTGCTCTGGGGGCCATGATCTTCTCCTCGACACAGCACTACTTGCGGGAGCGCAATTGTGCCGGCAGGTCCCGTGAAAACTCATTAATATCAGCCCACGGGTCGCCGGACGTGGTTAACAATCCCGGAAGCGAAGAATAATTCAGGTCCTCCGGCGAGTCGATTGACTCGAGGTCGTCCCAGGAGAGCGGCGTCGAGGCCGGAAGGTTGGTCCGCGCTCGCAGCGAATAGGGCGCTGCCGCCGTCGCTCCACGGGCGTTGCGGTGGTAGTCGATAAAGATCCGCCGCTTGCGGTTCTGCTTCCCCTGCGTGGTGGTGAACGTATCGGGCGCGGTCGAGGCTAGCGCGGCAGCGATCACACCCGTCACGGCGTGCACTTCCTTCCAGCCGAGCTTCGGCGTGATCGGCACGACCACGTGGGCACCGCGCCCCCCCGATGTCTTGACGAACGGCACGAGGCCGAGCCCTTCCAGTTCGCCTCGGATATGCACCGCGGCTTCCACCACCTCGCGCCACTGGATGCCTTCGCCGGGATCGAGGTCGAAGATCACCCGGTCCGCCTTTTCGGGTTTTTGCATCAGCGAGCCCCAGGCATGGAACTCGACGACGCCGAACTGCGCCAGCGCGAGGTAGGCTTTCGCGTCCTCGACGGCGATGTAGTTCTTGTCTTCCTCGTCCGAGGTTTTCATCTCGAACGAGGCGACCGAGGGCGGCATGCCCTTGAACGGATGCCGCTGGAAGAAGCAGTCGGCCGGCTTCATCGTCGGGCAGCGCACCAGCGACACCGGCCGCCCAAAAATGTGCGGCAGCATAAAATCGCCGATCAGCGCGTAGTAAACGGCGATATCGAGCTTGGTGGGACCGGATTTGCCGAACATCCGGCGGGTCGGGTTGGTGACCCAGACTTGAGCCAGGTCCGCGTCCGAAATCAGTCGCTTCCGCTCGACCGCCGGACCCGCCGAAAGCTCGGCCTCGCGCAGGCCCTTGTAGACGGCGTGGCGCAGAAAACCGTCAGTGGTCATGTTGCCGTAGTGGACATGCGCCGTGAGCACCGGCCGCACCCAGATCACGTCCTTTGGGGCACCGGCGAGCGGTTCGCCTTCGCCGGCAAGGCGTTCCAGCCGTTCGAGCAGCATGCGCAGCGCCTCGGCGTCGAAGCCGGTGCCGACCTTGCCGCGATAGTGGAGCTCGCCGTCGACCCATTCGCCGAGCGCCAAAGCGCCGAGCCCTCCCGCGGCTTCCGACGCCGTGTAGCCGGCGATGATGAAATCGCCCGACTTCAGCGCCTTGGCCTTGAGCCACGTCGATGACCGGCCCGGCTGGTATTTGCTGTCGGCGCGTTTCGAGACGATGCCTTCGAGGCCGAGCTCGGCGGCGCGGTCGTAAAGGGCCTGTCCCTCGCCTTCGACATGGTCGCTGAGCTGGATGGCCGAGCGGCTGCCGATGCTGCCTTCGAGCAATTGCCTGAGGGCGGCCTTGCGGGCGGTCAGTGGCACGCCGCTGAGGTCGTAGCCATCGAGGTAGATGAGGTCGAAAGCGTAGAAGAGGAGATGCCCGGTCTCCTGCGTCGCGAGCGCGTCCTGCAGAGAACCGAAGCGCGAGATGCCGGTTTCGTCGAGCGCGACGACCTCGCCGTCGATCATCGCGGTCTTGCAGGGCAGGGCGGCAAAGGCGGCCCCAAGATCGCCGTAGCGCTTCGTCCAGTCGATGCCGCTGCGGGTGATGAGCTGCGTCGTACCGTTGTCGACGCGCGCCAGCGTCCGGTAGCCGTCGAACTTGATCTCGTGCAGCCATCCTTCGTGGTGCGGCGGCGCGTCGACCGATGTTGCGAGTTGCGGCTCGATCCGGGCGGGGAGGGCGCGCTTGACCGCTCCCTTGAGCGACTGCGGCTTGAGCGGCGCGGCCTTGGCCTTCGGCTTCTCCGGCTCGATCAGTTCCTCGATCCGGCGCCCGCTTTTGACGCTTTCCGGCCGCTCGACCAAAATGTCGACCTTGGGATCGGCTGCCTGGTCGCGTTCCTTGAAGAAGAGCCAGTTGTTCTTGCTCTCGCCCGGCTTCGGCTTGAGGCGGACCAGCATCCAGCCGCCCTTGAGCTTTTCGCCCCAGAGGCGGAATTTGAAGTCGCCGGTACGGATGCCTTCGTCGGGGTCACCCATCGGGGCCCAGGTGCCGGTGTCCCAGACGATCATCGGCCCGCCGCCATATTCGCCGGCCGGGATCACGCCTTCGAAGTCGATGTATTCGAGCGGATGGTCTTCGGTTTCGGCGGCGTAGCGCTTGTCCGCCGGGTTGAGCGAAGGGCCTTTCGGCACGGCCCAGCTCTTGAGCACGCCATCGTGTTCGAGCCTCAGGTCGTAGTGGTCCGCCGTCGCCCAATGCTTGTGGATGACGAAGCGGTGGCCGCCCGAGTCGCCGCCGCCAAAGGGCTCGGGGCTGACTGAAAAATCGCGCTTCTCTCGGTATTTGCTGAGGCGTGGGGCGGGCATGCGGCAAACAATAGGGAGCCCGGTTCGCAGCCGCAACTCGTGATCGGCCCGGCCCTTGCCTAACGCCCGGCGCCGCGCCACTCTCGGCGCAAATCGGGGGGAAGCATGCCGGGTCAGTTCAAGCGGGTCGGCGAGGATTTCAAGCTGCACGACGAAGTGCTGGTCGTGATCAATGACATCAACGAGGGCGCCGACGGGGAGGATCCCGATCCCGTGGCGCTCGTGTTTTATCGCGAGCCGGGCGCCGAGCACGTGGAAGAATATGGCCCCAATGCTGTTGACGATGCGCTGGCGTTTGCCCAGAGCAAGGCCACAGCCGGCCGCGAGGTCGTCGTACAGATTCCCCCGAGCGTCACATGGTGGCCGCATTGGGGAACATTAGTTGACTAACCGCAGCGGTTAACCATTCTGCGGGCAACCCCATTCTCAACCGGAGCACGCAATGATTCGAACCTTCCTTGGCCCACTCGCCGCCCTGACCCTGGCCCTGACGGCGGCCCCGGCCTTTGCCGGCGCGGCCGAGAACGCGTTCCTGGCGTCGCTCGTCGGCAACTATATCGGCAAGGCCACGGTGCCCGACCAGAACGGCCGTCCTTCGCCGGTGAGCTGCCGCCTCGTTGTCGCCGGCTCGACCCCCGGCAAGATCACCTATAGCGGCCGCTGCTCGATCGCGGCCGGCTCGATGTCGATGACCGGCGCCGTGACCTTCAACGGCGGCAAGTACCTGGCCGCCATGTCCTCGAGCGGCGGCATGTCGGGCAACTCGGTGGGCGTCAAGCGCGGCAACGCCGTGAGTTTCTCCTCGAACGGCCATGACACCATGGGCGGCGGCAACCGCGACGTCTCCTCGACGCTGACGCTGAGCCCCGGTGGGATGCGCGTCGAGTTCGTCATCAAAGACAACAAGACCGGCAAGACGACGCGCGGCTCGATCCCGTTCGCCAAGGCCTGACGGCCACACCAATCAACGGCCGCGCCGCCTATTGGCAAGGCGCGGCCGTTGCGCCTATCTGGCGGCGACCCATTGAGCGCGCCGCATGACGCCCACCGACATTGTCATCGTCAACTACAACGCCGGCGCGCTGCTTGCCGACGGGGTGCGGGCGCTGCTGGCCGACGATGCGGCCGATCTTCGCGTGACGGTCGTCGACAATGCCTCGACCGATACGAGCCTCTCGGCCTTGCCGGCCGACCCGCGCCTCGCCGTCATCCGCAATCCCGCCAATCTCGGCTTCGCCGCAGCCTGCAATATCGGCGCTGCGGCCGGCAGGGCCGAGACGCTGCTCTTCCTCAACCCGGACTGCCGGATGGAGCCGCCCGCGCTCGCGTCGCTACAGGCGGCGCTCTGCAGCGGGGAGGCGATCGGCATGGTTGGCGGTCTGCTGCTCAACCCAGACGGCACCGAGCAGCCGGGCGGCCGTCGCGACATTCCGACGCCCGAAAACCTCATGGGCCGCTTTCTCGGCGGAAGGCGGGGAGGGGCCGACGACTACAGCCGCACCGGCGATCCGCTGCCGGCCGGACCCATCGACATCCCCGTCATCTCCGGCGCCCTGATGATGGTGAAGCGCGCTGCCTTCGACGCCGTCGGCGGCTGGGACGAAGGCTATTTCCTCCACGTCGAGGATATCGACCTCTGCGTGCGCTTTGGCCGGGCCGGCTACCGCATCCTCTTCGTGCCCGGCGCGCGGGTGATGCACGTCAAGGGCGCGAGCAGCCGCGGCCGGCCAGTCTTCGTCGAGTGGCACAAACACAGGGGCATGCTGCGCTTCTTCCGCAAATTCATGGCCGCCGACCGTGCCCCACCCACCATGGCGCTCGTCACCATCGCCGTCTGGCTGCGGTTTTCGGCGCTGGCGACGGTGTTGACCGCCAGACGGCTTCTCGGCCGTGGCTGAGACCATCGGCATTCTCGGCGCGACGAGCCTCGTCGGCGCCCCGCTGCTCGAACTCCTGCAGCCATCGGGCAATCGCCTGGTTGCCTATTCTCGCCAACCCCAGGGCGCGCCGGGCTGGCGGACCTATGCCGATCCGCCCGAGCCCATCGATACCTGGCTCGGCACCGCCCCGATCTGGACGCTGCCTGAGCATTTTGCCCTGCTCGAAGCGAGCGGCGCGAAGCGGCTGGTGCAGCTTTCCTCGACCAGCCGCTTCACCAAGACCGCCTCCAGCGATCCGCACGAGTTGGAGATCGCCCGCTGCCTTGCGGAGTCGGAGGCGCAGGTGATCGCCTGGGCGGAAGGCCACGGCATTGCCTGGACCATCCTGCGGCCGACCCTGATCCACGGCTTTGGCCGCGATCGCAACGTCGCCGAGATCGCCCGCTTCATCGACCGCTTCGGCTTCTTCCCGCTGTTCGGCAAGGCGGCGGGGCTGCGCCAGCCGGTCGCCGCCACGGACGTAGCGCAAGCCTGTATCGCCGCCGCCCGGGCGCCCGCCGCCCAAAACCGCGCCTACGACATCGCCGGTGGCGAAACGCTGGGCTATCGCGAGATGGTTTTGCGCATCTTCGAGGCGATGGAGCGTCGGCCTGTCACGCCGACGGTTCCGCTCTGGGCCTTCCGACTTGCCGTTGGCGCGCTTCGTCGAATCCCGCGCTACCGCCACTGGACCACCGCCATGGCCGAGCGGATGAACCTCGACATGGTCTTCGACAACGGCCCGGCAGCGCGCGATTTCGGCTACGCGCCAAAATGGTTCGAGCCCGACGTCCCGCCCCGTCCACCGCGCCGTTAATCCCCGCCACGCATTCCGCTTGCGCCGCCCGGCGCTTGCGCTATGCCAATTGTGACGCTTTTTCTCGCCTCGAGCCGATTTTCATGAACGCGCCCGCTCCCACCCTCACGCTAAGTGGCAAGCCGCTGAGCTTTGCGGCGCTGGCCCGCATCGGGGCCCATGCGGTGACGCTCGTGCCCGACGGTGCCGCCATGCATCGCGTCGAACGGGCCCGCGCGGTGGTCGAGGAGCGGATTGCCGCGGGTTATGCCGTCTATGGCTCGAACACCGGCGTTGGCGCCATGAAGGATGTCGCCTGGTCGGCCGACGAGCTCGAAACCTTCAACCTCGGCCTGGTTCGGGCGCACCACTTCGGCACCGGCGTGCCGTTTCCCAACTCGGTGGTGCGAAACGCGATGGCGATCCGCGTCAACACGGCGCTGAGCGGCCGGGTCGGGTGCACGCCGGACCTCGTCAACACCTACCTCGCTCTGCTCGCCGCCGACGTCGTGCCGGTGGTCCGCCGCACCGGCTCCATCGGTTGCGCCGACATCGGCCTCATGGGGCAGATCGGCGCGGTGCTGACCGGCGTCGGCGAAGCGGTCTACCAGAACCGGCGCCTGCCGGCAGAGAAGGCGCTGGCCGACGCGGGCCTGAAACCCGCGAAAATGCCGCCGCGCGACAGCCTCGCCTCGATCAGCGTCAACGCGGTCGGCTTTGCCGCTGCGGCCGAGGCGACCCGCGCGGCCGCCGGCGCCATGCGCATGCTGCTTGCCACGAGCCTTACCACGGCCGGCGCGCTCGGCGCCTCCCGCGACCCGTGGAAGGCCGTGGCGCATGTGGGCACCGAGCGGGAAGCCGAGATCGGCGGCTGGCTCTACCGGCACGCCATGGGCTGGGAATGGCCGAACGCCACGCACGTCCAGGATCCGCTGAGCCTCAGGATGATGGCGCAGGTTTTCGGCACGGCCTTCGATACGCTCCTCGTCTGCGGCCGCACCATCCTCGCCGCGACCGGCCGCACCGACGACAACCCGGTGGTTGTCGAAGGCCACGTGCTAACCTCCGGCGGCTCGCTGCCGCTCGATGTCACCGTCTATCTCGAGACGGTGCAACTCGCCATGGCGCACGCGGCGCGCAATTCGTTCAACCGCTGCGTGCTGCTCGGCAACGGCGTCCGGCGCGACCTGCCGATCAACCTCGTGCCGCCCGGCGCGATCGCCACCGGTTTTGGGCCCATCATCAAGCTCGCCGGCGAGCTTTTCGCCCGCGTGCTGTCGATGGCCAATCCCGTGTCCGCGACCTCGCTGGTCGTCGCCACTGGCATCGAGGACGAAGCCGCCTTCCTGCCGCTCGTTGTCGAGCGCTTCGAGCGCCAGGTGCGGGCGCTCCGCCGTCTCGCGGCGCTCGAGGCGCTGCTCTCGGCACAGGCCATGGATATCCTCGGCGACCGGCCGGAGGGCATTCCGCGCATGATCTACGAGCGGACCCGCAAATATGCCGAGTTTTACCGCGTCGATCGGCCGCTCTCGGCAGAAGTCGAGGCAGTCGAAAACGACCTCGCCTCGGAATTGACGCTGGGTGAATTGATTTCCCAGGCGCCCATCCCTGATCTGGATGACTTTTTCGCGCTTGGCCCAGTTCAATAGGCATTGAACCACTGGTCTGGCGGCGAAAACCCGTTAGGGTAGCGCCCCAACCCGGCCTTGAGGGCCGGGACAACCAGTGGAGTGCATCATGCGCCTGTCGACTAAGCTTTTGACAGCCCTTGCAGCTTTGGCGTTTACCGCCACCGCCGCCCAGGCCCAGGTCGTCGTCTCGAGCAAGATCGATACCGAGGGCGGGGTGATCGGCAACATCATCCTGCAGGTCCTCAAGGCCAACAACGTGCCGGTGACCGACAAGATTCAGCTTGGCAACACCAAGGTCGTGCGCTCGGCCATTACCGCCGGCCAGATCGACATCTATCCCGAATACACCGGCAACGGCGCCTTCTTCTTCAACGAAGCCGACAAGCCCATCTGGAACGATGCGCAAAAGGGCTACGAAGAGGTCAAGAAGCTCGACTACGACCAGAACAAGATCGTCTGGCTCGATCCCGCGCCCGCCAACAACACCTGGGACATCGCGCTCCGCAAGGAAATCGCCGATGCCAACAAGGTCGCGACCTGGTCCGATTTCGGCAAGTGGGTCGCCGGCGGCGGCCAGGTGAAGCTTGCGGCCTCGGCCGAGTTCGTCTCCTCCCCGGCGGCGCTGCCAGCCTTCGAGAAGACCTATGGCTTCACCCTCAAGCCCGACCAGCTGATCACCCTTTCGGGCGGTGACACGGCGGCCTTCATCGCTGCGGCGGCCAACCAGACCTCGGGCGCCAATGCCGCCGTGGTCTATGGCACCGATGGCGGCATTGCCCCCTCGAACCTTGTGGCACTGACCGACGACAAGGGCGTGCAGCCGGTCTACAATCCGGCCCCGATCATCCGCGAGCCGGTGCTGAAGCAGTATCCGCAGATCGCCGATCTCCTGAAGCCGGTCTTCGCCAAGCTCGATCTCACCACCCTCCAGACCCTCAACGGGCGCGTGCAGGTGGGCGGCGAAGCAGCAGCGGCCGTGGCCGCCGACTGGCTCAAGACTCAGGGCATTGTGAAATAACACCCTTGACGGGGCAGCGGTTTAGCTGCCCCGTTTCCTCATGAGCATCGCGGAAGCCCAAGCAGGACCGGGTCGTCGCGCCCCCGCCATCGACAAGCTCGGCGTGCTGATCGCGCTGATCATCGCGGCGGCCTGGGTGCTGTTGCCGTTCGCCACCTTCAAGGCCAACCGCATCGTCCAGGGCCAGTCGCGCATCGTCTTCGACGCGCTGCCTCTCTGGGAAGCCGGGCTGCTCTCGGCGATCGTCGCCATCTCGCTGCCCTTGACCTTCTACCGGACGCCGACGCAATGGCGCCTCGCGATGAGCGCCGTGGGATTGGCGGTGCTGCTCATCCTCGTCGGCCAGACCGCCGCGTACCTGACGCCAGCCGGCAACACGCTGGCCCGCGTCTCGCCCGGCGCTGGCTTCTGGGTGCTGCTCTTCGGCTTCCTGCTCCTCGCCGCCGATGCCCTGACCCGCCTCAGGCTGAAGCCGCTCCCGCGCATCGGCATTCTTGCAGTCGTTGGCATCCTGCTCGCGGCGCTGCTCCTCAGCGGCGACTGGAACGGCCTTTCGATCCTCAAGGAATACTTCGTCCGGGCCGATGCCTTCTGGCGCGAAGCGCTGACGCACGTCATCCTCGCTTTCGGCTCGTTGATCATCGCGACGGTCGCGGGCGTGCCGCTCGGTATCCTCTGCTATCGCGTGCCGCGCTTGCGAACGGTGATCCTCAACATCCTCAACGGTGTGCAGACCATCCCCTCAATTGC
>Ga0207639_10001517_pt1 | contig 15604 bp, 8 predicted proteins | sample KBSCornC32_FD_184299 | JGI IMG/M metagenome (GOLD analysis project Ga0207639, IMG submission 184299) | Corn rhizosphere microbial communities from Kellogg Biological Station, Michigan, USA - KBS Corn C3-2 (SPAdes) (version 2) | ecosystem: Host-associated > Plants > Roots > Rhizosphere > Soil ...
CAGACTCCCTTGAGCTTGACTGGTCGGTCGTTGATGAACAGCCCCTTGTCGGCATCGAAGCGCACTGTACGGAAGCCTATCGCGACGCGGCGCTCGTCGATGACGGCGCTGTCGCGTAGCACCCGGACGCGCAGCGTGTAGAGCGTCGGAGTGTCGACCGACCAGAGCGATGGACTGCCGGCATCGATCGTCAGCGCGGCATCGGCGCGCCCCAGCGTGGGGACGATCGTTTCGATGCGTTGGGTGGCGACCTCGCGGCCGTCGGGCGCAAGCAGGGAGGCTTCGATTGTCACGCCGGTAGCGGCGCGATCGATGCTGGCGAGCGTCGCGGTGACGGGTATATGCCAGCGTCCGTCGGTCCCCTGGCGCGGATCGCAATGCACGCCGTCGCTGACGATCGCCACCGACGCGCGGCGGACCAGCCAGACGTGGCGGTAAAGCCCGGCACCTTCGTACCACCAGCCTTCCTTGGCATCGGCATCGGCCCGCACGACGATCACGTTCGTCTCGTCGCCGAAACGCGCGAAGGGCGTCAGATCGACATAGACGCTGTTATAGCCGGACCAATTATGCGCGGCGACGCTGCCATTGACCCAGATCGTCGCGTTGGTGGCGATGCCGTCGAAATGAATCTCGATCGTCTTGCCGCGATCGGCGGGATCGAGCCGCAGCGCGCGGCGGTACCAGCCGATGCCGCGCGGGCGGTAGCCTTGCGAGACGTTGGCGGCGCGGACGAAGGGTTGCCCCGCCGCCCAATCGTGCGGCAGCCGCACTTCCGCCCAGTCCGAATCGTCATAGGCCATCGCCGCCGCGCCGAGCGCGTTGCCGGCCTTGACGCTCAGATAAGTTTCATTGTGCCCCTGCGGCTCGGGCGTCGGGATGTCGCCTTCATGGAAACGCCAGCCCAATTCGAGGCGCGTGCGCGAAGGATCGAGATCCGGGAGCCGCGGCAGCAGGCGTCGCAGGGGCGCCGGCATCGGGAAGCCGTCGCCATCGCCGTTCACACGCGCGGCAATCGCCGCCCGCCCAGGCACCGCAAGCAGCGCGCCGGCGCCGGCACCTCCGAGGAGAAGTTGGCGGCGATCCATTACTGATACTCCGACGGGATCCGGGGAGGTGGGGCTAGACGTCGCTCAGCTCGGCGACGAAATCATAGGCGTCGCCGCGATAATAAGAGCGGGTGACTTCGGCCGGGCGGCCATCGCGCAGAAAGGCGCGGCGCTCGATCAGCAGGCCGGCATGGCCGGGATCGACGCCGAGCATGCGCGCATGCTCGCCGCCAAACGGCACGGCCCTGAGGCGCTGCAGCGCACGCACTGGCCGGTTGCCGACCTTTTCGAGCGCGCCGTAGAGCGAATCCTCGACCGCATCGACCGAGGCGAGGCAATAGCCCGCGATGGTCGAGAATTCGAGCGCCATCGGTTCGTCATCGGCATAGCGAATGCGGGCGAAGCGCAGCACCGGCGCGCCGGGCGAGAGCCCGAGCATCATCGCTTCTTCCGGGTTCACCTGGCCGGGCGCGCGCGAAATCCAGCTGCTGCTCGCTCGGCGACCGCGCGCTGCCATATCCTCGGTGAAGGAGGAGAGCTTGGAGAAACTCTTCTCGACACGCCCGGCGACGAAGGTGCCGGCACCACGCCGCCGAGTGAGCAATCCCTCCTCGACGAGCCTGCCGATCGCCTTGCGCACGGTGATGCGCGAGACGTCATATTCGGTAGCGAGATCGCGCTCGGGAGGGATTGCGTTGCCGGCGACGAGAATGTCGGCGCCGATCGCATCGCGAATGAGCTGTTCGAGCTGGAGATACAGCGGGGACGGATTGTCCTCGCGCAACCGTCCTATCTGATCCGAAAATGCCATCAATCCTTCCCCCCGGAAGGCGCCTTGTCGCCATCGTCGTCGCGCATGTGGTGACGCTATCGCAACCCGTCCGATCGAGCAATGGCACGGCAGTGGATTTATATTGGTATCTATCGGCAAAAACGCGCCTGAATAGAGCTACTGCAGGGCTGGAGCAAAAGTTTGGGAGCGGTACCAGTATCCTATTGTGCCATAGGATCTATATTGGTTACACGTTCGGCGGCCGCGTCGGCCGGCGGAGGACAAAAGATGCGGATTGCCGGGATGCGGCTGCGTAATCTGGGTTGGGTTATGGTGTTCTGCAGCTCCGCGGCCACGGCACAGGCATCCGATCCGCTTCCGCTGACACCTTTTCCCCAATCGGTCGTGCGCGGGACGGGCAGCTTCGCCGTGTCGGACGGTGCGACGATCGGCATTGCAGCGAACGACAAAGGTGCCAGGGCCGCGGCGCGCCTGCTGGCGGCGCATGTGAAGATCGAGCGCGGACTGCTACTGACTCCGCGGGAAGGCGCCGGTGCGATCACGCTTGCGCGCGACGCTTCGATCCGCGGCGACGAAGCCTATCGGCTTGCGGTCGACGCGCGGGGCATCCGCGTCAGCGCCTCGGGCGACCGCGGATTGCTCTATGGCGCGATGACCGTCGCCCAACTGTTGAGCCCCGATCGTCGCTTCGGCAAGCCGGTTAAGGTGCCGGCAGTGACCATTGAAGATGCGCCCCGTTTCGGCTGGCGCGGGTTGATGCTCGACGTTGCTCGCCACTATCAGCCGATCGAGGCGATCTACACGGTTGTCGATCAGATGGCGTCGGTGAAGCTCAACACGCTGCACCTGCATCTTACCGACGACCAGGGCTGGCGCTTCGAAGTGAAACGCTATCCCAAGCTCACCGAGCTGGGCGCGTGGCGCGCGCCTCCTTCGGCCGGTGGCCCGCCGGGCCCGAGGGTAGGCGGCTTCTATACGCAGGACCAATTGAAGGCGCTGGTCGCCTATGCCGCCGAGCGGGGCATCACCATCGTTCCCGAGATCGATTTGCCCGGCCATGCCCAGGCGCTGGTCGCGGCCTATCCCGAACTCGGCGTGTTCGGCGACCGGCCCGGCGTATCTCACGACTGGGGGGTCAATCCCTATCTGCTCAACCCCGGCCCCGAGGGCGTCGCTTTCGTCAAGCACGTGCTCGACGAGCTGATTGCGGTTTTCCCCGGTACCTATATCCATCTCGGGGGCGACGAGGCGATCAAGGACCAGTGGCAGCGCTCGCCGCAAGTCCAGGCTCAGATCAAGGCGCTCGGGCTGAAGGACGAGGATCAGCTGCAGAGCTGGCTGATCGACGAGTTCGGCAATTACCTGGCCGCCAAGGGCCGGCGCCTGATCGGCTGGGACGAGATCCTCGAGGGCGGGTTGCCCGCCTCCGCCTCGGTGATGTCGTGGCGCGGCGAGAAGGGTGCGGTCGACGCGGCCAACCAGGATCACGACGTGGTGCTGAGCCCCGCACCGACCCTGTATTTCGACAGCCTGCAGAGCGATCGCGCCGACGAACCGCCGGGGAGGCTTTCGATCCAGACGCTCGCCGATGTCTATCGATATGAGCCGATGCCGGCCGGGATCGATGCCGAGAAGGCGAAACATGTGCTTGGTGCGCAGGCCAATGCGTGGAGCGAATTCCTCGTCACGCCCTATCAGGTGCAGCACATGATTTTCCCGCGCGCCGCAGCGCTCGCCGAGATCACCTGGTCGGCCGAGGGAAAACGCGATTTCTCCGATTTCCTTGCGCGGCTCGATCCCCAGATCCAGCGCTGGCGGCGCTCGGGCGTAGAGGTCGCCGACAGCGCCTTCGCGGTGGAATTCCGGATCGAGGGCACGCGCGGCGAGGCATTGCGGGCGGACCACGTGCGCGTCGCGCTCGCGACCCAGGCGCCTTACGGCACGATCCGCTATACGCTCGACGGCAAGGCGCCCGGCGCGACCTCGCCCGCGTACAAGGCGCCGCTGGAGCTGAAACCCGGAGCGACGATCCGCGCTGCGGCGTTCGACGCCGCCGGCCAGGCCACCGCTCGGCCGCGCAGCTTCGATACTGGCCGGGCGGCGTTGCTCACGCGGACCAGCTCCGACCTGGTCGCCTGTCCGCATGGGGCCTTCGGCCTGCGCGTCCCGCTGACCTCGGAGGCGACCGACAATGCGCCCGTATTCAACGTCAATCTGTTCGACACGTGCAGCGCGTATCCGGCGGCGCCGCTCGATATAGCGAGGCGCTTCACGGTCGACGTCGCCCGGCTGCCGCGGCATTACGGACTTGCCCACGAAGCCAAGGCGCTGCGCGAACACTATAACGTCACGACATATGGGGAACTGGTGATGACTGTACGTTGCATCGCCGCGGCCAAGGACAAAACGGTCGAGCCGATCGTGCTCGCCACCTTCCCGCTGCCCGATCCCGCGGCGGCGCCCGCACGGTTCAGCTTTTCGGGCACATTACCGGCCATGGCCGGCGACGAGGACATCTGCTTCCAGTTCACCGCACCGCTTGCCGGGCCTTATTATGCGGTCGAACGGGCGGTCCTGAAGGAGGCAGCGAAGTGAAGCTGGGTCTATTGATACTGCTTCCCGCGCTTCTCGCCAGCGCATCCGCCTGGGCGGCGCCGCGCGAGACGGTATCGCTCGACGGCGCTTGGCAAGTGCGGATCGATCCCGCCGACCAGGCGGTGAAGGCGCACCCCAAAGAGGCGCGATGGTTTCCCGCACGTGTGCCGGGCAGCGTTCAGCAGGACCTGATCGCCGCCGGCCGGGCGCCCGACCCCTTCAAGGGGATCAACGAGGCGCCGATCCAATGGGCAGGCCTGACCAGCTGGCAGTTCCGGCGCGCGATCGACGTAACGCCGGCGATGCTGGCGCGCGCGCATGTCGACCTGGTGTTCGACGGGCTCGACACGTTCGCGACGGTGACGGTGAACGGCAGGCAATTGCTGACCGCCGACAATGCGCATCGGCGCTGGCGGGTCGATGCCAAATCGGCGCTCAAGCCGGGGCGCAACGAGCTGATCGTCACCATCGCGTCGCCGATCCGGACGCTCCAGCCGATGGTGCTGGCCGAGGCGAATCCGCTGCCCGGAGAATATGATTCCGCGTTCGGTGACGAGCCCAAGGGCAAGCAGACCTCGCCCTATATCCGCAAGCCCAAATACCAATATAGCTGGGACTGGGCGCCGCGGCTGGTGACGATCGGCCTGTGGCGGCCGGTGCGGCTCGAAGCCTGGGACGAGGCGCGGATCGATGGCTTCCGCGTCGACCAGGAAGCGATCAACGACAAAGAGGCTCGGTTGGTCGCGCGCTGGCGAGTGGTGGCCGGCGGTCCGGCCGATGTGGCTGTGCGGGCGCGCGTCACCGGCCCCGACGGCAAGCAGGTCGAGGTCAGCCGCGCCGCCAGCCTCGTTGCCGGCGAGAATTGGGTGAGTGCCCCGATCACGATCGCGAAGCCGCAGCGTTGGTGGCCCGTCGGCTATGGCGCGCAGCCGCTCTATGCAGTGGACGCGTTTCTCGACGGCGGCGGTGAGGCCAGCGACCATGTCGCTCAGCGGATCGGATTGCGCACCGCCGAACTCATCCGCAAGGACGGCAGCTTCGGCTTTCGCATCAACGGCGTGCCGATCTTCGCCAAAGGCGCCAATCTCGTCCCGTTCGACAGCTTCCCGACCCGCGTGCCCGAGGCGCAGATGCGCCAGATTCTCACGAGCGCGCGCGACGCCAATATGAACATGATCCGCGTCTGGGGCGGCGGCTATTATCTCGACGACGCTTTCTATGCGCTCGCCGACGAAATGGGCCTGATGATCTGGCAGGATTTCATGTTCGGCGGAGCGGTGACGCCGCCCGACGCGGCGTTCCGCGACAACGTGCGGATCGAGGCCGGCGAGCAGGTCGAGCGGCTCCAGCCGCACCCCGCTTTGGTCGGCTGGTCCGGTGGCAACGAGATCCTGGCGGGTTGGGAGCGCTGGGGCGACCGCAAGGACTTCAAGCGGCGCATCGGTGCCGACGAGCAAGAGCGGATCGGGACGGGCATGGCGGTGTTGTTCGACCGTGTGCTGCGCGACGCGGTGCTGACCGGGGCGCCGGGCACGCCCTATTGGCCCGGATCGCCTTCGACCGATTATGAGGGCCCAGTCGACACCGGCAAGGACGGCGACCAGCATTTCTGGGACGTGTGGTCGGGCTCCAAGCCGGTCGAACGCTATCTCGATTCCTGTCCGCGCTTCATGTCCGAATATGGTTTCCAGGCGATGCCGGACTTGTCGACGATCCGCGACTTCGCGGGCAAGGGGCCGCTCGCGATCGACAGCCCGGTGCTCAAGGCGCATCAGAAGTTCCTGGCCGGCGAGGGCAATAGTCGCCTGCAGCTCTATCTCGATCAGAGGCTGCGCAAGCCCCGGGACTTCGCCGATCTGGTCTATCTGACTCAGGTCGATCAGGCGCAGGCGATCGAGATGGCGGCCCGGCACCACCGCGCATGTCGTCCGGTGACCCTGGGCTCGCTCTACTGGCAGCTCAACGATGCGTGGCCGGCGGTGTCCTGGTCGAGCATCGATTATTACGGCCAATGGAAGCTGCTGCATTATGCCGCGCGGCGCTTCTTCGCGCCGCAGGCGATCGTTGCCGAGCATAAGGATGGCGCCACGCGCGTCGCCTTGGTCTCCGACGCGACCACGCCGATCGCCGCCGAGTGGCGCATTCGCGCGTTCGACATGGCGGGCAAGCCGCTCGGCGCGAAGGACGCGCGGGTGACGCTGGAACCGCTGAGCGCGCAGGAGGCGGCGAGCATCGCCGACGCCGATCTGTTCGCGGGCGCCGACCCCAAAGCGAGCTTCGCAGTCGCCGAGTTGCTCGTCGATGGACGAGCCGTTTCGCGGACCGTCGTCGAGCGCGCCGAGCCCAAGGATATGGCCTATCCGGCGCCCAAGCTTACAATACGCTGGGACGGCAAGCGCGCGACGATAACGGCCGGCGCGCTCGCCCGCGCGGTGATGCTCGATTTCGGTGACGTGGCAGCGCAGCCGAGCGACGACGGCTTCGACCTGCTTCCCGGTGAGAGCGTGACGATCGACGTGGCTTCCGACGCATCCGCAACGGCCCTCCGCAAAGCGCTCACCTTGCGCACCTTGGGGCCGCAATGAGCATTCCGCTGATCCTGCTCGCCTTGTTTGGCCCCGATCCCGACGCGGTGGCCAAGGCGGTCGATACGATGACCGTCGAGGAGAAGGCAGCGCAGCTCCAGAATGCGGCCCCAGCCGATGCCGAGGCCGGGCTCCCCGCTTATGATTGGTGGAATGAGGGGCTACACGGGCTCGCGCGCGACGGTGATGCGACCGTCTTCCCCCAGGCGATCGGATTGGCCGCGACATGGGACACCGATTTGATGCGGCGCGTCGGCGACGTGATTTCAACCGAGGCGCGCGCCAAGTTCAATGCGCGCCCGATCGGCGCCGATCGGCGAATCTACGAAGGGCTGACGATCTGGTCGCCCAATATCAACATCTTCCGCGATCCGCGCTGGGGCCGCGGCCAGGAAACCTATGGCGAGGACCCGTATCTGACCGGGCATCTCGGCGTAGCCTTTATCCAGGGGCTGCAGGGCCCCGATCCCGCGCACCCCAAGGTGATCGCGACGCCCAAGCATTTTGCGGTGCATAGCGGCCCCGAGGCCGGACGCGACAGCTTCGACGTCGATCCGAGTCCGCAGGACCTGGAATCGACCTATCTGCCCGCCTTCCGGCTGGCGGTGACCGAGGGCAAGGCGCGGTCGCTGATGTGCGCGTACAATGCGATTCATGGCGTTCCCGCCTGCGCACTGCCGTCGCTGATGATCGACCGGCTGCGCGGCGACTGGGGCTTCATGGGCTTCACGGTTTCCGACTGCGACGCCGTCGCCAACATCAATCTCTTTCACCATTACCGGCTCGACACGGCGGCCGCCGCCGCAGCAGCAATCAAGGGCGGCACCGACCTCAATTGCGGATCGGCTTATGCCGCCTTGCCCCAGGCGGCGAAGCGTGGCCTCGTGAGCGAAACCGAGATCGACACCGCGCTGGTCCGCGCGCTCTCGGCGCGGCGGGCGCTCGGCATTGCGTTCGGCGCTACCAGTCCGTGGAACCGGATCTCGCCGGATGAGGTCGGCACGCCCCAGCATCGGGCACTGGCGCTGGAGGCGGCGCGCAAGGCGATCGTCCTGCTCAAGAACGATGCCGGCAGGTTGCCGCTGGCGACGGGAAGCCGCGTCGCGGTGATCGGGGCCGATGCCGACGATCTGAACATCCTCGAGGCCAATTACCACGGCACCGCGGTCGATCCGGTGACGCCGCTGGAGGGCATCCGCCGCCAGTTCGGCGCGGCCAGTGTCCGCTACGCCCAGGGCTCGACATTGGTCGACGGCGCCCCTGTGCTGGTGCCCGAGACGGCGTTAATGACGGATGGCCAGCCCGGGCTGAAAGCGGAATATTTCGCCAGCGCTACCGTGACCGGCGCGCCGGTGGCGGTGCGCCGGGACTGGCGGATCGACTTCAACTATACGCGCGCTGCGCCGCTCGCCCAGCTGGATGCCAAGGGGTTTGCGGTGCGCTGGACGGGCGCGCTCGTGCCACCGGGTCCGGGCCGCTACACGCTGGCGATCGACATTCCGGCGTGCTGGAAGGATTGCAAGACGCACGACGCGGTGCGGCTGTGGATCGACGGCAAGCCGCTCCACCAGGGTCCGCTCGGCAAGGGGCGCGTCGAGATTCCGTTCACGAGCGACGGGCGCCGCCACGATTTCCGGCTCGAACTCGATCATCACGGTGAGGACGAAGGGATCAGGTTGCTGTGGGTTCCGCCCGCCGAGCCCCTGCTCGCCCAGGCCGTGGCGGTCGCCCGGGAGTCGGACGTGGTGGTGGCGGTGCTCGGCCTCTCGCCCGATCTCGAAGGCGAGGCGCTGCCGGTGAGCGTGCCCGGCTTTGTCGGCGGCGACCGGACCGACATCGCCTTGCCGCCGGCGCAGCAGCGCTTGCTCCAGGCGCTGCGCGATACCGGCAAGCCGGTGGTGCTGGTGCTGACCAGCGGCAGCGCGGTCGCGGTGGACCCGGCGATGGCCGATGCGATCCTCGCCTCATGGTATCCCGGGGAAGCAGGTGGCACGGCGCTCGCCGAAACGCTGGCGGGGCTGAACAACCCGTCGGGACGCCTGCCGGTGACCTTCTACAAATCGACCTCGGACCTGCCCGCGTTCGTCGATTACGGGATGAAGGAGCGCACCTATCGCTTCTTCACCGGTACGCCGCTCTGGGGGTTCGGTTATGGGCTCAGCTACACCCGCTTCGATTATGCAGGAGTGACGGCGAACGCGATGGGCACCGGCGCGCCGGTCGATGTCCGCGTCACTGTGCGCAACAGCGGCGCGCGGGCAGGCGAGGAGGTCGTGCAGGCCTATCTCGTGCCGCCGGCCGAAAAGGATGCGTCGTTCACGGCACCGGTGCTCCAGCGCCAGCTGGTCGCGTTCCGCCGCGTGGCGCTCACCCCGGGCAAGGCGCAGATGCTGCGCTTCACGCTCGATTCGCGCAGCATCAGCACGGTGGCGCGCGACGGCACGCGTCGCGTCCTCCCGGGCAGCTATCGGCTGTGGGTGGGCGGCGGTCAGCCGGGCGCCGCGCCGGGTCAATGGGTCGATTTCACGCTAGGCGGAGAGGCGCAGGTGCTGCCGAAATGATCGATCGTCGTGCCTTTGTCGGCGCCGGAGTCGCGCTCGCTGCCACCCCGGCGCTTCCAGCAATCGCTGGCGCGCGATCAGCCGCGCCCAAGCCGTTCGGCGCGGTGCCCAGCCCACGGCAGTGGCGCTGGCATGGCCGCGAGCACTATGCCTTCGTGCATTTCTCCATCAACACGTTCACCGACAAGGAATGGGGTTATGGCGACGAGGACCCCAAGCTCTTCAACCCCAGCGACTTCGACGCCGACCAGATCGTCGCCGCGGCCAAAGCGGGCGGACTCGCGGGGCTGATCCTCACCGCCAAGCATCATGACGGCTTCTGCCTGTGGCCGACCAGGCTGACCGAGCATTGCATCCGCAACAGCCCCTACAAGGCCGGCCAGGGCGACATCGTGCGCGAGATGGCGGAAGCCTGCCGCCGCGCGAAACTGCCGTTCGGCCTCTATCTCTCGCCCTGGGATCGCAACCACGCCGATTATGGCCGTCCCGCTTATGTCGACTATTATCGCGCCCAGCTGACCGAATTGTGCACGCGCTACGGTGCGCTGTTCGAAGTGTGGTTCGATGGCGCCAATGGCGGCGATGGCTATTATGGCGGCGCGCGCGAAACGCGGAAGATCGACGCGCCGCGCTATTACGACTGGCCGTCGATCGTCGCCCTGGTCCACAAGCTCCAGCCCGATGCGTGCACCTTCGATCCGCTGAGTGCCGACATCCGCTGGGTTGGCAATGAAGACGGCGTTGCCGGCGACCCTTGCTGGCCGACCATGCCCAACCAACCCTATGACCAGAAGAACGGCAACGCCGGGGTCCGCGGCGGTGCAATCTGGTGGCCGGCGGAGACCGACGTGTCGATCCGTCCGGGCTGGTTCTACCATGCCGATGAGGATTCCAAGGTGAAAAGCCCCGAGCGGCTGATCCGGCTCTACGACGAATCGGTCGGGCGTGGGACCAATTTGAACCTCAACATCCCGCCCGATCGCCGGGGGCGGATCCCCGACCAGGACCTGCGGATCCTCAAGTCGTTCGGCGACGCGATCCGCGCCACCTTCGCCCACGATCTCGCGCAAGGCGCGATCGTGCATGCCAGCCACAGCCGCGGGCCGGGCTTCGAGCCGGCGCGCGTGCTCGACGGCGATCGCGAGACCTATTGGGCAAGTCCCGACGGCGTACTCAGCCCGACGCTGACGCTCGACCTCAAGCCGGGGACGCGTTTCGATGTGATCCGTTTGCGCGAATATTTGCCGCTCGGCGTGCGGGTGACGCGCTTCGCGGTCGATGCGGAGATCGACGGCGCCTGGCGCACGCTCGCCGAGCATGAGTGCATATCGGCGCAGCGCGTGATCCGGCTCGACGCGCCGATCGCGCCGCGCCGCGTGCGGCTGCGCGTGCTGGACGCCCCGGTCTGCCCGGCGATCGGCGAGTTCGCCTTGTTCCGATCGGTCGCACCGGTGCCGGTGCCGGCGATCGTCTCGAGCGACCCCAATGTGCTCGACGTGACCAGTTGGAAGCTGGTGTCCGCCAGCGCACCCGGTGCGGAGAAATTGCTCGACAACGATGCGGCGACGATCTGGGTTCAGCCGCGGCCGACGCCCGGCAAGCCAGCGCAAGTGACGGTCGACCTGGGCGCGGATACCAACCTCGCGGGATTCAGCCTCACTCCCTCGCGCCAGGTGATGACCGACGCGGCGCCACCCAAAGGCTATATCGCCGAGACAAGCCTGGATGATACCAATTGGGAACCAGCAGCGGCGGGCGAGTTCGCCAATATCGCTTATGCGCTGTCGACGCAGCGAATCGCCTTCGCGAAAATGCACCGCACTCGCTATCTGCGGCTGACCTTTGCTGAAGCGGCGGTGCCGGCAGCGAAGCTCGCGATCGCGGGCATAGGCGGGTTCGTCACCCGCTCATAGCGCGAGCGCTGCCCGAGCCGATCCTCCCAGGATCGGCCTGCAACCCTTTGGATAATAGCGCAACTGGCTGCCCTGGGCAGGGCCGCGGCGCGTTTCCGCATGACCGCCACAGGGTGATTGGTATGCAAGTGGTGCGAAAATGATAAACCAAAGTAATTTTTGGTATTGCTTTGAATTTTTATATATGAGAATTTTACTCGGCTGCGGAAATGTCTGCGGCGACGATTTGGGGCGGTTTGAGCCTCTGGCAGGTCGCGAAGGATCTGGGATTGATAGCGATGGGGACATCTCGCCGCGGCGCATTTGCCTTCGGACTTGCCGGAGCCGCCGGAGCTGTGGCTCAGCCTTCGAGGCGCGCCGTCATCGTCTCGACCATGGATCTCGGCGCCGCCGCCGATGGTGCGGCGTCGAAGGTCGACAGCCGGGTGGGCGCCTCTGCGCTCCAACCCGGCTCAGCCTTCGCAATGATCAGCCAGGCAGGGGGCACGTAAGTCCAAGCCGCCGAGAGCCCAAAGGGCCCGGCGGAACGAAGTGATTGTCAGGGATCGAGAAACAAGAGGGATTTAGTCATGCCACGTCTGCACAAGCTGTTATTGAGCACCACCTGCGCCGCCGGCCTGTTCGCCATGCCTGCGATGGCGCAGGATGCGACCAATCAGCCTGCTCCCGAAGCTGCGCCGACCAGCAATGTCGACATCGTCGTCACCGGCAGCCGCATCACGCGTCCCAATACCAGCGCCGCCGCGCCTGTCACGTCGGTCACGTCGGATGCGATCCGCGCCCAGGCCGCGGTCAATGTCGAGGAAGTGCTGAATCGCCTTCCGCAGGTCGCCCCGGACAGCCAGCAGAATTATCAGGATTCGGATGGCCGCCAGCGCGTCAAGCTGCGCAACCTCGGCTTCGAGCGTACGCTTACGCTGATCGACGGCAAGCGCGCCGGCACGATGAACGGCGTCGACCTCAACATGATCCCGACGTCGCTGATCCAGCGCGTCGACGTCCTGACCGGCGGCGCCTCGGCGGTCTATGGTTCCGACGCGGTCGCCGGCGTCGTCAATTTCATCATGAACGACAAGTTCGAGGGCATCCAGCTCAACGCGAACTACAATCTGTACGTCCACAACAACAAGCCGGGCCTGATATCGCAGGTTGCCAGCCAATACGGCTTCGCCCAACCGGCCCGGGGTCTTACCGCCGACGGCGGTCGCGCCGATTTGTCGCTGACGGCGGGCACCAAGCTGTTCAACGATCGCTTCCACATCTCGGGCTATGTAAATTACCGCAAGGGCGAGCTCGTTCCCTATGACGCGCGCGAGACATCGGGCTGCCAGTTGGTCGAGGCGGTCAAGGACGGCCCGCTGACCTGCTCGACCTCGACCTATACCTATAATGGCTATGTGTCGCCGCTGAGCGGCCCCAACGCCGGCAACGCCTATGTGAACAATCCCAACGGCACGCGTACGTTCGTTCCCTATTCGACCGCCGTCGCCGCCAATCCCTATTCCGATTATTCCTTCCAGCGCGCCAATGAGCGCTGGAATGCGGGCGGCTTCGCTTCGTTCAAGATCTCCGACGCCGCGGAAATTTATAGCAGCGCGATGTGGTTCCGCGACAAGTCGGTTAACGGCTTCCCGGCGCGGATCTACAGCTACACGGCCTTCGGTTCGACGCCCTATCAGGTCAATTGCAACAACCCCTACCTCTCCGCCTCGCAGTCGCAGGTGATTTGCGGCGCGCAGGCGGGAACCAGCACCATGGTGCCGGTCGAGCTCCGCTACCGCTTTGCCGGTGTGCCGGATCTCGACGACCGCTACATGAACGAGGGGCTGCGCCTGACCGGCGGCGTCCGCGGCGAGATCGCCAAGGGATGGAGCTATGACGTCGGTGCCGTCTATGCGCGCAACCAGCAGGATTACAGCTGGTCCTTCCCGTCGATCGACCGGGTCAACAACGCACTCAACGTCGTCAACGTCAATGGCGTGCCGACCTGCGCCTCGGGAACGGCGGACGGCTGTCTCCCGCTCGATCCGTTCAGCTCGCTCTCGTCGGTCAATAATGTCGGCGTGTTCAACTATCTGGTGAACGGCAGCTACGGCACCCAGAGCACGGTGAACCGCCTCTACAACGTCGTTGCGACGGTGCAGGGCGACCTGGGCACGTACGGCATCAAGAGCCCCTGGGCCGAGCAAGGGCTGGCCGTGGCGTTCAGCGCCGAATATCGCGAGGACCAGCTCCAGAGCACCGCCGATGCGCTATGGCGCGCGAATATGGGCGGCAGCGACCAGGACCTCGCCCAGCATGTCTGGGAAGGCATGGTCGAAGTCCAGGCCCCGATCGCGCAGCACAAGCCGTTCGCCGAGCTGTTGCAGTTGAACGGCGCGTTCCGCCTGTCGAAATATAGCAGCAACCCGAGCACCTTCTCGACGTGGAAGGCGGAAGCCTTGTGGGCGCCGATCCCGGACATCACGTTCCGCGGATCGATCAACCGCGCGCAACGCGCGCCGACCGTGGTCGAGGCGTTCCAGGGCAGCAACATCAGCTACGACCGCATCACCACCGCGTATAACGACATTTGCGGGCCGACCCCGATCGGGACCACGACGGACCCCAATACCGGTCAGCAGATTCCGATCTATGGTGCTCCCCAGGCGTCGCAAGCGGTATGCGCCGCCACCGGCCTGCCCGCCAATTTGTACGGCAGCCCGACCTTGCTGTGCCCGACCGATGTCGGCTGCACCGTGCGCCGCGGCGGTTTCACGGTGAATCCGGAAACGGCCTATACCAAGACCATCGGCGTTGTGCTGAAGCCGCGCTTCCTGCCGGGCCTGACCGTGTCGGTCGATCGCTTCATGATCAATCTCAACGATTCGATCGGCTATAACGACTATGACTATTTCTCGAACGGATGCCTTGCCACCGGCAGCGACTTCTTCTGCAAGATGTTCGTGCGCAACGCCGACGGTACGCTCTACAGCAGCCCGTCGACCAATCCGGCGACCGGCTTCCTGCGCGGCGGCACGACCAACTATTACAAGAGCAAGTCGCACGGCTGGGATTTCCAGGGCCAATATGCGCTGTCACTGGGCGGCGCGGGTCGGCTGGACTTCGACTTCACTGGCTCGTTGACCACGCTGGCCGGCGGTCAGGATTCGCCGATCCTGCCGAAATATAACTGTGCCGGCTATTATGGCGGCGGCTGTGGCCAGCTGATCCCCAAATGGTCGCATGAACTGCGGGCGACCTATACGACCACCGACAAGTTCTTCAGCGCTTCGGTGAACTGGCGCCATCTGGGACCGCTCACCAACGTGACGAACTCGGGCGATCCGGCGCTGGGTTGGACTCCGGAGGGCGAGCGCACGACCTTCTATCGGATCCCGGCCTACGACTATATCGACCTGGCGCTCAGCTTCCGGGTCACCAAGGCCTATTCGTTCCGCATCTCGGCGAACAACCTGTTCGACAGGACCCCGCCGATCCTGCCGAATTCCTACAATTACGGCCTGTCGCGCAGCAACACGCTGTCGGCGCGGTACGACTCGCTGGGCCGCCAGGTCGCGGTCGGGTTCACGCTCAACTTCTAATTCCTTCCCCCTCCACCCCTGGAGGACTCCTCTGAGCCCGCCTCTTCGAGGCGGGCTCTTTTTTTTTCATTTCGGTGCCGTGCAGCGTGGCCGGGAAGCTGCGCTCGAAATCGGCGCTGCCATCCGGGGCGCTCTGGATTTGCGGCTCATCCGCGCCCGGCATCACCCGCCCGGTCTGACAGTGCCGTATCGCGTCGCGAACTATCCGATGCAGACCCGGCACGAACGCGGTATCGTGGGTGCGGCGGAAGGTGAAGGTGCCCTTCGATCCGTCGCTGCCCCAAGGCGGCTTTCCTGCATCCTTACCCGGCATCATTGCCGTCGCCGACGAACCTTTGCAGTCCTTGCCCGCGCGCGTGTACATTGCGCCCGGCCGCGACGTGCCGACGACACAACCGGGGAGGGAAATGATACCTGGTCAATGGCAGTTCCTACGCGGTCGCGCATGTCAGCGGGCTGATCGCGCTGATGCGCCAGTCCGGCGGTCGCGCGACCCACATCACGCTGGACCGCATGGCGGGCGG
>Ga0207639_10001523_pt1 | contig 15571 bp, 14 predicted proteins | sample KBSCornC32_FD_184299 | JGI IMG/M metagenome (GOLD analysis project Ga0207639, IMG submission 184299) | Corn rhizosphere microbial communities from Kellogg Biological Station, Michigan, USA - KBS Corn C3-2 (SPAdes) (version 2) | ecosystem: Host-associated > Plants > Roots > Rhizosphere > Soil ...
CGTTGAACAGCTGTGGCAGTTCGTCGAGGCTGAAGCGGCGGATGAAGTGGCCGACACGGGTGACACGGGAGTCCTGCCTGCGCGCCTGCATGATCTGATCGAACTGGCTGCGATCATGATACATAGAGCGGAATTTCCAGATACGGAAACGCTTGTTGTTGAAACCCTCGCGCTCCTGCCGGAAGAAGACGGGTCCCTTGCTGTCGAGCTTGATCGCGATTGCGATGATCAGGAGCAGCGGCGAGATCAGGACGACGCCGAACCCCGCGAGCAGCACGTCCTCAAACTTCTTCAGGATATGATCCATGCCGGAAATAGGCCGCTCGAACAGCGTCATCACCGGAAGATCGCCAAGCAGCACCACGGCGCGCTGGGCAAAGGCGAAGCTCGCCAGATCGGGGGCGAGGCGGATGCGAACGGGCGTGATCGCAAGCTCCCCCACCACTTCCTGCAACCGGGTCTCGGCCGACCAGGGCAGGGCGACGATCACCTGGTCGACACTGCCGGAACGGATCAGCTTGACGAGATCACCCAGGTTGCCGCGCACATCGAGCGCCCGTTCTTCCCGCCCGAGCCGTTCCGGCGTACGATCGTCGAAGAAGCCAACCAGATCGATGGTGAGCTTGTCATTGCCCATAATGTAGCGGGCGAGACGGTTCCCCTGGGATCCCGCGCCGAAGATCGCCACGCGCTGATTGTAGACGCCGGTACGCTTCATACTGCGCATCCAGCCGATGCCGATCGAGCGCACCAGGCAAAGCGCCACCGCGCCGCCGAAGAACCAGCTCACCGCCCAGCTGCGAGAGAAGTCCTCGCTGTTCTTCAACAGGAAGCTCAGTGTCAGCATGAACATGCTGGTCGACAGCCAGGCGGTCAGCAATCTGCCCCAGGCCTGACGGACCGAAAATCGCACGTCCGGATCATGGGCGCCCATCACCTCGGCAAGACCGGCGTAGAAAACGATCGTGAAGAGCGTGGCGCCAAGATAATTCTGGCGCGCGGACATCGCGATCGTGTCTCCCAGCCAGGAGATGATCAGCAGCGAGGTGCCGCCGAGTGCCAGCAGTTCAGCGACGCGCAACGCGAAAACCGTGATATCGAGCAGCAACGGCACGCGCCGCGATGTCTGCTCCCGCTGCGCCAGCGTGCCGCGCGAGTTTCTGCGTGAGGCGGGTGTCGTGCTCTCGTCGTTCATCTGGATCGATTTACCCGATCGTAGCGGCACCGATCGCGACCGCCGCTTGCAGATGCAATATTTATACGCCGAAAACTACTCACTGGTTACCGATCCACCCGAATCATTTTGTGCCGGCCTCGGTCTTAGGGGTTTCCGGCGGGCCATAGCCCGACTGATACACCACCTTGGCTCGCGCATCCTTGACCAGCGGTTCCAGGTCCGTCGATGCTTTCGCGGCCAATGTCTGCCGGCGCAGCAAATCCCGCGCGACCTTGAGAGCGTCCGGTCCGGTCAACGGAGTCGCGCGGATCTCGACGATCCGATTGGCGGTGAGGCCCCCTGCGGCGGGCACCACGAAGACCTCACCCTGCGGCAGATCCATGATGCTCTTCGTCAACGAGGCGGGGAGCTGCAGCGTATCGAGCGAGGTGGGAACGCGGCGATATTCGATGCCATCCGCGCCCAGCTTCTGCTCTACCTGGTCCAGCGTCTTGAGCGGTTTGTAAGCGTCCAACGCCTTGCGATCAGCCGGCATCGGGAACTGGACCTGATCGATGATCAGGAGCTTGCGCTGCGCGAACATCCAGGGATTTTCGCTGATGAATTTCTCGACAGCTTCGGTCGACGCCGTCGGAACCTTGCCGGCCTCGTCCTGCTGCAGGAGGCTCACGAGAATCTGTTCATTGGCGCGCCGGGTCTGCAGCAAATAATCGGGGGTCTTGTCGAGTTTGCGCTCCCGCGCGATGTCGGCGAGGATTTTTCGGTCGATGAGCCGTGCGAGGGCGGCCTGCTCCAACTTCTTGTGCGCGGTGCCGTCCGGTGCCTCGATCCCCTGCAACTCGGCGCCGAGTTCGTAGACGGTCACGTCCGTGCCGTCCACGGTCGCAATGACCTGGCCCTTTTCAAGCTGCTTTTCGGGCTTGGGCTCGGACTTGCACGCGGATACCAAGGCGCTTGCTCCGACGACAAGGCCGCACAATACGAGCGCGCGCATCGATATCCTTCCAGCTCCCCGTAACCCTTCAAGGTGCTAGCTCCGCCCCCCTGCGGAGACAAGCCAAAAAGATTATTAAGGCGCCCCGCGCTCAGCGGTGTGCCAGGGTCAGCCTGGATTTACGGGCAAGGGTAGGGCGCAGGAACTCTGCGACATTTTCGATGAGTTCCTGGCTGGCATAGGACGATATGGCCGTGGCTTGTTGCATGGGATTGTCGATCAGGGCGCTCATCTCGGCCTTCAGCTCATCGGCGGTATCGACGATCTTGAGACCGGCAATGCCCTGAAAGCGCGCGGCCGTGTGCAACTGATGATCGGTAGTATGCTCGCCGAGGCTGTTGTGCCGGGCGAGTGCCAGCATCTGCTTGCGCTCCTCCATGGCCTGCAGGATCGATCCCATGCCGACATGCGCGACGAACAATGAGCACTCGCACAGACGACGCCGATATTCGTCGTGCGGCATCATCCGTGCCCACGGCACGTTGCGCGGCTCATATTCGCCCTCGCCGATCTGCAGGAACACGTCCCGGCCGGGATTGTCGCCCGCCCATTCATCGATGGCACGGACGAAGCGGTCGAACGGCAGAATGGAGCCCACCGATGCGAAGATCACAGCACGGTTCCCCAATAGCGTACGCCTTCGGCCGCGGCCACATCCGGCCATTGCGATACGGTCTCGTGCGCGAACCAGCGTGCGATCCTGCCGGAGGAGGACATGCGTTCGGGATTGGCAAGACTGTCGAGCCACAAGGTGCGCGCACCCAACAGGCGGCCCAGCAAAAGGAAGATCAGCATCGGCGCCGAACCAGTCGTGATGATCGCGTCGGGGCGTTCCTGGCGAAGAATCCTGAAAGCCCGGATCGCGCCGGGAAAGAAACCCTTCAACTCGAAGCGCGAGGCGTTTGGGACCACATGATAACGATGGCCGGTAACCTGGGTTGCGTAATGATCGAAGGTCGAAACATAGGCCACATCGAAGCCATCGAAGGCGGGAAGGAGGCGCCGCAACTGCACCCAGTGGCCGCCGCCCGAGGCAATGGCGAGCAGGCGGGGGGGCTGGTCCGTCCGATGCGACGCTTCATGAATAGAACGCATTTCCACCGGTGATCCGTAACCTTGTTCTGCGCGACCACGTCAGACTGACGTTCCATTCTGCTACCGAAGCAATGTTAAAATGTCGTTTGAATGATTTTGTGCCGCTTAATAAGATACGTTGCCGGAACCGCGCGTTCGCGCGTGCTGCCATCAGATTTTTCCGGCTGCCTTGAGTGGGGCCGACGCCATTTCGCCCGCTTCGCGACCGGCCTTCAGGTGATCGCGCGCGATACGGAGCCAAAGATAGGTCGGCAGCGCTTCATCAATGAAACGGTAGCGCGGTGGCTCGACGCTGTTGTCGACCGAAAGAACATGGCCGATCCCAGCCAGCGCCGAGAATTCGGTACGCACGTCATAATTCTTCATCGCGGCCGGCAGATTGTCGACGATGTCGCTTTCGGCGAACCAGCCGTCGGGCGTCGTCGCGGCACGAGCGACTGCGGCGACGAACGGCGCCTTTTCCTCACGGATGAATCGCTCGAGCCCGCGTGGGCCAAGTGCATCGACACGCATCTCGGCTTCATCCACAGCCTTGTCGAGCGCCTGGCGGATGTCGCCGATGTCAACGTTCATGCGTCCTGCGTCGACCGCCTTCATGCTGGCATGATGGCTCAGCAGCCGGACGAGATAGGGCGAACCGTTGGCGAGCAGTTCGATCATCGAAGTCACGCGGTCCTCGAACTTGATGCCCGCGCCGCTTTCGCCCACGCCGATCAGCGAACGGACTTCGGCGCCGGTCATGCGCGGCATCGGGAGGCCGACGATATTGCGGCGGACTGATGGTATATAGCCGATCAGTTCCTGCAGATTGGACGCGACGCCGGCCAGCACGAGTTGGACGCGTGCGGCACGGTCGGAAAGGTTCTTGATCAGCTCGGCGACGCTGCGGCGGAACTGCTCGTCAGCGGTGCGGTCATATTCGTCGAGGATGATGATGACGCGGGTGCCGGTGACGCGGGCAAGGAGCTCGCTCAGCTCGCGGGCATTGAATGAACCGTCGGGCAGATGGGTCGCAAAATTCGCCTTCGATTCGGCCTCGGGCGCCATCGGCGACATCGACGAGAGATACAGCAGCGGGATCTGCCGCAGCGCTGACCGGAAGATTTCGTCAAAATGCGAATCCGAGCCGCAGGATTCGTAGATCACCAGATATTGCGATTCCCGCGCGAGATCGGCGAGGATGTGCATCAGCGAGGTCTTGCCGATGCCGCGCTCGCCATAGACGACGACGTGCGAGCGTTGCTCCTCGATGATCTCGATCAGGTTGGCGAGGACGTCGAGGCGACCCGCGAACCGGCTGCGCTGGGTGACCGGCTGGGCCGGCGTGAACAGGTCGCGAAGCTGAAGCCGTGCATTAAGCAGGTTGCTGCGCGCCGTCTTGGCGGTTGGACGGTCGATCGCCGACGCGAGGAAGCCGGGAAGATTGTCGGTCTTGCCGCGCCGGCGCGCGCTGGCGATGTCGAGAATCGAGCCGCTGTTCTGATCATCCATGGCGACGGGTGTTTCAAACTCGGCGAGCCGCTTGCGTTCGCGCGAGGCGCGGGTGCGGAAAAGATCGCCGAAGAAATTGGTGAAGGCAGACAAGGTTTACCTCATACACTGTCGAAACACGGACGCGATGCGTGGGACGGATAAGCACTGACCTCCGCCGTGGTCAATCAGCGCATTTTCAGCCCATGCCTGACCAGCTGGCATTGCCTGACCGCAAATAGGGACGAAAACATGAATAATCGCTTTCGCTCCTCGGGCATTTCGACGGGAAATATCATAGTGTCCGTGTGACAGGAAGTTTTCGTTGCGGTGCAATGAAAAGTTTGGGCTGCGCGCAAAATCACAAGAAAAAGTTCACCACTGCGCGCCTAGGGACCTGTTTTCCTTGCCCTCGCGCCGTCTGGACGGCTAGCGGAGGCGGATCGTGCGTGTGGAGGTTAGCATATGAAGCAGGCATTCAAGCGAATGCTTGGCCCGAAATGGCAATATGTCCGCGCGGTCAATTTCCTTGCGAAGGCGGCGGTCAAGGGCTTTGGCCAATATGACCGGGAATGTCCGCTTTGCCGCCATAAGGGCCGCTTTCTGGCCGAGGTGCATTTTCCGGATATCTTCAACTTCGACGCCCTGTGCCCGTCCTGTGGATCGCTACCCCGCAATCGCCTGCTGTGGCTCAACCTTACCGAGCGCGAACTGATCGGGTCCGCGGACCGCGTGCTGCATTTCGCGCCGGAAACCTGCCTGACGGACCATATCCGCAAGCTGGCCGGGGAATATAAGACGGCGGATCTGTTCGCATCGGGGGTCGATCTCAAGCTCAATATCGAGAAGATCGATCTGCCGGAGGGCAGCCAGGATGCGATCATCTGCTCGCACGTGCTCGAGCATGTCGACGACAGCAAGGCGATCGCCGAGCTTTATCGGGTCCTGAGCCCCGGCGGGCGGCTGTTCATCCTCGTGCCCGTGGCCGAAGGCTGGGAGCATACCTACGAAAATGGCGCGCAGTTCGATCCCAACGGGAAGGCGCTGCACTATGGCAAGGACAATCATGTCCGGCGCTATGGCCGCGATCTGAGGGACAGGCTCGCGGCGCCGGGCTTCAATGTCGAAGCAGCATCTTTCGACGGCGCCAAGAGCGTTCGCTACGGCCTGCTGCCGGGCGAGAACCTGTTTATCTGCCGCAAGCCCTGATTCGGTCGTCGCCAAGAAACGAGGCGAAGTGATTCGCGCGGGCGCCGACAAGGCCGGTGCCTATTCTTTCGATTAACTCGAATTTTAACGCCTGAACGGCAGGCCGAAGGAGGCGCGCAGGATCGCCGCGGCCTTCGGCCACTGACCCTTGAGCAGCCGACGCCCGGACAGCGCGATGCCGTATCCGAAATAGAGGGGAAGCAGGGCAGGGTAGTGCAGGCTGCTGAAGATCAGGCGGCTGCGCGTATGATGATATTCGGAAAGCGGGCTGCGGCGGCCGCTTCCCGAAGAGGACCCCGCCGAGGCGCCTTCCTTGTGATAGACGATCGCGCCTGGACAGTAGCCCAGCGAGAATCGGGCGCGCCCCCGCACAGCCCAGTCAATCTCTTCATAGTAAAGGAAATAACGGTCTTCGAGCAGGCCGATTTGGTTTAAAAAATCACGACTTACAGTTAATGAGGCTCCGCAGATGAAGTCCGTCCGGGCCTCCACTTGTTGCGCCGGAAGTGCTTCGGACTTGTGCAGCCCGGCGCCGATGCCGACGGCTCGACCGGTCCATTTGTCGAAGCTCAGCACCCCCTGCATCTGCAGCCGTTCAGGGTCATGATACAACCGCAGGTCCGTGCCGAGCATGCCGAGTTCCGGCCGTGCGTCGAAACAGGCGAGGATGCGCGCGGCCGTGTCCGCCTCGACCACCGTGTCGTTGTTGAGCAACCAGAAATGCGTGATCGCAGGATTGGCGAGGGCGAGCCGTAACCCCGCATTGTTGCCCCCGGCATAGCCCAGATTTCCGCCGGTTTCGACGATGGTCAGCGGCTTGCGCGGCCCGTTCGGCAGGGATTGGCCGGGGCGCAGATGGTCGAAATCGACCGGGCGTTGCAACGCGCTTTCCACGAGATGCGCCAGTGCCTGATTGCGCAGCGCGACGCCCGTATCCCCGGCGGCCCATGCTGCGATCGCGTCCACAGAACGGTCTCCGGAGTCGTTGTCGCAGACAATGGCGTGGACCGGAATGCTGCTCCGCAACAAGGTTTCAAGGCATTCGATCGTGTCCGGAGCGCTGCGCCAGTTGACGAGAATGACTGCCAGCCGTGCTTCCTGCTCCACTACTCTTTCCTGCTTAACCGACGGGTGCGCACAGTTGTGCCGATCTGAGGCATGGCGGTCAATGATGGTTCCCGAGGTTGCAAGCCTCCAGCATCACGGCTAAGCACGTGCAGCATTTCGGCGCAGGCTCCAGCTGCGGCTTTGTATTGATGGCTGTCTGTCAATAGATATAGTGGTCAAACGGTTTTCAACTATTCGGCAAGACGTTTGTGCGCTATGGGAAGCGCGCATAATAAAAGGGAGGCTTTGCGCTTGAGACTTTGGTGCGGTGTCATGCTTACGGCATGCTGGAGTGGGGCGGCTGTCGCGCAGACCAGCCCATTGCGCAACCTGGATATTTTCGTAGGGAATGTCCTCAGCTACGACGATAACGTCTTTCGGGTTCCCGACGGCGTGTCGCGTCCGGGCCGCGATGGCGGCGATTGGATCATCGAGCCGACCGTGTCGGTTGACTACACCCGCCCGCTGGCGCGTGGCGAACTCAACCTGCATGCGCTCCTTTCCTACAAATTCTACGCGGACAATAGCCGCCTTAATCGCGAGAACATCGATCTCGGCGCTCGTGCGACCACTGCTCTGGCATTTTGCGAGGTCTCGCCGAACCTGGGCTTCCGCAGGGCCCAGAGCGATCTGTCCGATATCCTCGACGGCGTGGATTACAAGAACGCCGAAACCCGTATCCGCGCCGGCGTCGGCGTGTTGTGCGGCGACAGCATCGGTCTTCGTCCGGGCGTCGAATATGCATTCGAAAATGTGACCAACAGCTCGCCCGTCCGGGAAATCTCGGACTATCGGCGTCACACCATCACCGGCCGGATCGGCTATGCCCGCCCGGCTTTCGGCATGGTGTCCATTTATGGCCGCGCCCAGCTCGGCAGCTATCCGAATCGGTCGTCGCTCGGGCCGGGCTTCCCTGCCAACGACGATATCAAGACCTATTCGGGCGGTATCGCCTATCAGCGCGAGATCGGGACTCGTCTGACGGGTTCGGTCGAAGTCGGCTATATGAAGACGAAGGCCAGGCCGTCGAACGTCGTGGGCGTTCCGGGCATTCCGGGCAGCAGCGGCCTCACCTATTCGGGTCAGCTCACCTATCGCGGCGGGGACCGGATCACGGCCAACCTCGAATTCTCGCGCGGTTCCGAGCAATCGAACCTTCTGGGTGTCGATTATTCGGTACAGACCCGGTTTTCCGGCAGTCTGACTTATGCATTGTCACAGGTCATCAGCCTAAATGCCAATGCCTCGCATACGCGTCGCAGCTTCCGGGGCACGAGCTTCGTGGATCCCACGATCACGCTCGGTTCCGGCGACAAGACGACGCAGTTCGGCGCCGGCATCAATTTCCAGTCCTTCCGTCGTCTGACGTTCGGCCTCAACGGGACGCATTACATTCGCAATTCACCCATACCGGGTCTGGATTACACGGCCAACAGGGTCGCTCTCACGACCGGCTTTAGGTTCTGACGAGGATATGATGCGCTTTATCAAGTATAGTATTGCGTTGCTTGCATTGGCGGTCGCAGTAGGCTGGCCCGCTTTCGCCCAGAATCTGACTGCGCCGCCACCGCTCAGCCCGGTCCAGAACGGCCCCGCGCAGACCGCCGCTGCTCCAGCGGGGTCGACCGATGGCTATCAGATCGGGCCGGAGGACGTGATCGAAGTCGATGTGCTTGGCCAGTCGGATTTCCGCAGCCGGGTCAAGGTCAAGTCCGACGGTACAGTGCCGCTGCCTTACATCGGCAGCGTGCAGGCGCAAGGTTACACTGCGATCACGTTGGCGCAATCCGTGGCGTCGCGATTGAAGGCGTCCGGGATTTTTTCCGATCCTGTCGTCAACGTTGAAGTGGTCTCCTATTCCAGCCGCTACATCATCGCCCTCGGCGAGGTGGGATCGACTGGTATCGTTCCGGTCGACCGTGCCTATCGTCTGTCCGAGATCCTCGCGCGCGTTGGCGGCATCAAGCAGACAGGTGCAAACTATGTCATCCTGACGCGGCCCGGCATGCCCGGCATGAAGCTGTCGTTCGACAATCTTGCGAAAGGCACCGAGCAGGATGATCCGCTCGTGCAGCCCGGCGACAAGATCTTCGTGCCCAAGGCCGACGTCTATTATCTCTCGGGCGCCGTGAATGGTGCGGGCGAGTTCGCGCTTAACGAAGCCTTGACCGTTCGCAAGGCAATAGCGCGGGCAGGCGGCGTGCGGCCGGAAGGTTCGATGAACAAGGTCAAGATCTTCCGCCAAGGCCGCGAGATCAAGCGGGTGAACCTGGAAACGCTTGTTCAGCCTGGGGATTCGATCGTCATCGGCGAGCGTTTGTTCTGATCTGCGGTGAATCCGCATCCGGTAGGGATTAGGTCATGAGTCTGCTTCAGTTCCTGCGTATCCTTTTCGCGCGGCGGGCGATCATCCTCGCCGCCCTGCTCAGCTGCTTCGCGGTGGCGACGGTCACGGCCTTCCTGCTGCCCAAGACCTATACGGCCACGAGCCGGCTGCTGATGGGTACGCAAGATCCTTTAGGCGAAGGGGGGGGCGGGGACTCCCGCTCGATGAGCGGTTTCGCGCAGACTCAGATCCAGATCATCCAGGATTACCGGACAGCGGGACGCGTCGTCGATGCGCTCGGCTGGGCGCGCGATCCTGCCATCATCGCTAAATACAATGAATCGGTCGATCCGTCCCAGATCGATATCCGCCGCTGGTTGGCGCAGAGCATCATCGACAATACCGAAGCCAGCATGCTGATGGGTACGTCGATCCTCGAAATTTCCTATTCGGCGCCGACGCCCGAGGAGGCCGCGCAGACGGCCGACCTCATCCGTGACGCCTATCTCGAGGAAAATCTGCGTTTCCGCCGGTCGGGCGCTGCCAAGATTGCCGACTGGTATGACGAGCAGGCGAATAAGGCACTGACCCAGCTCCGTGCGGCCGAAAAGGAGCGTAATACATACGCTCAGGCCAACAACATCGTGCTCGACGAATCCAACATGGATCTCGAGAGCATGAAGCTGAAGGCGCTGACAGGCGAAAGCGCGATGGCCGGCCTGAACCAGCCGGTGGTCGTATCCGGCGGTGGCGGGCCTTCGCAGCTCGACCAGCTCGACGCCAAGATCGCGCAGTCGGCTATGAGCCTCGGCCCGAACCATCCCCAGATGCTCGCCATGCGGCGTGAGCGCGAGCTGCTGTCCACGGCATCCGCGCCCGTCACCACTGGCGGCACCAATGTGGGTGCGATCGAAGCAGCGTTTGCACGCCAGAAGGCCAAGGTGCTTGGCCAGAGCGACAAGCTCGACAAGCTGCGTCAGCTGCAGGGCGAGATCGATCTCCGCAAGGACCAATATCTGAAAGCCACGCAGAGCGTCGCCAACTTCCGGCTTCAGTCGAACGTCGACGATACCGGCATCATGTCGCTGGCAGATGCGGTCGTGCCATCCCTTCCGTCGTTCCCTGATATCCCGATCATCATGGGCGGCGCGATCGCGGTGGGTCTTGGCCTGGGCGTCATGCTTGCGCTGCTGACCGAGCTGATGGCGCGCCGCGTACGCAGTGCCGATGATCTGAGCTATGCTTCCGGTGCCCCGAACTTTGCCATCGTCGGCGTGAGCCGCAAGCCGGATTCAATGGCTGCGAAGGTGGTTCGGTTTCTCGATCGCAAGAGAAGGCGTCGCGAGGCGGAGATTTACGCATGAATGTCGAGCATCCCCATATGACCACTGACGCGTCCGTGGCTCAGCCGGCGACCCCCACCGATTTTCGCGTCGTGCGCGGCGAGGGCGAGAAGCCGACCCGGCTGCCGCTGGTGCTGAGCGAGCCGAACAGCATTGAGGCGGAGAGCATTCGCGCGTTGCGCACGCGCTTCGTCGCCCAGCATGTCCAGGAAGGCCGCCGCTCGATCGCGGTCTGCACTCCGGCGGCTGAAACGGGATGCACCTTCGTCGCCTGCAATCTCGCCGCGGCGATCTCGCAGATCGGGCTCTCGACCGTGCTGGTCGATGCTAACCTGCGCGATCCTGGCGTGACGGACGTCTTCGGACTGCGTCCCCGTCGTGGCGGGCTGTCGGAATATCTCGCTGATTCCACCAAGGAAATCGACGACATCATCATCGAAAGCGTCCTGCCCGATCTCTCGATCATTCCGGCCGGCGCTGTGCCTCCCAATCCGCAGGAATTGCTGTCCGGCGGGCGCTTCCCGCATCTGGTGGATCGGCTGTTGCGCGAATTCGACCTGACGATTTTCGACACGACGCCCACCAACAGCTGCACGGACGCGCAGCGGGTAGCGAACGTCGCGGGCTACAGCCTGATCGTTGGCCGCAAGCACAAGACCTTCTTCAATGATGTGCGAACCCTCTCGCAGCTCTTGGGCGCCGATCGCTCGGTGGTCGTCGGGACTGTGCTTAACGATTTCTGATGCCGGCGGTGCTTGCATCGCGTTCGGGTTTTCAGCCGCGTAGTTCGGTCCTTCTTCTTGCCGTCGGATTGGTTTCGATGGCGATACCCACTGTGCTGTCGCTTGCCTCGGACGACTGGTCCAGGGATCGCGGCGTCCATGGCCCGATCGTGCTGGCGACCGGAATATGGCTGATCTGGCGCCGTTGGGATGAGATCGTCGCGCGGGCTGCACCGGGTTCCGCCCCGATTGCCTTCATCGCGTTGCTGGCTTCGTTGCTGCTCTATGCATTCAGCAGGGCGTTCGATTTCCTCAGCGTAGAGACCTTCGCGCTTATGTTGGCGGTCATGGCGATCGCCTACAGTCTGGTCGGGCGCCGCGTCCTTCAGTCGCTCTGGTTTCCGATCTTCTATCTGATCTTCCTGGTGCCGATGCCGGGATGGTTCGTCGATCAGATCACGGCACCGCTCAAGGAATTCGTTTCGTACAGCGCCGAAACGCTGCTTTCGTCAGCGGGATATGCGATAGTGCGCCAAGGCGTGGTGCTGTATGTGGACCAATATCAGCTGTTGGTGAAGGATGCGTGCGCCGGGCTCAATTCGCTGTTCAGCCTCACCGCGATCAGCCTTTTCTATATTTACCTGCGCCACAATGCGAGCTGGCAATATGCACTGTTCCTCGTGCTGTGGATCATCCCGATCGCCATCTTCGCGAATCTGGTCCGCGTGATCACGCTTGTCCTCATCACCCATTATCTCGGGGAGGCGGCGGCACAGGGATTCCTGCACAATTTTGCTGGCATGCTGATGTTCGTGATCGCGCTGCTCAGCATCTTCGGGCTCGATAGCCTGTTCGGGCTTTTGCGCGGCGGCAGGGCACACGCGGCATGATGATCAACCGCCGCCACGCCATCATGGGGCTCGCCTGCCTGGCCGCCGCGGGATCGGCCGCGGCGCTGAAGCCACGCCGTCAATTGTTCCTTGCCGGACCGAACAAGCTCGATCAGGCTATTCCGAACAGCTTCGCCGGATGGACGGCACAGCCGAGCGACGCCATCATCACGCCGGAGGAAGCGGATAGCCTTACCAGCAAGGTGTACAGCCAGACCGTCGGGCGCCTTTACGCCAGGGAGTCCGGAGCGACGGTCATGCTGCTGGTCGCCTATGGCGATACGCAGAACGATCTTCTCCAGCTGCATCGGCCCGAGGTCTGTTATCCGGCATTCGGTTTCCGGATCGATCACAGTGCCAAGGCGATGGTCGCGCTTGGATCCCGGGTCGAGATTCCGGGGCGGGCGCTGACGGCGTCGATCCCCCAACGGGTCGAACAAATCCTCTACTGGACGCGCATCGGGGAACATCTGCCCACAAACGGACGCGAGCAGCGGGTGGCGAAGCTCCAGGACCAGTTTGCGGGGATCATCCCTGACGGCGTGCTCGTGCGCATTTCGACAATCGACGAGGATCAGCTTGACGGCCTGGCGCTCAACCGCCAGTTCGCCATGGACCTGATATCGGCCATAGCGCCTGCGGATCGGCCGATGCTGATCGGCACGGCGGCTGCGCGTGAGCTTTCGGTTCTGCGCAGGGCATGATCATGGCGGTGATCGAGGGATATTTCGTGCCGAAAAGGATCACGCGATGACGAATGAGGAACGCACCATCAGCCTGCTGGCATGGTTCACGATCATCATAATCTTTCTGGCACTCGTGAAAAAATTCTTCATTTTCTAGTGGGTTGATGCCGCTGAGGCGAAGCAACGGGGGCCTGAATTGACGAACCGGTACGCAAAGCTGTTCTCATCGCCGCTTTTCATCGGGCTGGTGCTGCTGTTCGTGGCGGCGCTTGTCAGGTTCGTGGGCATCGGCGATGCAGCCCTGCGCACTGACGAGATCTACCATCTTCTCGCCGGCCGGTCCTGGGCCGATCATGGCACATTGGCGATGGGCGACGGCCTTTATACGCGCGCCCGGCTGTACACGATGGCGACGGGCTGGTTCTTTCAGCTGTTCGGGCCGACGCCTGCCGTGGGCCGATCGCTCGCCGCCGTCGCCGGCGTGCTGCTGGTAGTCGCAACGGCGTTGTGGGCGCGCCGCCGGGCGGAGCCGCTGGTCGCCTGGACGGCCGGCCTGCTGCTCTGCTTCAGCTATACCAGCATCACGATCGCCCAGTTCGCGCGCTTCTATACATGGCACGCACTGACTGTCTTCCTGCTGGCGATCACCGTCTATGCCGGGGTGACCCAGCTGAACACGCTGGGCGTCCGGCGCCTGGTCCTGCTGGCCGTTACCGCGCTGCTCCTCCTGTTGATCTCGATCCATCTGCAGGCGACCACATTCCTGATGGTTCTGGGCCTTGCCGTCTGGGCCGGGCTCTATCTGCTGTTCACCGGACAGCTCACTTTCATCATCCGCTCGCGGATGTGGACAGCGCTCGCCGGGGTGGCGACCCTGCTGGGCCTGTCGGTGCTGTGGTTCGAACGGCGCCGGCTTTGGGGCATGTGGCGCGAATTGCGCGATGCGGCGGCGTGGTCACATGAGAATCGCGACAATTTCCTGTTCTACGTCGATCTGCTCGGCCATCAGCACAGCTGGCTGTTCTATCTGCTGCCCATCGCAGCGATCATCGCCTGGCGCCGTTACCGTGATCTGACCTTCTTCTGCCTCACCATCGTTATGGTATGCCTTGGCCTGCATTCGATCGCGGGCATGAAGGCGCTGCGCTACATCTATTACCTCTTCCCCTTCATGTTCGTGATCTGGGGATGCGCGGTCGCGATCGCCGGGCCACCCCTGGTGCGCTATCTCGTTCGCCTGATTTCACCATGGGCACGGCGTGCGGCACCGGCCCTGGTCGCGCTGGGCCTGCTGGCAGCGGCGGCGCCGGCCTTCTTAGTCATGACTGATTATCGCCTCACCGCGACGGGCGCTCTCCGCTGGATCAAGACGGGGAGCACCTGGCAGCCGTTCGATTATGGCTCGCTGCGCGAAGAGGTCGATTGGGCACCCTATCTGCCGCAGCTGCGCAAGCTGCAGAAGGATCGGCTGTTCGTCGCGACCGATTCCGTGCGGACGCTTTATTATCTCGACGATTATGATCTGATGCTCAACAAGACCGAACTCAGCGATGCCGGGTCCAAGGAGTTCTCGCATGACCGGCGCACGGGCAAGATTGATATCAGCACCGGGGCGTCGCTGGCGCTCGTCGTGAAATGCTATCCGCGCGGTTCGATCATCGTGTCCGAGGCGCGCTGGCGGACACCCAATGTGACTGATGAAGCGGCGAATATGATCGAGCGCATCACCAGGCCGGTTGCTCTGCCGCCTCAGCTGCGGATGCGCGGCTATATCTGGGATGGGACGGCGGAAAAATCGCCGCAGTGCGACCGTCTCCGGTCGATGATCCGAGCGAACTAGGCTATGCGGCGAGGGTCGCGTACGCGCGGGTGATCCTGCCTTCGAAGGCGGCCAGTCCATATTCGTCGCCGGCACGCCTGGCGGAGGCCACGCCAAGCCGATCGCGCAGATCCGCGTCTCCTATGAGCCGCGCCAGCCCATTGGCCATGGCCGCAGCATCAGGTGCGGTCAGCATGGCGCAGCTGTCGTCAAGCACCTGCGTGTGGCTGGCAATGTCAGTGGCAAGGATCGCTTTGCCGGCTGCCATGTAGGAATAGATCTTCATCGGCGTGTTCACGCCCTTCAGGCGCGGTGAGCACAATATGTCGGCCTGATGCAGATAGTTGCCGAGATTCTCGATCGAGCGATGGCCCAGGAAATGGACAATGTCGCTCATCCCCTGGCTGGCGGCGATTCGTCTATGATCCTCGACCATGGCAGGCGTCCCGCCGATCACGATCAGATTGCAGCGTTCGGCCGGCGGCAGCTTCGCCAGGGCGTCAAGCAACAGGCCGACGCCCTGATAGCCTTCGAGATTGCCCACATAGAGTGCCATCGGCGCGGGAGAGCTGCAAAGGGCACGAAGATCCTCGGCACCGGTCGCAGCCTCGGACGCGGCGAAGGCGACGTCGGGAAGCAGATGCACCTTTACCGGGTTGGTTGCTTCGCGCACGCGTATAGCGATCGCTTCGCAAACCGGAAGGACGAGATCGGCGCGGCGCATGGCCAGTTT
>Ga0207639_10001524_pt1 | contig 15567 bp, 13 predicted proteins | sample KBSCornC32_FD_184299 | JGI IMG/M metagenome (GOLD analysis project Ga0207639, IMG submission 184299) | Corn rhizosphere microbial communities from Kellogg Biological Station, Michigan, USA - KBS Corn C3-2 (SPAdes) (version 2) | ecosystem: Host-associated > Plants > Roots > Rhizosphere > Soil ...
TGCCGATCGTGCTGCCGGAGCGCGTCGACACCGAATTTCACCGTTGGCTCGCGGCGCTGCCACTGCAGCGCGTGGTCGTGCTGCACGCGAACCACCCGGCCGAGATCGACGCCGGCGTCGACGCCGCATGCGCGCGCCTGCGCGACGCCGGTGCCACCCTGCTCAACCAGGCCGTGCTGCTGCGCGGGGTCAACGACGACGTCGACGTCCTCGCCGGGCTGTCCGAGCGTTCGTTCGCGGCCGGCGTGCTTCCGTACTACCTGCACCAGCTCGACCGGGTCGCCGGCGCGGCGCATTTCGAGGTCCCGGACGCGCGGGCGCAGGCGCTGGTCGATGCGCTGCGCCGGCGCCTGCCCGGCTACCTCGTGCCGCGGCTCGTGCGCGAAGTCGCCGGTGAACCGTCCAAGACCCCGTTGTAAGCCTGTTGCAAGGCCGATGAACGGCCCATGGAAATGAATAGCCGAATCCGGTAAATAACAACCAGCCGTCCGTGGGCTCGCACCTCCGGAACTCCGTCGCAACGCGTGCCCCAGGCGCGGAGCCGGCAGGCCCCACCACCGCCGCACCCGATCCGCCGCCCCGATGACCCGATCCGACAACATCATCAAGCTGCTGCTCGTCGACGACTCGGTCGACGACGCCGAACAGACCATCAGCATCCTGCGCAACGGCGGCATCGCCGTGCGGCCGGCGCGCGCGAGCAACGAGGCGGAGCTGGAAGCCGCGCTCGAGCAGCAGACGCCCGACCTCATCATCGCCGACCTCAACTGCAAGGAACTGCCGTTGCAGCGCGTGCACGAGCTCGCCGAACGCGGCGGGCGCGACATCACCCTGATCGCGTTCGGCCGCGGCGTGACCGAAGCGGCGATCGTCAAGGCGTTCCGCGAAGGCGCGCGCGCGATGATGCTGCGCGACTCGCACGAGCACGTGCAGATGATCGTGCGGCGCGAGTTCGAGGCGCTGACGATGCGCCGGAGCGTGCGCCGCCTCGAAGCGAGCCTGCGCGAATCCGAACGCCGTTGCGAGGCGCTGCTCGATTCCTCGCGCGACCCGATCGCCTTCGTGCACGAAGGCATGCACGTGCGCGCGAACAAGGCCTACCTCGAGATGTTCGGCTTCGACGAGTTCGAGGACGTCGAGGGCATGTCGATCCTCGACATGATCGCGTCGCAGGACGCCGACGACTTCAAGTCGCTGCTCAAGCGCCTTTCCAAGGGCGAGAAGCCGCCGCAGCGCCTCAACCTGAAGGCGCAGCGTTCGGACGGATCGACGTTCGACGCGACGATGGAGTTCACCGAGGCGAGCTACGAGGGCGAGCCCTGCCAGCAGATCACGTTCCGCCTGCAGACGGTGGATCCGAACCTGACGCAGGAACTCGAGGCGATGCGCCAGAAGGACCTCGTCACGGACCTGTACAACCGCCAGTACCTGATGACTCAGCTCGAGGAAGCGGTCGCGCGCGCGGCAAACGGCAAGACCGACCAGGCGCTGCTGTTGCTCGAACCCGACAACTTCAAGCAGGTGCTCGACACGGTCGGACTCGGCAACGCCGACGTGCTGCTCGGCGACATGGCGACGATGCTGCGACGGCACGCCGGCGAAGACCTCGTCGCCGGGCGCGTGTCCGAGCACACGTTCGGCCTGCTGCTGCCCGCGCACGACGTCGACGCGACGCGCAAGCTCGGCGAGAAGCTGCGCAACGCGTTCGGCGAGAAGATCTTCGAGGTCGGCAAGCAGTCGATCAGCCTGACCATGAGCATCGGCGGCGCGCTGCTCGGCGAGAAGAACGCGAACGCGTCCGCGGTCATGAACAGCGCCATGACCGCGCTGCGCTCGTCGCAGAACGAAGGCGGCAACCGCCTCAACGTGATCGATCCGTCCGAGCAGGACAAGGCCGCGGTCGAGAGCACGCGCCGCTGGCTCGAGGCGATCGACCATGCGCTCGCGCACAATGGCTTCGTGCTGTACTACCAGCCGATCATCAGCCTGCACGGTGCCGAAGGCGACTACTACGAGATCCTGCTGCGCATGGCCGGCCCGAAGGGCGAGATCCCGCCGGCGCAGTTCCTGCCGATCGCCGAGCGCAACGGCCGCATGCCGGCGATCGACCGCTGGGTCATCGCGAACGCGATCCGCGCGATCGCCGAACGCGAGCGCTCGGGCCACAAGACCACGTTCTTCGTGAAGCTGACGCCGCAGTCGCTCGAGGACCAGACCCTGCTGCCGTGGGTCGCGCAGCAGCTCAAGACCGCGCGCCAGCGCGGCGACTCGCTCGTGTTCGAGATGCCCGAGAGCAAGGTCGTGACGAGCCTCAAGCCGGCGCGCGCGTTCGCCAAGGGACTCGAGCAGATCCACTGCGGTTTCGCGCTCGAACAGTTCGGCTCCGGCCTCAACTCGTTCCAGCTGCTCAAGCACATCCCGGTCAACTACCTGAAGATCGACCGCAACTTCATGGCGGAGCTGCCCAAGCACAAGGAAAACCAGGAGAAGATCAAGGAGATCTGCGACCAGGCGCACCACGCGGGCAAGCTCACGGTCGCCGAGTTCGTCGAAGACGCGGCGAGCATGTCGATCCTGTTCAGCTGCGGCGTCAACTTCGTGCAGGGCAATTTCCTGCAGGAACCGGAGAAGATCCTCAGCCACGCCGCGGCGTGACGCCCCCGCCGTCGTCGCAAGCAAAAGGCCCGGGATTCCGGGCCTTTTTCGTTCCCGCAGCGACCGTCGACGGCTGCGTTCTGAGCGGCTTCGGCCGCGATGCGTTTCGATGGCGCGGCCACCGGCGCAAGGCATCGCGGCTGAGCCGCTCCCGCTGCGTCCGATCAGGCGGCCGCGCGCAGGGCCGCGACGCGCTCGGCGATCGGCGGATGGCTCATGAACAGGCGCGCGATGCCGCCTTCGCCGGAGATGCCGAACGCCTGGATCGCCTTCGGCAGGGTCGACTCGCCGTGGTTGGCGTCGAGGCGCTCGAGCGCGGAGATCATCGCGCCACGGCCGGCAAGGCGAGCGCCGCCGGCGTCGGCGCGGAACTCGCGCCAGCGCGAGAACGCCATCACGATCAGCGACGCGAGCAGGCCGAGCACGAGCTGCAGCACCATCACGATCGCGAAGTAGGCGAAGCCGCCGCCACCGCCGTCGCGGTTGCCGCTGATCGCGCGGTCGACGAGCGTGCCGATCACGCGCGCGAGGAAGATCACGAAGGTGTTGAGCACGCCCTGCAGCAGCGCCATCGTCACCATGTCGCCGTTGGCGATGTGGGTGATCTCGTGGCCGAGCACGGCGTCGACCTGCTCGCGGTCCATGCTCTGCAACAGGCCGGTGCTCACCGCGACGAGCGAGCTGTTCTTCGACATGCCGGTCGCGAACGCGTTCATCTCGGGGCCGTCGTAGATCGCGACTTCAGGCATGCCGATGCCGGCCTTCTGCGCGTGCGAGCGCACCGTGTCGAGCAGCCACTGCTCGCTCGGGTTGCGCGGCTGGGTGATCACCTGCGCGCCGACCGACATCTTCGCCATCCACTTCGACATCGCGAGGGAGATGAACGAACCGCCCATGCCCATCACCGCGGCCATGATCAGCAGGCCCGACAGGTTGAGGCCGCCGCGGCGGTAGGCGTAGACGTCGAGCCCGGTCAGCTTCACGACGATGGTCAGCAGCGCCATCACCGCCAGGTTGGTCAGGACAAACAGTACGATGCGCAGCATGGCCTTCCTCGATGTCGACTACGGTCGGGTTCCGCATCGGCCCCGCATGGCGGCGCCGATCGCGTTGTTGCTCAACTGGACGGCGGCGTTCCGCGCCGCTGTCCGGCCTGGCGTTCCCGGCGTGCGCCGGAAGCCGCTTGCACCGATCCGCCGCTCGCGCGCCGGATCGCGGGCGGCACGTCCGGGTGCCACGGGAACGTCGGGATCCTTCGAAATTCCCAGATGGGGGCGCCCGCCGCGTTTGGAAGCCTATCGCTTTCGCCGCGCGCCCGGGAGTCCGTGTTGGACCGCGAAACACGCGACGGGTTCGCCGTGACGGCGGCGCGTGGCCGCTTCGCGCCGTCGCCGACCGGGCGCCTGCACTTCGGCTCGCTCGTCGCCGCGCTCGGCAGCTGGCTGTTCGCGCGTTCGGCAGGCGCATCGTGGATCGTGCGCATGGAAGACCTCGACCGCGAACGCGAAGTCGCCGGCGCGGCCGCGGGCATCCTCGCCGCGCTCGACGCGTTCGGCCTCGCCGGCGACGAGCCGGTCGTGGCGCAGAGCGCGCGCACGCCGCTCTACGCCGCGGCGCTCGCCCGCCTCGAGCGCGACGGCCACGCCTACCGATGCTGGTGCAGCCGCGCCGACCTCGAACCGTTCGGCGGCATCCATCCGCGCGCATGCGTCGCCCCCGCGCGCGACCGCTCGCCCGCCTGGCGCCTCCACGTCGGCTCGGCACGGATCGGCTTCGATGACCGCGTGCAGGGCGCGCAGCACCAGGACCTCGCGCGCGAGGTCGGCGACTTCGTGATCTGGCGCGCCGACGGCGCCTGCGCCTACCAGCTCGCGGTCGTCGTCGACGACGCCGCGCAGGGCATCGGCGAAGTCGTGCGCGGTGCCGACCTGCTCGACTCGACGCCACGACAGATCCTGCTGCAGCGCCTGCTCGGACTTCCCCTACCTACCTACGCGCACCTGCCGCTCGCCCTCGGCGCCGACGGCCGCAAGCTCAGCAAGCACGAGGCCGCGCTCGCGGTCGACGCGCGCGATCCGCTGCCGGCGTTGCGCGCGGCGCTGCATTTCCTCGGCCAGCCTGCGTCGACGGAACGCAATGTGCACATGTTATTGTCGCGGGCTTCACGCGAGTTCGATGCGCTGCGGATTCCACGTACGGCGACGGCTCCGCCCGCGTTTGCGGCAGCGCGCAATGCAACCTCGTGAGGCTCAGGCACAATCGCGACAGGCGCCTCGCGCGCCTCCCGCTCCACCCTTTCGAAATGGAGTACATGTCATGACGGCACGCGTCGCCCTCGTCACCGGTGGCACCGGCGGTATCGGCACCGCCATCTGCAGACACCTCGCCAAACTCGGCCACAAGGTCGCCACGAACTACCGTGACGAGGCGAAGGCGAAGGCGTGGCAGGACGCCCAGCGCAAGGACGGCTTCGACTTCGCGCTCGCGAAGGGCGACGTCGCCGACGCCGCGATCGCCGAGGCGATGGTGCGCGACGTCGAGAAGCAGCTCGGCCCGGTCGAAATCCTCGTCAACAACGCCGGCATCACGCGCGACACGACCTTCCACAAGATGAACGCGCTGCAGTGGCAGGAAGTCATCGCGACCAACCTCGGCTCGTGCTTCAACGTGACGCGCCCGATCATCGACGGCATGCGCGAACGCAAGTGGGGCCGCATCGTGCAGATCAGCTCGATCAACGGCCAGAAGGGCCAGTACGGCCAAGCCAACTACGCGGCCGCGAAGGCCGGCATGCACGGCTTCACGATCTCGCTCGCGCAGGAGAACGCAAAGTTCGGCATCACCGTGAACACCGTGTCGCCGGGCTACGTCGGCACCGACATGGTGATGGCGGTGCCCGAGGACGTGCGCGCGAAGATCGTCGCGCAGATCCCGATCGGCCGCCTCGGCGAGCCCGACGAAATCGCCTACGCGGTCGGCTTCTTCGCGAACGACCAGGCACGCTGGATCACCGGCGCGAACCTCGCGATCAACGGCGGCCAGTACATGGGTTGGTGATGTGCGTGCTTATCCGACGCCCTCCGGCGTCGGATACGCGCATCGCCAGGTGAGACAGGATGTCGAACGGGCAGCGGCGCAGGGATGCCTGCTTGCTCCGGTTCGCTTGCGAGATGCCATGAATGGCATCTCGCGCGGAATCTGCCAGGTGAGGCAGGAGCCGAACGGGCGGCGTCCCATGGATGGCTGCTTGCCGAACACTTCGCGCATGCTCATCCGACGCCTTCGGGCGTCGGATATGCACATCACCAGGTGAGACAGGATGTCGGACGGGCAGCCGCGCAAGGATGCCTGCTTGGCGCGGTTCGCTTGCCCTTGAGGCGTCGGATGCGCCTATTCGACGCCCTCCGGAAGGGTACGAGGAACCTCGCGTCCGCGAAGCCGGAGCGGGGTCGGCATGCGACCTTTGCTGCGCAGCATCCCCAACTGGTGCGCCGCATCACATTCTGCTAGCGTTGGCCGATGACCACGCCCCGCATCATCAAGAAGTACCCGAACCGCCGGCTGTACGACACGGAGATCTCGAGCTACATCACGCTCGAGGAGATCCGCCAGCTCGTGCTCGACGACGAGGAATTCGAGGTCCGCGACGCCAAGACCGGCGAGAACCTGACCCGCTCGGTGCTGCTGCAGATCATCGCGGAGTACGAGGAACGCGGGCAGCCGATGTTCACGACCAAGCTGCTGTCGCAGATCATCCGTTTCTACGGCGATTCGCTGCAGGGTTTCATGGGTGGCTACCTCGAGCGCAGCCTGCAGGTCTTCCTCGACCAGCAGCAGCAGTTCCGCAGCCAGCTCAACAACATGCTCGGCCAGGGGCCGTGGTCGATGCTCAACGACCTCACCGAGCGCAACATGGACATGTGGAAGTCCCTGCAGCAGGGCTTCCTCACCGCCGCCGCGAACAGCGTGCGCGGTACGCAGGACCCGGGCAAGAAGAAGGACGGCAAGTCCTGACCGGACCGCCCCGCCGGCTCGCGGCAGGGCGACGCATCGCAGCAAAATCGAGCGGCGTTCGATGCCGCATCGCACGATCCAGGGGCTATCCATGAGCAAACGCGTCGCCGTCGTCACGGGCGGCATCGGCGGACTCGGCAGCGAGATCTGCAAATACCTCGCACGCGCCGGTCGCCAGGTGATCGCCGCCGACCTCGCCGCGCGCAGCGAGCGCCTCGAGACGTTCCGTGCCGAAACAGCCGGGTTCGACGGCGCGATCGTGTTCGAACCGCTCAACGTCGCCGACCATGCCGGTTGCGCCGCGTTCGTCGAGCGCATCGCCGCGCAGTACGGTCCGGTCTCGATCCTCGTCAACGCCGCCGGCATCACGCGCGACACGTCGCTGCGCAAGATGAGCGCCGAGCAGTGGGGCGACGTGTTGCGCGTCAACCTCGACGGCGTGTTCAACATGTGCCGTCCGGTCGTCGACGGCATGACCGCGCAAGGCTTCGGCCGCATCGTCAACATCTCGTCGGTGAACGGCCAGACCGGCCAGTTCGGCCAGACCAACTATTCCGCCGCGAAGGCGGGCATGCACGGCTTCACGATGGCGCTCGCGCGCGAAGTCGCGAAGAAGGGCGTGACCGTCAACAGCGTCTCGCCGGGCTACTGCAACACGCCGATGGTGCAGGCGGTGCCCGAAGAGATCCGCAACCAGATCATCGCGAACATCCCCGTCGGTCGCCTCGGCGAGCCGCGCGAGATCGCGCGCACGGTCGAGTTCCTCGCTGCCGACGACGCCGGCTTCATCACCGGCGCGAACATCCCGGTCAACGGCGGCTACTTCATCGATTTCTGAGGCACGCGCGCGCTAGAAGTCGAAGCCGTCGATGTAGATGAAATCGTCCGGCGTGCGCTCGCAATCGTAGGTGACCGTCATCGGATCACCCGCCTCGACGACGTCGAAGTCGGTCGGGCGGATGCCGTACAGCGAGTGCGAGTCGATGTCGACGTCGGCGTCGGTCCACTTGTGCGTCGTGAACTCGTCCGACTCCGCGGTCAGCGGCACGCCGCCGCCGTCGGAGAGGAACATGCCGTACTTCTGCAGCGTGCGCAGGATCACGCGCACCGATTCGTTGGTGCTGAACGCGTTCACGCCGAACGTCTGCTTGAGCTTGAGGCGCGAACCGTACGGCACCGCGTTCACGTTCGTGTCCGAGGTGGCCAGCGTGCCGTGCGATGCCGGGTGCACGTACTTGTCGTTCGCCATGCGGTTGTTGCCGAGGATGAAGCGGATCGCGTGGCCGAGATCGCCGTGCGCCTGCGCCGCGGTCCACACGTCGTCGGCATTGAACAGCAGCGGCGCGATCGGGAAACCCGCGCCGTCGGCGCTCGTGCAGTGCTCGCCGCGGCCGTGGCGCGGATAGGTCTTCGCGAGGTCCCAGCGCAGGCCGCAGATCGCGTGCACGCCGGTCGCATCGGCGGACTCCGTCGCGTACGCCTCGTAGAGGATCTTGCTCGCGTCGTTGACGACGAGCAGGTGGCAATCCTCGTTCCCGGCGTCGCACGCATACGCCGGCGGGCTGGTGCCCTCGATGCCACCACCGGCGGGAACGGGAAACGGCGCGCCCGGCTCGTCGCAGTCGGGGCTGTAGTAGTCGCCTTCCGACGGCCACGCGACGATCGGCCGCGTCGTCGTCGATCCGTTCGCATGCAGCACGTAGAACGAGAAGTCGATGTGGAAATCGAAGTCGCGATCGTCGCCCCATCCCGACGCCGAGAATGCGGCGAGATGGGTCATCATGGGGGCCGAGTTCGAGCGCAACGTCGCGTGGCTGACGTCGACGTTCCAGATCGCGGTCGGCTGCGAGAAGCGCGGCAACGGCGTAGCCGCGGCGAGCGCCGGCAGCGCCGAGAAGGCACAGGCAAGAACGGTGGATCGGCGCATCGGACTCCCCTCGCGATGGCGCCCATCCTCGCTCGCGCGAGGACGGATTTCCGCGCACTGCGTCGCAGCGGCCGGCGCTACCAGACGAGGTCGGCGGGGATGTCGTCTTCCGGCGCCGGCGCCAGCGGGTCGCACAGCAGGACCAGCGCGTCCGGATCGATCGCCTGCGCGGCAAGCCCGGTTTCGCGGTTCACGAGCAGGTAGCGGCCGGCCAGCTGCACGACGGCGAGCTCGCCGCCATTGAGGCGCGGCAACTGCTCGACCGTGACGTAGATGCGGCGGATCTTGTTCGCGTGCGGGAAATGACGCGGGATCTCCGCCGCCGCGTCGTTGAGCGCGACGCCCTGCAGCAGTGCCGTGATCTTCTGCTTGCGCTCGCGCTTCTCGCGCGCGCGCTGCTCGGCTTCGCGCTGGTCGCGTTCACGCTGCTCGCGCTCGCTGCGATCGCGCAAGGCATAGGCCTTGGCGAGATCGATCTCGCCGCGCTTGCCCGTCGGCGGCGGCTGCGACGACGCGTTCCCGCCCGGCTTGCCGTGTGGCTGGCCATGCGGCTTGCCGTGGGGTTTCCCAGGCGGCCGTCCCTGCCCCGGCCGCTGCTGTTGCTGCTGCGGCCTCGGACGCGGATCGGATTTGGGCAGCGGCGCAAAGCCCGCCTTCAACAATTGGTCACGCAGGGTATCGGACATGACTCTGACACTCGAACAGAAGACCCGACAGCTCGGAGCATTCGCTCCCGCACCATTCCGGTCGGCGGCCGCATCCACGGTGCCGATCCATCGCGTCCATGCAATCGCGGCTGAAGCCGCTCCTACAACTTCGAATCACCGAACATCAACGATAGAACGTGCTTCTCATGAAAAGTGCGGCCATGGATGGCCGCTTCTGGACCCCGCCCGAGTCCCACTCGCACCGTTCCTACGTGCAGCGATCACGGACGATCGCACTAGTAATGCGGCGGCGGCGGCTCATCCTGCGCCGACTGGCCCAGCGTACCGCGCACCGCCTGCAAGTCGATGCGCAGCGCGTCGAGCGCGTTGCGCAGCGCGTGCAGCTGGCGATCGTGCGCGGCGACGGTGTCGCTGAGCGCGACGATCGTGTCGTCGACGAACGACAGGCGCACTTCCAGTTCCGTCAGGCGTTCCTCGAGCGAGGCGGCCATGGCTTATCCGGGCAGTTTCTCGATCAGGTGGCGGCCGTGGCGCGCGCCGATCGCGCCGTTCGCCTCGCGCTCGGCGAGGGCGAGGTCGGCCGCGGCCATTTCGCGCACGAGCTCGGCGAAGCTCGTCTTCGGCGTCCAGCCGAGGCGCTCGCGCGCGAAGGTCGGATCACCGAGCAGCGTCTCCACTTCGGCCGGGCGATAGTACTGTGGGTGGATGCGCACGATGACGTCGCCGGCCTTCACCTTGAGCGCCGCGTTCGACGCCTTCGCGACGACCGCATGCTCGTCCGCGCCGCTGCCGCGGAACTCGAGTTCGAGCCCCATCTCGCGCGCGGCGAGCACGACGAACTCGCGCACCGAATGCTGCAGGCCCGTCGCGATCACGTAGTCGGCCGGCTGGTCCTGCTGCAGGATCAGCCACTGCGCCTCGACGTAGTCGCGCGCATGGCCCCAGTCGCGCTTGGCGTCGAGGTTGCCGAGGTAGAGGCAGTGCTGCAGGCCGCAGGCGACGCGCGCGAGGCCGCGGGTGATCTTGCGCGTGACGAACGTCTCGCCGCGGATCGGCGACTCGTGGTTGAACAGGATGCCGTTGCAGCCGTAGATGCCGTACGCCTCGCGGTAGTTCACCGTGATCCAGTACGCGTACAGCTTGGCGACGCCGTACGGCGAGCGCGGGTGGAACGGCGTCGATTCGCGCTGCGGGGTCTCGCGCACGAGTCCGTACAGTTCCGACGTCGAGGCCTGGTAGAAGCGGCAGCGATCGCCGAGGCCGAGGCTGCGCATCGCCTCGAGCACGCGCAGTGTGCCGATGCCGTCCGCGTTCGCGGTGTATTCCGGTTCCTCGAACGACACCGCGACATGGCTCTGCGCGGCGAGGTTGTAGATCTCGTCCGGCTTCACCTGCTGGATCACGCGCAGCAGGCTCAGCGAATCGGTGAGGTCGCCGTAGTGCAGGTGCACGCCGGGACGCGTATCGTCGAGTTCGTGGTGCAGGTGGTCGATGCGTTCGCTGTTGAACGACGAAGCGCGGCGCTTGAGCCCATGCACCTCGTAGCCCTTGGCGAGCAGCAGTTCGGCCAGGTAGGCCCCGTCCTGACCCGTGATGCCAGTGACCAGCGCTCGTTTCTTTTCCATTGCCCTACGCTATGAATTCCACAAGCGGGCGATGGTAGCGCAAAAGCCGCGGCGCAAGGGTTCCGCGGCCCCTCGCGCTCACTGCGCGGCGATGCTGCGGCCGCGACCGATGCCGTAGTAGGCGAGGCCCGCGGCCTCGACCGCCCTCGGTTCGAAGATGTTGCGGCCGTCGAACACGACCGCCTGCTTGAGCGAGGCGCGGATGCGCTCGAAATCCGGACTGCGGAACGCCTTCCACTCGGTCACGATGACGAGCGCATCGGCACCCTCGAGCGCGGCGTATTGCTGGTCGCAGAGCACGAGGTCGGTGCGATCGCCGTAGATGCGCGCGGTTTCCCCCGCCGCTTCCGGGTCGTACGCGCGCACGCTCGCGCCGGCCGCCCACAGCTGCTCGAGCAGGGTGCGGCTCGGTGCTTCGCGCATGTCGTCCGTGTTCGGCTTGAACGCGAGGCCCCACAGCGCGATCGTGCGACCGCGCAGCGCGGCGCCGAAATGGCGTTCGAGGAGCGCGAACAGTTTGCGCTTCTGCGCCGCGTTGACCGCCTCCACCGCGCTGAGCAGGCGCGGCTCGTAGGCATGCGCGCGCGCGGTGTACTCGAGCGCCTTGACGTCCTTCGGGAAGCACGAGCCGCCGTAGCCGGCCCCTGGATAGATGAAGTGGTAGCCGATGCGCGGGTCCGAACCGATACCGCGGCGCACCTGCTCGACGTCGGCGCCGACCTGCTCGGCGATGTTCGCGATCTCGTTCATGAAACTGATCTTCGTCGCGAGCATCGCGTTGGCCGCGTACTTGGTCAGCTCGGCCGAACGCACGTCCATGAGCACGATGCGTTCGTGGTTGCGGTTGAACGGCGCATACAGCGTCCTCAGCGCGTCGACGGCGCGCGCGCTGTCGGCGCCGATGACGATGCGGTCCGGGCGCAGGCAGTCCTGCACCGCGTCGCCTTCCTTGAGGAATTCCGGGTTGGAGACGACATCGAACTCGACGCTCGCGCCGCGTGCGGCGAGTTCGGCGGCGATCGCCGCGCGCACCGCGTCGGCGGTGCCGACCGGCACGGTCGACTTGTTGACGACGACCGCGTGGCGCGACAGGTTCGCGCCGATCGTGCGCGCGACGGTGATCACGTGGCTGAGGTCCGCGCTGCCGTCCTCGTCGGGCGGGGTGCCGACCGCGATGAAGATGATCTGCGCGTGCGCGATCGCGCTCGCCGCGTCGGTGGTGAAGCGCAGGTGCCCGCTCGCGTGGTTGGCGCGCACGAGCGGCTCGAGGCCGGGTTCGTAGATCGGGATCTCGCCGCGCTCGAGGCGCGCGATCTTGTTCGCGTCGACGTCGACGCAGACGACGTCGTTGCCGACTTCGGCGAGGCAGGTACCGGTGACGAGACCGACGTAGCCGGTTCCGAAAATCGTGACGCGCATGCGGCAATCCCTTCTTGGTTGGGTCCGGGCAGGTCCAACTGGACTCGCCCCGACTCGCCACGCGCGACGACGGTCCGCGCGCGGCCCCTCGGCCCTTCAGGCCCGTTCTCTGTGAAACGCACCGTTCCCGGCACGCGGAGCCCCGAACGCGACCCGGGGCTCCCTCGCTGGATCGTGGATTTTATCAGGCGTCGCCTGTCGTGCCCGCCACGCATCGGCCGCGACGAATGGCCGTGCAACAAACGCAAAAGGCGCGCCGGTGACCGGCGCGCCTTTCGTGCGGAGTCGCGGACCGATTACTTCTTGTCGGTCGGCTTCGCGGCGGGCTTGGCGGCCGCCTTGTCGGCCGGCTTCGGGGTCGCCTTCATCGCGGCGCCCGGCTTCGCCTCGCCGGCCTTCTCGGCCTTCTCGCTCGCCTTTTCGATGTCGAGCAGCTCGACTTCGAAGACCAGCGTCGCGTTCGGACCGATCTGGCCCGGTCCGTTCTCGCCGTAGGCGAGGTCGGCCGGCACGAACAGCTTGTACTTGGAGCCGACCGGCATCAGCTGCAGGCCTTCGCTCCAGCCCTTGATCACGCCGTTCAGCGGGAAGGTCGCCGGCTGGCCACGGTCGTACGAGCTGTCGAACTTGGTGCCGTCGATCTTCGTGCCGAGGTAGTTCACCTTGACCGTGTCGGTCGCCTTCGGCTTCGCGCCGGTGCCTTCCTTCTCGACCATGTACTGCAGGCCCGAAGCGGTCGTCTTCACGCCCGCCTTCGACTTGTTCGCGGCGAGGAACGCTTCGCCTTCCTTCTTGTTCTTGTCGGCGGCAGCCTTCTGCTCGGCGACGCGCTTGGCCTGCAGCGTCTTCATGAATTCCTGGCGGACCTGCAGCGCTTCTTCCTGCGTCAGGGAGGTCTTCTCGCCCTTGAGCGTCGCTTCGAGCGCCTGCTCGACGACCTTGATGTCGATGTCGTCCTTGATCTGGGTGAGGCCGCGACCGACGTCCATGCCGACCATCGTGCTGATGCTGTTCTTGTCGACCTTGACGGTCGGGGCCGCCGGCTTGGCTTCGGCCTTGGGCGCGTCCTTGTCCTGCGCGATCGCGCCGATCGCGAAACTGGCCGCGAGGGCGGCAACGAGGGTCTTCTGCACGAAACGCGTCATGTTTGCTCCTGAAGGTTGCGATTGTCTTGCCGGTGAATGCCCACGGGCGTCACGGCGTGACCGGACCCGGCCATCATGCGGGGCCGCGTATTGTGAACACGGCACCCGATGTTGGCAAACGGCGGTCGTCCCCGCGCCCGGAGCGCCGGTCCGGCCCCTGGGCGGGGCGGAGCGGCTGCGCCTACACTCTCCGGATGCTGCGCTTTGACAACGTCCACCTGCGCCGTGGTTCCCGGCTTTTGCTGAACGGCGCGAACTTTCTCGTTCATCCAGGCTGGCGCGTCGGCCTCACCGGGCGCAACGGCAGCGGCAAGAGCAGCCTGCTGGCGCTGATCGGCGGCGAACTCGCCGCCGACGCCGGCGACTTCGGTCGCCCGCGCGACTGGGTGCTCGCCCACGTGCGCCAGCAGGCCGAGGCCTACGCGCACACGGCGCTCGACCACGTGCTCGACGGCGACGCCGAGTTTCGCCGCCTCGAACGCGAGCTCGCCGAAGCGGAGGCCGCCCACGACGCGGCACGCCAGGCCGTACTGCACGATCGCCTGCACGCGATCGGCGGCTACGCGGCGCGCGCCCGCGCGGGCGAACTGCTGCACGGACTTGGTTTCGCGCCCGGCGACGAGGCGCGCGGGGTGGCGGAATTTTCCGGCGGCTGGCGCATGCGCCTGAACCTCGCGCAGGCGCTCATGTGCCGCTCGGACCTGCTCCTGCTCGACGAGCCGACCAACCACCTCGACCTCGACGCCGTGCTCTGGCTCGAGGACTGGCTGCGCCGCTACGAAGGCACGCTCGTCGTCGTCTCGCACGATCGCGAGTTCCTCGACCGCGTCGTCACCCACGTGCTGCACATCGCCGATGCGACCGCCGAGCTGTTCGCCGGCAGCGTCAGCGCGTTCGAGCGCAAGCGCGCCGAGCGCCTCGCCCAGCAGCAGGTCGCGCACGAGCGGCAGCAGCGCGAACGCGCGCGCCTGCAGCGCTTCGTCGACCGTTTCAAGGCGAAGGCGACCAAGGCGAAGCAAGCGCAGAGCCGCGTCAAGGCGCTCGAGCGCATGACCGAGATCGCCGCGGTGCGCGCCGAATCGGGCATCGAGTTCGAGTTCGCCGCGCCCGCCGCGCTGCCTGACCCGCTGCTCGGGCTCGACGACGTCGCGGTCGGCTACGGCGAGCGACGCGTGATCGAGCGCGTGCGGCTGTCGCTGCGCCCCGGCGACCGCATCGGCCTGCTCGGCGCGAACGGCGCCGGCAAGTCGACCCTGGTCAAGACGATCGCGGGCGCCCTGCCCGTGCTCGGCGGCGGGCGGCACGCCAACAAGGGGCTCGCGATCGGCTATTTCGCGCAGCACCAGGTCGAGCAGCTGGATGCCGATGCGACGCCGGTGCAGCACCTCGCCCGCCTCGATCCCGCGCTCGGCGAGCAGGCCGCGCGCGATTTCCTCGGCACGTTCGGCTTCAGCGGCGAGCGTGCGCTCGCCGACGTCGCCGGTTTCTCCGGCGGCGAGAAGGCGCGCCTCGCGCTCGCGCTGATCGTGTTCGAGCGGCCGAACCTGCTGCTGCTCGACGAACCGACCAACCATCTCGACATCGACACGCGCGAAGCGCTCGCCGAGGCCGTGCAGGAGTTCGCCGGTGCGGTCGTACTGGTCGCGCACGATCGCGGCCTGCTGCGTGCGGTCTGCGACGACTACCTGCTCGTGCACGGCGGCCGTGTGCAGCCGTTCGACGGCGATCTCGACGACTACGCACGCCTCGTGCTCGCCGGCACGCGCGCGCCGGTCGAGTCCGCGGGCGCAGGCAGCGATCCGCGACGCGAAGCACGCCGCGACCGTGCCGGGCAGCGCGCGCGTCTCGCGCCGTTGAAGAAGGAAGTCGCGCGCATCGAGCGCGAACTCGCCGCGCTCGAAGGCGAGCGGTCCGGGCTGCAGCGCGAGCTCGCCGACCCCGCGCTGTATGCGGCCGCGGACGGCGCCGCGGTCGCCGCCCGCGTGCGTCGGCAAGGGCAGCTCGCGCAGGAGATCGACGCGCTCGAACAGGCCTGGCTCGACGCGCACGCGGCGATCGAGGCCGCTGTCGCGTCCGACTAGGCCGAAATCGGCGGGTCCCCGCCGTCATCGCAA
>Ga0207639_10001526_pt1 | contig 15559 bp, 8 predicted proteins | sample KBSCornC32_FD_184299 | JGI IMG/M metagenome (GOLD analysis project Ga0207639, IMG submission 184299) | Corn rhizosphere microbial communities from Kellogg Biological Station, Michigan, USA - KBS Corn C3-2 (SPAdes) (version 2) | ecosystem: Host-associated > Plants > Roots > Rhizosphere > Soil ...
GACGCGATCGAGGTCCGGCTGCAGCAGTACGCTGCGGCCGGCATCGAGCAGGCGTACTACGTGCGCGCGCGCAGCGTCCACCGCGTCGCGACCATGGCGCTGCGCGTCACGCGAGCCCGCGCCGACACTCGGCTTCACGACGAATTCCGCCGCAGCGGTGCCGGCGAGGAACACGTCGAGCACAGCGTGCGCGTCCGCGCCCGGTTCGACGAACGTGCTCGGCACGATCGCGACGCCATCGCGCTCGAGGTCGGCGAGGTAGTGCTTGTCGGTGTTCCAGCGCAGCACGTCGGGTGGATTGAGCAGCCGCGTCTGCGTCGCGACGCGCGTCGCCCAGGCGAGGAACTCGGGCAGGCGTTCGGCGTAGTCCCAGGTCGAGCGCAGCACCACCAGCTGGTAGCGCGACCAGTCGACACGCGAGTCGTCCCAGTCCACGACCTCGGCAGGCGCATCGAGTGCGTGCAGCGCTTCGAGCAGCGGCGCGAGGTCATCGTCGAGCGCGCGTGCCGCGGCGACGCTGGCGAGGGCAATGCATGGTCGGGTCATGCCGGCGGCTCGTGTGATGGCGGTCGCGAAGCTTCGCACATCCGTTGCGGCCGCGGACGCCGTCCGCAATGACACCGGTCGCGGGCATGTCGAAGCCATCGCGCGTGGCCCGGTTCACGCGATCCACCGTACCATTCACATGCCACCGCGCACTCCGCCGATCTGGATATCCCATCAATGAAATGCCTGGTCCTGCTTCCGCTGGTGCTGTCGGTCGTCCTGTCGGCGTCGCCCGTGCTCGCACAGAGCCCCGATCCGCTCGATATCCGAGCGTGCACCGCGATCGACAACGACGCGCAGCGACTCGCCTGCTACGACAACGCCACGCATCGCGACGATCGCAAAGCACAGCGCGCCGCCGACGAGCACATGCGCGCGACCGGCGTGTTCGCGCAGCCGGACGGAGCGCAGAGCGCATCGGTGCCGTCGGCGGCGCCGTCGCTGCTCGATCGCCGTTGGGAACTCGACCCGTCGAGCAAGCTCGGCACGTTCAACCTGCGCAGCTACCGACCGGTCTACGTGTTGCCGGTATTCGCGACGAGCCGGCTCAACACCGCGCCGCACAGCCCGAACCCGAACAACACGGTGACGGACCCGGCGCACCTCGACAACATCGAAGCGAAGTTCCAGTTCAGCCTGAAGACCAAGGTCGTGCAGGACCTGCTCGGCGACGGCGATCTCTGGGTCGGCTACACGCAGTCTTCGCGCTGGCAGGTCTACAACAGCGAAGAGTCGCGACCGTTCCGCGAGACCGACTACGAGCCGGAAGCACTGCTCGTCTACGGCACGCACCGCGAGTTGTTCGGCTGGAACCTGCGCATGTTCGACATCGGCATCAACCACCAGTCGAACGGCCGCAGCGATCCGTATTCGCGCAGCTGGAACCGCATCGTCGCCGATGTCGGCTTCGAGCGCGGCGACTGGACGCTGATGCTGCGTCCGTGGTGGCGCATTCCCGAGTCGCGCGACGACGACAACAATCCCGACATCGCCGACCATGTCGGTCGCGGCGAAGTCGCGCTGCTGCGCAACTGGAACAACCAGACATTCGGGCTCACGCTGCGCCACTCGTTCCGCGGCGGCGATGCGAGCCGCGGCTCCGCGCGCTTCAACTGGAGCGTGCCGCTCGACGGCAAGCTGCGCGGTTACGTCGAGCTGTTCCACGGCTACGGCGAAAGCCTGATCGATTACAACCACGAGGCGACCTACCTCGGCGTGGGGCTTTCGCTGCTCGACTGGTATTGACCGCGCTGCAGTCCGTTCGGTTGCTACTTCCAAAGATGTAAAGGCTGCGCGTCATCGTTGTCGATCCGCGTCGATCCGTCGTATGCTCGCCTACGCGTAGTCTGCACGACATTCTGTGTCGGCGTTCGCAGTTCTCGAAACAGGGGATCACCATGCATTCACAGCAAGTTGCCTCGCGGCGACTGCGTGTCGCCGCGTGCATCGCGGTTGCCGCACTCGGCGCCGGTTTCACTCCGGCCGTGCCCGCCGGGGATGTCTTCGTCATGCGCCAGAGCCTCGTTTCCAACGGCGGTGGCTTCATTTCCGACAACTGCTACCGATTGCTGTCCGCGATCGGGCAGCCGGTGCTCGGCCTCGTCGGCAATGCCGAATTCGTCCTGCAGTCCGGCTTCCTCACCGAGGTGCCATCGACCGACGACAAACTGTTCCGATCCGGATTCGAAACCAGCTCAGAGGCCTGCAAAAAATGAAGTCACTTTCCCGCGCCAAGAAAAATATCCTTGCAGTGGCTCTCGGCCTGTCGATCGCGCAGGCCGTGCTCGCGGTTCCGCAGACGCCCGAATTCAACTACCAGGGCAAGCTCGAGCAGAACGGCTATCCCGCGAACGGCAACTATGCGATGACGTTTTCGCTGTGGGATGCGCCGACCGGCGGCAACCAGATCGGAACGACGATTTCCGAACCCGCATGGCCCGTGGTGAATGGCCTTTTCAGCATCAACCTCGCGTTCGCCGGTGCATTCGACAACGAGCAGAGCTGGATCGAAGTCAGCATCAACGGCGCAGTGCTTGCGCGCCAGCCGATCGCGACCGCACCGATCGCGCAGTTCGCATTGAACGGCAATGTTGGTCCGGCGGGTCCTGCCGGCGCGACTGGCCCCGCTGGTGCGACCGGCGCGCAAGGTGCAACCGGTGCGCAGGGTGCAACGGGCGCGGCTGGACCGGCCGGCGCCACGGGTGCTCAGGGCGCCACGGGCGCTGCAGGCGCGACAGGTACTCAGGGTGCGACGGGCGCGCAAGGCGCAACGGGCGCACAGGGTGCAACGGGTGAGGCGGGTCCTGTAGGACCTGCTGGTCCCGCCGGACCGATCGGCGAGACGGGTCCGGCGGGCGCTGTCGGTCCGCAAGGCGCAACGGGCGCACAAGGCCCCGCGGGTGCGATCGGTGCAACCGGTGCGCAAGGTCCTGCCGGTGCAATCGGTCCGACCGGAGCGCAAGGTGGCATCGGCCCGCAAGGCCCTGCCGGTGCGACGGGCGCGCAAGGTCCGGCAGGCGCACAGGGCATCGCGGGTCCGACGGGTGCAGCCGGCGCGCAAGGACCGACGGGCACGCAGGGTGCGACCGGTGCGCAGGGCGCGGCCGGCGCGCAAGGCCCGACAGGTCCGGCCGGCAGCGGCAAGTACACGGTGAAGATCAACGGCACGTTGAGCACTGCGCTGGCGAGACCGCTGTATCCGATCAATGTCAGCGGCTACGCGGGCGCGGTGGCGCTGATTTCGCCGCAGGGCTACATCATGCAGATCGACGCGGGCGGTACGGTCGGTGGATCGGGCACGGCGACGTACGCGAGCACCGATTGCAGCGGCCCGGCTCTCGTCGTCACCACCACGGTCAATCCCGGCGGCGTGCTCGCACTTGGGCAGTTGAACAAGCTCTACTATGTCCCGCGAACCGGTGCGACGGTGCTGAACAACCCCACACCCGGAAGCCGCTCCAACAATGCCTCCGCGTGCGCGGCCTACACCACGCAGATCACGGGTACGGCGTATTCAGCGCCGGCCAATGCACCTGCCACGACAGGCATCGATCCGCTGGCAGAGCCGATCACGGTGACGATCGATTATCTCCCCTGAGGCCACCGTTCCGCGGCGCTCATCTGCGCCGCGGATTCGAAAGCAGGCATGCGCGGCGACGGATAGGACGTCGCCGCGCCGTCGAAGCCGTTCGCGAAGATCGCATCGGCATCGCCCATTTCCACCGCGCCGATATCACAGTGCGCGACGCCGTCGCCATCACCGTCCTGCGGGCGCGCGACGCCGCGCTGGTCCTCGCTGACGCATCCCGTGTCAATCCCGTGGTCGATCGCATTGGCGCCTGGCAGGTGCGTGCGCGTGAAGCCGCCGTTGTCGGCGAGTGGCGCGAGTGCGGCGGAGACGCCGAGCTGATCGCTCGGGAGCGAATCGATCTGGCAACCGTGCAGGCTGCCGATCAGGTTTCCGCCGAGCGACTGGCCGTTGCGGCAGTCGTCGGCATTCGAGCCGGGCCCGTTGCCGGCGAGGATCGTATTGCGCAGGAAGGTCAGGCCGAAGCCGCCGTGCACGTCGAGGATGCCGCCGACCGTCGTTCCCAGCACCGAGCCGTGATTGCCGGTCACGGTGGAATCGACCAGGGTCAGACGCGTGCCGCCGTCGTTGAGGATCGCGCCGGGATGGCCCGCGTTGCCGCTGATCGTCACGTTCTCGAGCAGCACCTCGCCGCCGATGTTGAGTTCGAGGCCGCCGGCGAAACGCGCGACGTTGTCCGCGACGAGCGTGCGGCGCAAGGTCAGCGAAGCGCCGCCGTCGACGTGGATCGCGCCGGACAAGTCGCCGCGGTTGCCGCTGATCTCGCTGTCGTCGAGCACGAGGCAGCTGCCCTCGCCGTTAGTTTCGATGCCGCCGGATACCGCGCTGCCGCTGCCGACGTCTTCGAGATCGGTGTTGCCGACGATGCGTACATGATCGCCCTCGATGCAGCCCGCGTTGTCGATCGCGACCGCGCCGAACATGTTCGCGGAATGGTTGTCGCGGATGTCGACATGGCTCATCGCGAGCGTCGTGCCCGCGCCGACACGGATGCCGACGCCGCCTAGCCCCGAGAAGCCGCCGGTCCACGTGTTGGTGCCGAGAAAGCCGTCGCGCACGGTGAGATCCTCCAATCGCACCGTGTGCGGGATGCTGCCGCGCAGGTCGAGCACGCGGTCGAGCGCACTGCCGTCGATGAGCGTCGTATCGGCGCCGGCACCGTGCAGTTCGAGTTCGTCGACGATGTCGAGATCACCGGTCAGAGCGGCATCGTCCCCGATGCCGGCGAGCGACAGCACATAGGTGCCCGCGTCGAGCACGATGACATCGCCACCCGCGAGTGCGTTGCCCTCCTGCACAGCCGCGCGCAGGCTGCAATGACCGCCGGCGTCGGCACAGGAGCCATCGCCCGGCAATGCATCGATGCTGTCACCGACGATGTCGACATGGAACGTGGCCGCGCCGATCGGAGCGGACGCGAGTAGGGCGATCGGGAGCAGGCGACGGGTGAACATGGGACCTCGGCGCACGGGTAAGCGGAATATCCGAGGCACCGGAAGCCCCGATCCAGGCGTGGGGATCACCCATGAAGCGAATCGTGCCTGGATCGCAATGAGTACCGCGGAAATCGGCAGTGGTTGCGTCGCCGGGGGCGTGCGGATCGCGGAGCGGGCAGCGGGCGTCGTTCCGCGATCGCGCCGATTGCAGGTTATTTCGCGGCCATTGCCGACAGCTCGGTCGCGGTCATCGGGCCGGCGGCGTAGGTGTCGGTGTGATAGCTCACAAACTGGCGGAACTCGAGGCTGGCCTTGAAGCCGATCGTGAGTCCCTTCGCGTGCGAGGCGTCGTCGACCTTCTTCTGTTGCGCTTCGGTCAGCACCGGCGCGATGCCGACGTAGTCCCACGCATCACCGTTGGTGTGCGCATACCACTGGGTCTGCGTGACCCCGGCGTCCTTGTCCACCGCATCGCGCGCGGCCTGCCATTTGAGGAAGTCGGCATGCTTGCCCGGCGCGATGCGATACAGGCTGACGATCGCGGTGCCGGGCTCGGCCGCGGCGGCGCTGTGGGGAACCAGCAGCAATGCGATCGCGACGAGGAACGCAGCCATCAGCAGGTGGCGGATGTGACCGTGATGCATGACGCTCTCTCCCTCGGGCACAGCCGTGCCCGCATGCCGGCACGAGGGGCGACCGGGGAGCGCCGGCGTTCTCTCCGGCCGCAATGCGAACGGCGGAGATGGTTGAGCGTGGATCCGCCACGCTACGCCGCGTCAGGAGGGGTGTCAACGAGAGCATCGCGCCTTTCGCCGCTGCCACGACAGCATGCTTCACGGGAGCGATGCAGCCGGGAGTCGCGCGCGGTGGGCTCGTGCGCCCGTCTCACTGCAAGCGATCGCGCAGCGCGAGCAATGCGCCCGTGAACCGATTGAACGGCGTGTCGGGCGGCGCGCCATCGACAGGATCGCGCCGTCTGAAGAAGTGATAGCGTTCGTTGCGGCATGTCTCGACCATCTGGTCCGCGACGTCCGTGTAGGCATCGTTGATCGCAGCGGGCATGTCCGACAGCAGCAGGCGGGCGGCGGCCGTGCGAATGGCGTCGATTTCCGCTGTACCGACCATGCGTCGTGCGGCGACTTGCCACGGATGTCCATTCGGAGTCGGTTTCACCGTGAACCTCCAAGTCCTGACGGTTGCGGTACTGCCGGAGATCTCGAGGTCTACCGCGACGAACTCGCCGCCACCGAGCCCCGGCAGATGGACCGCTCGATAGATCTCCCGCCCGCCCGCGCAGGCGCTGTCGATCCGGGCGAGTCCGTTTCCGAGGACGAACATCGCGTACTCGTCGAGTGCTTGGCGAAGGTCGTATGACGCGAAGTCGAGCGGGCGCGCATGCGGGTCCGGCGGCGGCTCGGGCAAACGGGGCGGATGCAGGTATGTGAAAAGCAATACGCCGCCAGACAGCGCAATGAACGACACAGCCAGCAGCAGCACCGCGGACCAGCGGATCCGGCGTGCGCGTCGCCTCACAGGTTCTGGTAATTCGGCCCGCTGCCGCCTTCCGGCGTGACCCAGGTGATGATCTGGTACGGGTCCTTGATGTCGCAGGTCTTGCAGTGCACGCAGTTCGCGGCGTTGATCTGCAGGCGCTTGCCGGCGCCGTCGGCGACGATCTCGTAGACGCCGGCGGGACAGAAGCGCTGGCACGGGTTGCCGTATTCCTCGACGCATTTGGTGATGCAGACATTGGTGTCTGCGACCTTCAGGTGGACTGGCTGGTCCTCGTCGTGTTCGGTCGCTGCGAAGTAGACGCCGGCAAGGCGATCGCGCGGTGCGAGCGTGCGTTCGACGTAGGTGGGCTGCTCGTCCGACGCTGCGGTCGGTCCGGGTTGCGTCGCCGCCGTCGCCGCATCGAGCATGTGCAGCGAATTCCAGTCCGCGTGATTCTTCAGCGTCCACGGCGACAGGCCCTGCGTGACGGTTTCCCAGCCCGCATTGGCGAGGCCGAACCACAGGCCCTTGTTGAAGCCGGGGCGGATGTTGCGCACCTTCTTCAGTTCCGCGACGACGCGCGAGCCGCGCAGCTTCGCGTCCCAGCCCGCGCTCGCATTCGTTTCGGCGATGTGTTCCGCCGCAAGCATGCCCGAGCGCAGTGCCTGGTGCGTGCCCTTGATCTTCGGCACGTTCATGAGGCCGGCCGAATCGCCGACCAGCAGCGCGCCGGGCATTTCGACTTTCGGTAGTGACTGGTATCCGCCTTCGATCAGCGCGCGCGCGCCGGCCGAGACGATCGTGCCGCCGTCGAGCAGCGGTTTGATCAGCGCGTGGTTCTTCAGTTGCTGGAACGCTTCCCATGGACGGAACAGCGGGTCGGCGTAGTCGAGTCCGACGACGAAGCCGATCGAGACACGATCCTTGTCGAGGTGGTACAGGAAGCTGCCGCCGTAGGTCGAGGTATTGAGCGGCCAGCCGAGCGTGTGCATGACCTTGCCCGGTTCGGCGCGACCGGCCGGCAACTGCCACAGTTCCTTGATGCCGATGCCGTAGGTCTGCGGATCGCTGTCTTTGTCGAGCGCATACTTCGCGATCAATTGCTTGCTCAGCGAACCGCGGCAGCCTTCGGCGAGCACGGTCAGCGGCGCCTTGATGTCGATGCCCTGCGTGTACCCGGCCTTGTGCGTGCCGTCCTTCGCGACGCCCATGTCGCCGATGCGCACGCCGCAGACCGCGCCGGCATCGTCGAACAGCGGCTCGGATGCGGCGAAGCCCGGATAGATCTCGACGCCGAGTGCTTCGGCCTGCGGCGCGAGCCACGCGCACAATGCGCCGAGAGAGACGATGTAGTTGCCGTGGTTGTGCATCTGCGGCGGTGTCATCGGCGACTTCGTCGCGTGTTGCGCATCGCGCAGGTACCAGAACTCGTCCTTCGCCACCGGCACGCAGATCGGCGGCGGGTTCTTGCCCCACTCGGGCAGCAGTTCGTTGAGCGGCTCGGGTTCGATCACTGCGCCAGACAGGATCTGCGCACCGACTGTCGACGCCTTCTCGATCACGCACACGCGGATATCGGGCTTGAGCTGCTTCAGGCGGATCGCGAATGCGAGCCCGGCCGGACCGGCACCGACGGTGACGACGTCGTACTCCATGATGTCGCGTTCGCTCATAGCTGGCTCCGGGCGCTGGCGTCGGTGCGCCATTGTCCGGGTTCGGTGCGAGGGCGGCAAACGCCAGGCCTCGTGCTCGGCCGCGCGCCGGTGACGCGGTGGCCGCATTGCGCCGCGCAATGCGGAGTTTCCGCTCGTACGGGCATAATCGGCTTCCGACAATGCACGCGAACACCATGACGGACCAGCTTGGCGACACCGAACTGCGCGGCGCCGCCGCGTTCCAGCAACTGCACTGGCTGGCCAGCGGACGCACCAACAGCGCGCACCTGACGCATGCCTACGCCGGCGCGATCGCGCGCGACAACCCGCGCCTGAACGCCTGGCTCGCGCTCGACCCGCGCATGGAAGAGCACGCTGCGGCCAGCGATGCACGCCGGCGCGAGGGACGCACGATCGGACGCCTCGACGGCCTCGCCGTCGCGATCAAGGACAATCTCGACGTGGCCGGCCTGCCGACCACGGCCGGCCTGCCGGGTCGGCGCACGCACACGGCACCGCACGACGCGAGCGCGGTCGCGCGCCTGCGCGCCGCCGGTGCGGTCATCCTCGGCAAGACCAATCTCGACGAAGGCGCGCTCGGCACGTTCTCGGCGAACCCGCACTACGGCGCCGTGCACAACCCGTTGCGCGGCGACTACACCGCGGGCGGTTCGTCCGGTGGTTCCGCCGCCGCGGTCGCGGCCGGGCTGTGCAGCTTCGCACTCGGCACCGACACGCTCGGTTCGGTGCGCATTCCGGCCAGCCATTGCGGCGTGTATGCGCTGAAGCCAACCCATGGGGAGATCTCCACGCGCGGCATGGTGCGCGCCGCGCGCAGACTCGACTGCGTCGGCATCCTCGCGCGTTCGGTCGAGGACCTCGCGATCGTGCTGCAGGTCCTCGACGCGCACGATCCGGCCGACCCGCGCTCGCGCCGCCGGCGCGTGCCGCTGGCGACGCCGGACTGGGAGCCGGGTCGCCTGCGCAGCGCATTCGCGCGTGACCTTGGCGCGCTCGGCGTCACGCCGGAAGTGCGCGCCGTGTTCGACGCTGCGGTCGCGCGCATCGATCGCGCGTTCGGTCAACGCGTCGAAGTCGACTTCTCCGACCACGACCTCGGCCGCACGCGCCGCGCCGCGCTGCTGGTGATGGAGAGCGAACTCGGTGTCGAACTTGCGAATGATCTCGCGGATGTCGCGCATCCGATGTCGCCACGCCTGCGTTCGATGCTCGACTATGCAAAGGGCAAGTCCGCGGTCGACTACGCTGCAGCGGACCGAGCGCTCGATGCGACCGTGTTGAAGGCGCGTCGGGTGTTCGAGGACATCGACGTGCTCGTTCTGCCGACCGTCTCGCACGGCGCGTACCCGCTCGCGGACGGCGAACGCGCGAACGACGCCGATCTCACCGCCTTCGCAAGCCTGGCCGGCTGCCCCGCCGTGAGCCTGCCGATGGGCCTCCTGCCCGATGGCCTGCCGGTTGGCCTGCAACTCGTCGGCCGGCCCGGTGCCGACCTGCGCCTGCTCGAACTCGCCGCGATCTGCGCGGCCCAGCTCGACGCCTCGCCGCGCTATCCGGTCGGCATATGAACGGGGCGGGCATGCCCCAGACGCGCGGTGCGCGTCTTGCGCTTCGCGTGGCATGAACCTTGCTTTCACCCATCAAAACGGTGAATCGAGTCGTATTCGGATGCACTTGCGGTGACGGGACTTTCCCTCACCGCGCATCCAGTCGCGCCGGATGCACGTACCATTGCAGTTGAAGTGAAGCTGTACCTCGTGCCAGGGCGCGAGGTGCAAATCGGACAGAAAACGTGAACTGATCGACATTTTCGTCCAGCGAAGGTGATCGGTCAGCCAGAGACTTGCGGCGAACTTTTCGTTTTTTTGGGGTGGCCATGAACTCGATTCATCTTCCCGGCGCCGTTAGGCGCCCGGTTTGGGCATCGTTTGTGCGCAAGTGCAGCGTCGCGGCAATTACAGCGGTATTAAGCTTCGTCTTCGCCCACCCCGCATCCGCGGCCTACGTGCAGCGCTACGTGACCACCACGCGTGGCGCGCTCACGTTCACCGGCAATACGCTCGGCCTCGGCCGCGGCAGCGCGACAGCGCCCGGTACCCAGGACTCGATCGGCGCGTTCACGACGGTCAACACGGCCCTGCAGGTCGGAACCTATCCCGCGGGCACCACCGCCGACTGGCATCTCAACAGCTCGTCGGCGATCCTCGTCTTGCCGGCCGGCGCCACCGTCCTGCATGCGGAATTGATCTGGGGATCCACCTATAACACGGGTGGTCAGAACGTCACGGCGTCGATCGCAACGCCGGTCACCCTCACGGCGCCAGCGCAGGCGCCCATCAGCGTCACGCCGGCACCAGCGGCGGCACAGTTGGGCGGCGGCCGATACGTCAATGCCGCCGATGTCACCGCGACCGTGCAGGCGGCTGGCGCGGGCACCTATACCGTTGGCGGTGTTCCCGGTGTCGTCGGCAACGACACCACCGGCAATGCCACGGGCTGGACGCTCGCCGTCGCCTATGCCGACCCGACCAAGCCCGTGCGCAATCTCACGATCTACGCGAGTGCGGAGGTCGGCGGCGCCGCGGCGGTGCAGGTCACGGGGTTCTGCACGCCATCGACCGGCGCGGTGAATGGCCGCGCCCTCGTCACGGCGGTCGAGGGGGATACCGTCAACAACGGCGACACCTTCCTGTTCGGGCCGACGGCCACGCTCGGCAATGCGAATCGTCTGTCCGGTCCGAACAACCCGATCACGAACTTCTTCGTGTCGCAGATGAACAAGGACGACGGCACGCTGGATACCAGCGGAACCTTCGGCACCCTGAACCAGAATGCGGCCGGAGCGAGCAACGTCGTCGGCGGACGCCAGGGTTGGGACATCACGAATGTCGACGCTTCCACCCAGCTGACCAACAACCAGACCAGCGCGTTCGCGCAGGGAACGACATCCGGTGACCAGTACACGATCGCCGGCCTCGGCCTGCAGATCGACGTGTTCGCTCCGTCCTTCCCGGTCACGGTGAAACAGGTCGACCATACCTCGACCTTCGTCGGCGACACGCTCACCTACACGATCACGCTCAACAACACGGGTGGTTCGACGGCGACGAGCGTGGTCTTCAACGACCCCGTTCCCGCCAACACGAGCTTCGTGGCGGGCAGTTTCAAGATCGACAACGTGGCGCAGCCAGCCGTGCTTTCGCCGGTCGGCGTGTCGCTCGGCTCGATCGCGAACGGCTCGCAGAAGGTCGTCACGTTCCAGGTGCACGTGGACTCGCTGCCGGCGAGTCGCCAGATCACCAATTCGGCCAACTGGACCTACGACTACACCGCGTGCACCACGACGCTGCCGGGCTCGGTGACGACCAATGAGGTCAACACGCCGATGCCGGTCGCCGATCTTTCGATCACGAAGACCGACGGCAGCGCCACTGCGACGCCGGGCGGCGCGATCAGCTACACGATCGTCGCGGCCAACGCAGGCACGTCTACCGCAACAGGGGCGTTGGTGACCGACACGATTCCGGCCGGCATCCTCGGCGCGACGTGGACGGCGACGTACGCGGGCGGCGCCACCGGCCCGGCCTCGGGCAGCGGCAACATCAGCGCGAGCGTGAACCTGCCGTCGGGGGCGAGCGCGACATTCACCGTCAACGGCACGGTCGACCCCAGCGCGACCGGCACGCTGGCGAATACCGCGGCGATCGCAGCGCCGGGCAACATTACCGATCCGAACACGGGCAACAACAGCGCAACCGACACCGACACGCTGGCGACAAGTGCGGACATCCGCGCAGTGAAGACAGGCACGGCGAGCGTCGGCTTCGGTGGCGCACTGAGCTACCAGGTGGTGGTGAGCAACCTGGGTCCGAGCAACGCGAACGGAACGACGTTCAGCGATGCAGTGCCGGCAGGTATTACTGCCGTGGCGGCGAACTGCAACACGCCGACCGGCGGCGCGGCGTGCGGCACGGTAAACGTCGCGGGCAACAATGTGACGAGCACGATCACGACGTTGCCGAGCGGCGGCAGCGTGACGTTCACGATCACCGGCAATGCGCCGACGAGCGGCACGTCGATCACGAACAGTGCGACGGCGAACCCGCCGGCCGGCACGACCGATCCGAACAACGCGAACAACACCGGCACGGCGACGACGACCCTGCTGCAGCCGCAGCTGACGGTGACGAAGACGGCGACGCCGAACCCGTTCACAGTGGGGCAGGCAGCGAGCTACACGATCACGGTGTCGAACACCGGCGCGGGTCCGACCGCAGGGAACATCACGGTTGCGGACACGCTGCCGACGGGGATCACGCTGGCGAGCGCGACGGGCACGAACTGGAGTTGCACGGGCACGACGGCGCTGAGCTGCACGTTCACCGGCACGATCGCGGCGGGCAGCAGCACGACGCTGACCCTGAACGTGACGGTCGCGGCGAACGCGACGAACGCGAACAACAGCGCGACCGCGAGCGGTGGCGGCGACCCGACCTGTCCGGCAGCGGCACGCTGCACGGGCACGACGACGGTGCCGGTCAACCCGAGTGCGGACATCGCCGTCAGCAAGAGCGTGGACAACGCGACGCCGAACGTCGGCGAGAACGTGACGTTCACGGTGACGGTGGCGAACAACGGCCCGAACAATGCGACCGGCGTGGCGATCACCGATGCACTGCCGAGCGGCGTGTCGTTCGTATCCGCGACACCGAGCCAGGGCACGTACGTGCCGGGAACGGGCCTGTGGACGGTGGGCGCGCTGGCAAACGGTGCGAGCGCGACGCTGGACATCACGGCGACGGTGCTGACCCCGGGCTCGATCACCAACACGGCGACGAAGACCGCAGGGAACCAGTTCGACCCGAACACGGGCAACAACGCCGGCTCGGCAGTGTTGAACGCGAACCCGTCGGCGGACCTGCAGGTCAGCAAGACGGTGAACAACGCGACGCCGAACCTCGGCACGAACGTGACCTACACGGTGACGGTGACGAACGCGGGTCCGAACGAGGCGACGAACGTGAGCGTCGACGACCTGCTGCCGGCGGGCCTCGTGTTCGTGTCGGCGACGGCGAGCCAGGGCATCTACGACGACAACGTCGGTCTGTGGACGATCGGCAGCGTGGGAGCGGGCAACAGCGTGACGCTGCAGATCGTGGCGACGGTGACGTTGCCGGGCGACATCACGAACACGGCGACGGTGGATGCGGACGAACACGATCCGAACCCGGCAAACAACACCGGCGGCGTGACGCTGAACGGGCAGTCGGCGGACATCCTGGTGCTCAAGACCGTCGACCACGATGCCCCGATCCCCGGCGACCTGGTGACGTTCACGATCATTGCGATGAACAACGGGCCGAGCGCGGCGACGGGTGTGGTGGTCACGGATGTGCTGCCGGCCGGACTGAGTCCTGGGACGGTGACGCCGAGTCAGGGTACGTACTCGGTTGGGGGCGTGTGGACGATCGGCGCACTGGCGGCATCGGGTCCGGGTGCGACGGCGACGCTGACGATCCAGGCGCAGGTGGACACCGACAGCCCGGTCACGAACACGGCGACCCTCACGGCGATCGATCAGACCGATCCGAATCCGGCCAACAACAGCTCGAGCGTGAACGTCACCCCGCGCATCCTCGCGAACCTAGTGCTCGTCAAGAATGGCCCGCCGACGGCGACCGCAGGCCAGGACGTCGTCTATACGTTGACGGTGCAAAACATCGGGACGAGCGATGCGGCGCTCGTATCGCTGGACGATCCGACGCCGGCAGGACTGACGTTCGTGTCGGCGAGCGCGCCGTGCGTCGGCGGCTTCCCGTGCAGTCTAGGCACGATCGCGAACGGCGCGACCGTCAACGTTAGCGTGACCTACCATGTGGGAGCCGGAGTTACAGGCTCGATCGTGAACACGGCGACGGTGTCGAGTACGACGGAAGACCCGGCGCCTGGCAACAACACGAGCACGGTCGGGACGCTTGTCATCGCGAGTGCGGACCTGGAGGCGATCAAGACCGGTCCTGCGGTGATCACTGCGGGCACGCCGATCAGCTACAGCGTGGTCGTGACAAACCACGGCCCGAGCGACGCGAACAGTGCTGCATTCAGCGACGTCGTTCCCGCGGGAATTTCCGGCGTGACGGCGAGCTGCGGCACACCGACCGGCGGCGCGGCCTGTGGCGCGGTGAACGTGACGGGCAACAATGTGACGAGCACGATCACCACGCTGCCGAGCGGCAGCAGCGTGACGTTCACGATCGGCGGCACTGGCCCGGCGGATGGGACATCGCTGTCCAATACCGCGAGCGTGCAGCCACCGGCCGGCGTCACTGATCCGGCGACCGGCAACAACGACAGCACGGTGACCACGACGGTCAACGCATCCGCGAACGTCGCCGTCGTGAAGACCGGGCCGACGACTGCGACCGCCGGACAGACGGCCACCTATACGCTTGCCGTCACCAATGCCGGTCCGAGCGTGGCGGCCGCGGTGTCGCTGGCGGATCCGACACCGGCAGGCCTGACCTTCGTTTCGGCGAGCGCGCCCTGCTCCGGAGGGTTCCCGTGCGCACTCGGCTCGCTCGCGAGCGGCGCGAGTGTCAACGTGAGCGTGACGTACGCAATCCCGCCGGGTGCGAGCGGTTCGATCACGAACACCGCTTCGGTGAGCAGCCCGACGCCGGACCCTGCGCCGGGCGACAACAGCAGCACGGTCACGACCGGTGTCGTCGCTTCGGCGAACGTGTCGGTGGTGAAGACCGGTCCGGCGAATGCAACGGCCGGACAGAACGTGAGCTACACGCTCGCGATCACGAACAACGGCCCGAGCGATGCGGCGAACGTGTCGCTCGCGGATCCGACGCCACCCGGCCTGACCTTCGTGTCAGCGACTGCGCCGTGCGCGGGTGGCTTCCCGTGCAACCTCGGCACGCTCGCGAACGGTGCGACGACCAACATTACCGTGACGTACCTCGTCGGCGCCGGCGTGACCGGCTCCATCGCGAACACGGCGACGGTATCGAGTCCGACACCGGACCCGACCCCGACCGACGACACGAGCACGGTCAACACGCCGGTCGTGACGAGCGCGGACATCCGCGCGGTCAAGACCGGAACGGCGAGCGTCGGTTTCGGCGGCGCGCTGACTTACCAGGTGGTGGTGACCAACCTCGGTCCGAGCAATGCGAACGGCACGACGTTCAGCGACTCGGTGCCGGCAGGTATTACTGCCGTGGCGGCGAACTGCAACACGCCGACCGGCGGCGCGGCGTGCGGCACGGTAAACGTCGCGGGCAACAATGTGACGAGCACGATCACGACGC
>Ga0207639_10001529_pt1 | contig 15540 bp, 10 predicted proteins | sample KBSCornC32_FD_184299 | JGI IMG/M metagenome (GOLD analysis project Ga0207639, IMG submission 184299) | Corn rhizosphere microbial communities from Kellogg Biological Station, Michigan, USA - KBS Corn C3-2 (SPAdes) (version 2) | ecosystem: Host-associated > Plants > Roots > Rhizosphere > Soil ...
CACGATCCCCGAATGGCAGGACGAAGCCTGGATCGCGCGCGAGAAATTTCCGGATTTCAATTCGGCCTTGCGGCATCTTCATCGCCCAAATCAGCCCGGGGACATCCTCCCTGAACACCCTGCATGGACGCGGCTAGCCTATGACGAATTGCTGGCCGGACAGCTCGCGCTTGCGCTTGTGCGCACACACATGCGCCGTCAACCCGGCCGCGGCAGCGCCAGCGAGGGCCGCCTGCGGGGGCGCATATTGAAGGCGCTGCCGTACACGCTCACGCATTCGCAGCAAAAGGCGCTCGACGACATCACCACCGACCTCGCTTTGCCGCAACGGATGCTGCGTCTGCTGCAAGGCGACGTCGGATCCGGAAAAACGGTAGTGGCATTTGCCGCGGCGGCGGGCGTCATCGAGGCCGGACGGCAGGCCGCCATCATGGCGCCGACCGAGATCCTGGCACGCCAGCATTTTGCGACAATCGCGCCGCTCGCCGACGCCGCCGGCATTCGCGTTGCCATTCTGACCGGCCGCGAGCGCGGGCCTGCCCGCAAGGACATTCTCGATCGCCTGGCGCTCGGCGATCTCGACCTTCTTGTTGGAACGCATGCCCTGTTCCAGGAGGACGTTGCATTCCACGATCTCGCGCTCGCGGTGGTCGATGAACAGCACCGCTTCGGGGTTCATCAGCGGCTCGCCTTGACGCAGAAAGGCGAAGCCGTCGACGTGCTGGTGCTCACGGCGACGCCGATCCCACGCACGCTCGTGCTCACCTATTTCGGTGACATGGATATCTCGGAGTTGCGTGAAAAGCCGCCGGGACGGCAACCGATCGACACCCGCGCCATTCCGCTCTCCCGTCTTGCAGACGTGGAAGATGCGGTCGGTCGCGCGCTTGGAGAAGGCAAACGTGCTTACTGGGTCTGTCCTCTAGTCGATGAATCGGAAAAAATCGATCTGGCGGCGGCGCAGGCGCGTTTCGAGGAGCTGCGCAAAAAATTCGGCGAACAAGTCGACCTCGTGCATGGCCGCATGAAAGGCGCCGACAAGGATGCCGCGATGGCCCGGTTCGCCGCCGGAGAGACACGGCTGCTCGTCGCGACGACCGTCATCGAGGTCGGCGTCGACGTGCCCGAGGCCACCATCATGGTGATCGAGCACGCCGAGCGCTTCGGGCTGGCACAACTTCACCAGCTGCGCGGCCGCATCGGGCGTGGACCTAGCGCGTCCACCTGCCTGCTGCTCTACAAGGCGCCGCTCGGCGAGACCGCAAAAGCGCGGCTTGCCATTTTGCGTGAAACCGAAGACGGCTTTCGGATCGCCGAGGAAGACCTGCGCCTGCGCGGCGAAGGCGACCTTCTGGGCACCCGGCAAAGCGGCTGGCCAGGCTTTCAGATTGCCCGACCCGAGCTGCACGGAAAATATCTCGGCGCCGCGCGCGACGATGCGGCACATATGCTTTCGCGCGACCCCACCCTGTCAGAGACGCGCGGCGAGGCGCTGCGTCATCTGCTCTATATTTTTGGGAAAGACGAAGCGGTCAAATTGATCAGGGCCGGCTGAATCATTCGGCCGCCTCGACCTTGCGCTTGGCACGCGCCGCCTTCGCCTTGATGGCAAGCGCGGCTAAATTTTTCTGTACCTCCCCTTCGGGCTGCACCATGCCGGCGGAAATCAGAAGCGTCATCGCGTTCTCGACCGAAATGTCAAGTTCGATGAGATCCTTGCGCTTCACATAAAAGAAGAATCCGGTTGTCGGGTTGGGTGTGCACGGCATGAAGGCCGACACATGCTCGCCGGATGGCAGCTTTTTGACCAAATCGGCACTTGGTGGCTGCGACAGAAATACCAGCGACCACATGCCCGGCGCCGGGAATTCCACCAGGGCCACTTTGCGAAAACTCGAACCGGTCTTCGAAAACAATGTCTCGAAAATCTGCTTCATTGTCTTGTAGATCGGTCGCACGATCGGCAGGCGATCGAGCACACCCTCGCCCCAGCCGACCAACGTACGCCCAACGAGATTTGCCGTGAGGAATCCGAGCAGCGTCAGTCCGATCACCGCAATAATTAGCCCCGTTCCCGGAATTGGCCACGGCAGATAACTCTCCGGCCGGTAGTCCGGCGGAATGATCGGCCGCATGAAGCCGTCGACCCAAGTAATGAGCGACCAGATCAGCCAGACCGTTATGGCCAGGGGCCCCGCGACGATGAGGCCGGTCAGGAAATAATTGCGTAGCCGGCTGGCAACGCTCGTATGCGGGGTTGCGACCTTTGGAACGTCCACGGTCAATGGATTGCTGGGATTGCTTGCCGGGTCGGACATGACGTCAGTTTATTCCACCGTGACCGATTTTGCGAGGTTCCGCGGCTGGTCCACATCGGTGCCGATTGCGGCTGCCGTATGATAGGCAATCAATTGCACCGGGATTGCATATACCAGCGGCGTGACCGTCGAGCTCATGTCGGGCAAGGTTATGGTTTCGACGGATGCGATTGCCGCTTCTTTTGCGCCGCGCGGGTCCGTCACCAGGATGATCTTGCCGCCACGCGCGGCAACCTCCTGCATGTTCGATGCGGTTTTATCGAACACATTGTCATAAGGCGCAATCACGATGACCGGCATCGTCTCGTCAATCAGGGCGATCGGCCCGTGCTTAAGCTCCCCTGCCGCATAGCCCTCGGCGTGAATGTAAGAAATTTCCTTGAGCTTGAGTGCGCCTTCGAGCGCGATCGGAAAACTGGTCCCGCGGCCGAGGTAAAGCACGTCGCGGGCTTTCGCAAGATTCTGCGCGAGTTTCTCGATCTGGGGCTCAAGCGCAAGCGCCGCCGCCATCAGGCGCGGCGTCTCGACGAGCGCATGCACCAGTTTCTGCTCATCGGCCGCCGACAGCACACCACGTGCACGCCCCGCCGCAATCGCAAGGCAGGCCAGCGCGCTAAGCTGGCAGGTGAAGGCTTTGGTGGACGCGACGCCGATTTCCGGTCCTGCCAATGTCGGCATGACGACGTCACTTTCGCGCGCGATCGTCGAGGTCGGAACGTTGACCACCGAAAGAATGTGCTGCTTGTTCTCTTTCGCATAACGCAGCGTCGCCAACGTGTCGGCGGTCTCCCCCGACTGGGAAATAAAAACGGCGAGATCGCCGGGTTCAAGCGGCGCGCCGCGATAGCGGAATTCCGAGGCAATATCGATTTCGATCGGCAGCTTCGCAAAGCGCTCGAACCAGTATTTGGCGACCAGCCCCGCATAGAATGCCGTGCCGCAGGCCGAGATCGAGACCCGCTTCAGTTTTTTCCATTCGAACGGTAGTGCACCCGGCAGCGCAACCCGTTCGTTGATCATGTCGATGTAATGCGCAAGCGTGTGACCGACCACTTCCGGCTGTTCGTGAATCTCCTTCGCCATGAAGTGCTTATGGTTGCCTTTGTCGACCAGTTGCGCGGATGCCGTGGATTTGAGAACCGGACGCTCGACCTTACGATCCTGTTCGTCGCGAATCTGCACGCCCTTGCGCGTGAGCACCGCCCAGTCGCCGTCTTCGAGATAGCTGATCGTGTCCGTAAATGGCGCAAGCGCGATCGCGTCGGAGCCGAGATACATCTCGCCATTGCCGTAACCGACCGCAAGAGGAGAGCCCTTTCGTGCTCCGATCAGGAGATCGTCCTTGCCGGTAAAGAGAAACGCGAGCGCAAAAGCCCCGCGTAGCTGCTTGAGCGAGGCCGCAACGGCGTCTTCCGGTGACTTGCCGCTTTTCATTTCCTGCGTGACGAGATGCGCCACCGCCTCTGTGTCGGTGTCGCTGGAAAATTTACTGCCGCTTTTGGTCAGCGTCTCTCGCAACTCGCGAAAATTCTCGATGATGCCGTTGTGCACGACGGCAACCAGATCGGTTGCGTGCGGATGGGCATTGTCCTCAGTCGGCCGGCCATGGGTCGCCCAGCGCGTATGACCAATGCCGATCGTGCCACCGAGTGGTTCTCGCTCTAGACGATCTTCGAGCGCGCGGAGCTTTCCTTCGGCACGCCTGCGGCCAAGCACGCCTTTCTCAAGCGTGGCGACACCGGACGAGTCGTAGCCGCGATATTCGAGGCGCTTGAGCGCGTCGACCAATTGGCCCGCAACCCGATTGTTTCCGAGAATTCCGACGATCCCGCACATCCGCCTGGATGGCCCCTTTGCCCACTCGCTTATGGTTTAGCCGCTGCCACCAAGCCCGAGGAAATCAAAACGCATTTCGCCGTGTGACATTGTTCTTCGACAACGGACGCCCAGGCTTCATGACTTTTTTGGCTTCTTCCCTGTCAGGTCCTTGCCCAAGGCTTTCACCTGCCGCAAGCGCTTTGCCCAGCCTTCCTTAACCGTCTGCTTCGTACGCCCGATCGCGAGCGCGCCGGCCGGAACATCCTGGGTCACGACAGTTCCGGTACCGATATAGGCTCCGTCGCCCACTTTGACCGGTGCAACGAGCGCGGTGTTTGATCCGATGAACGCGCCTTTCCCGATCTCGGTACGATGCTTTGCTACGCCGTCATAGTTGCAGGTGATGGTGCCGGCTCCGACATTTGCACCCTCGCCTATCCGCGCATCGCCGATATAGGTCAGGTGATTGACCTTCGCACCAGACTCGATCTTGGCCTCCTTGACCTCGACGAAATTTCCGATGTGCACGTCCTTGCCAAGGTCGGCGCCAGGCCGCAGCCGTGCAAACGGGCCGACGCGTGCGCCCTTGCCGACACGCGATCCCTCAATATGGGAAAACGATCGGATGGTTGCACCGTCCTCCACCGTGACGCCCGGTCCGAACACGACGTTCGGTTCGACGGTGACGTCCTTGCCGAATTTCGTGTCCGCTGACAGAAACACCGTTTCAGGTGCGACCATGGTCACGCCTGCTTCCATCGCGGCAGCGCGCAGCCGCTGCTGCAACACCGCTTCAGTCTCGGCGAGCTGCGTCTTCGTGTTGATTCCACGCACGTCGTCCTCCGAGGTTTCAATCGCCTTAGCCTTCAAGCCCATGTCACGGGCAATGGCCACGGCATCAGTGAGATAGTATTCGCCTTTCGCATTCTTGTTGCCGATCCGGCTCAGGATGCCGAGCGCGTGATTGCCGGCAAGTGCCACCAGCCCGCCATTGCAGAAGCCGATCTTGCGCTCCTCCGGCGAGGCCTCGCGCTCCTCGCGGATTGCGACAAGCTCGTTCCCATGCAGCAAAAGCCGGCCATAGCCCTTTGGATCCGCCGGGCTGAATCCAAGCACCGCTACGGCGGCCCCATCTGCCAGCGCCTGACGCAGTTTCGCAAGCGTCTGCGGTTGCACCAGCGGCGTATCGCCGAATATAATGAGAATATCGTCAGCGCCGCGGGCGATCGCCTTGCGCGCCGAAAGAACGGCGTGGGCTGTGCCGCGCCGCTCGCGCTGCTCAAAAATCTGCGCCTCTGGCGCGATCCGCTCCACCTCCCCGCGAGCGGTATCGTGGTCAGGTCCCACGACGACGGCGATGTCGCGGGTACCTGCGGACTTCGCGGCAGCAATGACATGCGCCAGCAATGTCTGCCCGCCCAATTCATGCATGACCTTGGGCCTGCGCGAATGCATTCGCGTGCCCTCGCCGGCAGCGAGCACAATGGCAAGGCATGATCGACGAGGCATCCGGATTTTGGTTCTCGTTACCGTACTTGACGCATCCCATAGCCGAGGTGGCTGACAGGCAAAAGCCCGATACCAAGACATCGTGAAAGACGGCAAAAGCGGGATTGGGCGGATTCTGTTAATGTTTTCAATGATTCGTCCATCGAGGACCCCATGGCGAGCGAGCCGGCGTCGGCTGAAATCGATTTGCGCGAGCCACGCAAACGCGGGCGCGACTTTTCCACCCTGCTCTGGCTGTGCGGTTGGGGCTTGGCGACGGCCGTTGCGCTGAGCGCGCTTGCAATAACGAGTCAGACCCAGACCGCAACCGACCGTCTGCGCTCGATTTTCGCCTCTAGCGAGCCGAGTGCTGTCGCACAAATGCCTCCCCGCGTCGCTCAGCTTGAATTGGAAACCCAGATGTTGACCGCGCAGGTCCGCGCCTTGAATGCTGACCGTGACCGGCTCGCCGGGCGCATCGCGCTGCTTCAAAGTAGCGTTGACGACATGACAGGGGCCATCAAACGGCAGGCCGCTGCCACTGCGGCCGTCCTTGCCACACGAGCGGCAGCCCCCGCATCACAGCCACAGCCGAGCACTGCCCCACCGGGGGCACTGCGACGCCAGCGGCGGCTGTACCCGAAGCCAAACTCGACCCCGCCATCACCTCATCTGTGCCTCTGCCGCCCGAACGCGCCGCGGCTGCGCAGGCTTCCGCCGGGCCGGAGCCGAGCACGAACGAGTTCGGTCTCGATCTCGGCGGTGCATTGACGCTCGATGGCGTGCAGCAACGCTGGACAACCGTGAAGGCCAATTTTGGTCCGCTTCTGATCAACTTGCACCCACTGGCAGCGCCTGAGCGCCGCCAGAGCAAAACGGGCTACCGGCTCGTGGTCGGCCCGCTGCCCAACAGCCCGGCCGCCACCGGGCTCTGCGCGCACTTCAATGCCGCACACACGCCTTGCCGCGCAGTCAAGTTTGAGGGCGAACAGATTGCGCAGCGTTGATTGCCGCGGCACTGCACCGCCATACTGACCGTATGAAACTGTTTCTTCCGAGCGCGCGGGCGACAAACTGGCTGCTGATCGTCGGACTTTGCTCGATCGGTTACGCGCTCTACATGCGCTATCTCGCGGTCGAGCAATCGACGGTCGGACTTGCCTGCCAGGCCGGACTAAACACGTGGCTCTGCTTTACGCGCCAGATCACCATCGCGCTGTTCACGTATTCCGCTTTTGGCTGGGCCGCGCTGGTGGTGGCCGCAGTGAATTTGCTGAGGCCATCGCTTTTTTTGTTCGCAATTGCGCTCGCAGCGGCCTGTTTCGGAGTCGTTCTCTATAACGTCGGACTGTCCTCCCTCGCCATCGGCCTGCTGGTGCTCAGCTTTGCGCGTCGCGCACCTGAGCCAGATTGAATGCCAGAGCCGCCAGAACCGCGCAGACCCATAGCGACTGCCAATTGGCAAAGGTTTCGTTGAAGACAATGTAGACCGCTGACAGCGCCAGCACGCAGGCCGCAGACATTTCCGCAATACCACGTGTCCCTTTCGCGCGGCCAACAAGAAATCCATGGACGACGAAAGGCAGGGTCGCCGCAGTGAACGGTGCAAAGGGAAAATCACGGTAGCGCGGATCGAACACCAGACCGAGCGCGACAAGGAAAGCCAGCAGCATCACAGCGAGCAATACGGCACCGGCGGCGCGACCGAGCGGCTCGCTCGCACGCTGCTCTTTCGGTCCGAGCAATTGCGCGAAGCTAGGGACGAGACCCTTTTGCATGATCGCCATGCTCAAAACGACCGGCGCCAAGAATGCGACTGCGGCGAGCATCAAGGAACGAGCCCAACCCGCAACGCCGAGGCTCTCGATCGGAATGTTTTCGATCGTCCACCCGATGAGCGCTCCCCCAACGAGCGCATTCGCGCTGACGCCCAGCCATTGCAAAGTGCCGACGTTTTCGTCGCGCACATAGGTCGCCGCGCCGAAGATAATGACGGCAAACAAGATCCCGCCGAAGCCCTGCCATATCCAGAATGGATGATTGGAGACCGGCTGCGCCCAGCCGAATTTCGGCACGCGTGAATAGCCGTCAAGCAATCCCCAATGACCGCCGACCGTCCCTTCGAGAGCGCGTTTCCACGGCTGATCGAAAGCTTCAATGACGTTGACGTGGAAATTCTCACGCTTGCTGAGCGCGAGCACATCCTGGATGACCCTTGCCTGGTTCACCGGCGATGGCAGCGCGCCTTCACGCATGCGGCCGGCGCTCGGCCAGCCGACTTCGCCGATGAGAACCTCCTTGCGTGGAAACGCGTTGACGACCTGCCGGCGAATAGTATCGACATGCGCTCCGGCCCGGCCGGCGGAAATTGGAAAATCCTCCCAATAGGGCAATATATGGATGGTGACAAAATCGACGGCATTGGCGATGTCGCTGTTGCGCAGCCAGAACTCCCAGACGTCGGCATAGGTCACGGGCACCCGGACGCGTGCCTTGATCGTCCGGATCGTCCGCGCGAGGTCGGTCGCGGTCATGTCGCCGCGCAGCAGGACCTCATTGCCAACCACGAGGGCGCGGATGGTGCCTGGGTATCTGTTCGCAAGCGCGATCGCGGTCTCGATCTGGTAGTTGTTTTTCGCGGGATGGCTGGACAGCCATAGCCCCTGCATAACCTTCAGGCCGTATTTGGCGGCAATTCCAGCGATCTGGTCGAGACCAAAATCGACCGAGTATGTGCGGACGCAGTCTGTGATTTCCGATAGCCGGGCCAGGTCGTCGTCGATCTGGGCCGCCGGGATCATGGTCGACGGGTCAAGGGGCGTCTGCAGCCCGCGAAACGGCGTGTAGGACACGCAATAGAGCTTTTCCGCCCGCCCCGCCTGGGGGTACGGCATGAGAACCGGGCTACCCAGCCAAACCCAGACACCGGCAATCGCCATCGCCACAAGGGCGAGGCAGGTGAGAGCATGACGCATCTGAAGCCCGAACAATGAGGTCGATGGTTGCTGCCCGACTTATCGCGCGTGGCCGCCCCTGCCAAGGCGATCGGTCTTAAGCAAGGTTTCTGGTTACGCTGGACAAAGGCTCCGGGTTGAGGCCAAGTCTTGGAACTTGGAATTCAGGTTAATGCGCGCCGTCAGTGCACGCGGGGCAAATTCATCAGAGAAAACACCGCCGTATTAGCGTCCCAATCCGGTTGCAAACAGGGCGCGAGGGACGGCGTAAGACCAAGTAAAAACACATCCGACGGGGACAATGCTGTTTTCTTTCGAGTTGCGTCAGTTTTTTGCCGTGCTTTGCTGTGCGGCCGCTCTGACTATCTTCGCTCCGGCAGCCTTTGCGCAAAGCGGGAACGGCAAGCCACCCGAGCCGCAGAAACCGGCCACCGATGCCGCGAAGGCCGATACCGCGAAGGAAGGCCAGAAGAAGATCGACGAAATCGCCGAGGCTTCCCGCGCCTTGAGCGGGCCGGCCGGCAACCCGGAATGCGTCTGGCTCGGCCGCCGCGTGGTTAGCCTGCTCTGGCGCGACGACCTCGATACGGCCTTCCGGCATCTCGACCTTTACGACCGCTTCGGCTGCCCGGGTCCGCATATCCAGGCCACTTTCCGCTGCCTGGTCCGGCAAGGAAACATCGATCCGAAGCAGCAGGAGACGCTGAACGGCCGCGTTCACGGGTGCTGGCTTAACCCTAATCTTGAGCCCGCCCCTGCCACGGCTGCCGCGCCGCCGGCCCAACCGCCAGCGGCCACGTCGGGCGGAACCACCCAGCGCTAGCCGGCGTTTTCCCTAACGACTGAATTTCATCGGGGCGCCATGCAAGTGCCTAGGAATTGCCATGTCGGCTAGTTACTTGAATCGTCACCTTATGCCGCGCTACGTTTTGCTTGCGCAGACGGAGTATCGGCTGAGCCCAGGGGACGGGCTCAGGGGTCTGCCATCCTGCCCCGCTTGGTTTTGAGTTCTATGCGCACCGTCGCTGCCGTGATCGCCCTTGTGGCGTGCGTGCATGTCGGGTTGTGGGCGTTAATGCGCGACGAGGTTCGCGCCCCCAACTTCGAAGGGCAGCTCGCGAGCGTTTCCTACGCGCCGTTCAAAGGATCCGCGCATCCTGATTCCGGCACCACGGCGCAAGCCGCCCAAATCCGTTCCGACCTCAAGCTTCTCGCGCCTTACACGCGCGCAATCCGTACATACTCGGCGACCAGCGGTGTCGAACTCGTACCGGGCATAGCTTCGGAATTCGGGCTGCGCGTTACAGCCGGCGCATGGATCGACAAAAATCAGGATCGCAACGAGCGCGAGATCCGCTCGGTGATCGATCTCTCAAAGCGTCACAGTAACGTCAACGGTATCATCGTCGGCAACGAGACGATCTACCGCGATGAGCAAAAGGTCAGCGACCTGATTCAGATGATCCAGCGCGTGAAGCGCTCGACCAGCGTTCCGGTCACCACCGGCGAAATCTGGCACGTGTGGATCGAGCACCCCGAGCTCGTTTCCGCCGTCGACTATATCGCCGCGCACATTCTTCCTTACTGGGAAGGCTTCTCAGAGACGCAGACGGTCGATCAGACCGTCATCATCTACGACAAGCTGCGCAAAGCATATCCCGGCAAGCGGATCGTCATCGCCGAGTTCGGCTGGCCGAGCGCCGGCTACAATATGCATCGAGCCAATCCCGGCCGCATCGAGCAGGCCGTCGTGCTGCGCGACTTCGTGGCGCGCGCAGAAGCCTACGGCATGGACTACAACATCGTCGAAGCGATCGACCAGCAGTGGAAGACGAACGAAGGCGGGGTCGGACCCTATTGGGGAATTTTCGACGCGTCGCGCCATCCCAAATTCAGCTGGACCGGCCCGATCACCGAACCCGATCATTGGAAGCTTGCGGCGATTGCCATTCTCGTGAGCGTGCTGCTCTCGCTGCCGCTGCTTGCGATGAGTGCCGTCACGTTGTGGCAAGCCACAATTCTCACAGGCGCCGCGAACGTCGTGGGCGCGTGGTTCGCCGCGGTCTTTGCGTACTGGAACGGTCACTATTTTGTTCCGGGCGCTGCGTTTGCGCTTGGCCTCGGCATAATTCTCCTGATCCCGTTGATCATCATTGCGCTTGCGCGCATCGAGGAAATTGCCGCCATCGCTTTCGGCCGCAAGCCGCTGCGCCTGATCGGTAGCCCGGCGCTCGTCCCTGAGGCCTATCTGCCGAAAGTTTCGATCCATATCCCGGCGTATAATGAGCCGCCCGAGATGCTCAAACAGACGCTCGACGCGGTCTCACGGCTCGCCTACGCGAATTTCGAGTGCATCATCGTCATCAACAACACGCCCGATCCGGCCATGTGGCTGCCAGTCGAAGAACATTGCCGACTACTCGGCGACCGCTTCAAATTTGTGCGTGACGACAACCTCGCTGGCTTCAAGGCAGGCGCATTGCGTCTCGCTCTGGCGCATACGGCCGCGAATGCCGAGGTGATCGGCGTCATTGACGCTGACTACGTGGTGCAGCCCGACTGGCTCAAGGACCTTGTGCCGCTTTTCAACGACTCGGCGGTCGGCCTTGTCCAAGCGCCGCAGGATCATCGCGATGGCGAGCGCAGCGTCATGCACCACGCGATGAACGGCGAATACGCCGGATTCTTCGACATCGGCATGGTTCAGCGCAATGAGTTCAATGCGATCATCGTGCACGGCACGATGTGCCTGATCCGGCGCCAGGCGATCGAGGCGGCCGGTGGCTGGTCAAGCGACACAATCTGCGAAGACACAGATCTTGGGCTCACTCTTCTCGAACTCGGCTGGAAGACGCATTACACCAATCGTCGTTACGGTCACGGATTGCTGCCGGACAGCTTCGAGGCCTACAAGAAACAGCGCAACCGCTGGGCCTATGGTGGCTTCCAGATTATGAAGAAGCACTGGCGCCGATTCCTGCCTGGCGCCAGCCGGCTCAACCGCGATCAAAAGCGCGAATTCGCGCTCGGCTGGCTCAATTGGCTCGGCGCCGAAAGCATCGGTGTCGTGGTGGCGATCCTGAATATCATCTGGGTGCCAGTCGTGGCGTTCCTCGACATTGCGGTGCCCGACCGCATTTTGACGACGCCGATCATCGTCAGCTTCATCGTCTCGGTCGTGCATTTTGCCACGCTCTACCAATTGCGCGTGCGGCCGCGCATCGGTCAGCTGCTCGGATCAGTCTTCGCGGCGATGTCGGTACAATGGACGGTTGCCCGCGCCGTCGGTTTCGGCATGATCAAGGACCGCCTACCCTTCGTGCGTACATCGAAAGGCGGGCTGCGCCGCACCACGGACTTCCACGCATTCTGGGAAGCGGTGCTGGCCGGGTTGCTGATACTCGGAGCGATCGTGCTGGTCTTCACGAACTACAAGGAAGTGCGTGAGATCAACATTTTCGCACTGGTGCTCGTCGTGCAAAGCCTTCCGTTCATCGCGGCAGTCGGGCTTGCTGTGATCGAGCGCACGCAGCTCAATGACTTCGCCTATTGGCGCAACGTCGAGGCGCGTGTCACGCGGCTGCTTCCCGTCCTGCGCCGCAACGGCGCGCTGGCAAAAGCCCCGCAACCCGTCCCGACACAAAACCCCGGCGAACTCGTCCAGTAACGTCCGCCGCTAGGCGGGCAACGCCGTTTCGACCAGCTTCACCCAGTACGAGGTTCCGAATGGAATCGCCTCGTCATTGAAATTATATGATGGGTGATGTAGCCCCGCGCTCGCACCGTTGCCGATCCAGATAAAGGCACCGGGCCGGGCGTTGAGCATGAAAGAAAAATCCTCCGCGCCCATCATCGGCGGCAGCCCGGTATCGACTTTGTCCTGACCGGCAATCTGGCTGGCAACCGACGCGGCGAACTCCGTCTGCTTGTCGTGGTTCACCAGCACCGGGTAGCCGCGCTTGTAGGTCAGCTTGGCCTTTGCGCCGTACGCTGTGGCCGTGCTTTCCACGACCACGGGCAGACGCTTCTCCAGAAGATCGCGGACCTCGGGGGCGAGACTACGTGCGGTGCCGCGCAGCTGCACGGTCTGGGGAATGACGTTGTCGGTATTGCCGGCGCGGAACATGCAGATCGATACGACCGCCGACTTAAGCGGGTCGACATTGCGCGAGACGACCGACTGAAGAGCGTTGATGATCTGCGCACCTACCAGAACCGGATCGACACCGAAATGCGGTCGCGCCGCATGTGCGCCGACACCCTGGATATCGATGGTCAGCGCGTCGGCGGCCGCCATCACCGGTCCGGGACGGATCCCGAATGCGCCGACGGGCATCCCTGGATAGTTGTGCATCCCGAAAACTTCCTCGATACCAAAACGATCCATCAGCCCATCGTCGACCATGGCCTTGCCGCCACCGCCGCCTTCTTCCGCCGGCTGGAAGATGACAACGGCCGTGCCGGAGAAATTCCGGGTCTCCGTAAGATAGCGGGCAGCACCGAGCAGCATGGCGGTATGGCCGTCATGGCCGCAGGCGTGCATCTTTCCCGGAACAGTCGACTTGTACGGCAGGTCGTTCGCTTCTTCGATCGGAAGCGCATCCATGTCGGCGCGCAGGCCAATGGTCTTGCCGGGCACGCCCTTCTTGCCCCGGATAACGCCGACCACGCCGGTGCGCCCGAGACCGGTCACGACCTCGTCGCAGCCGAACGCCTTGAGCTTCTCTGCGACGGACCCCGCCGTGCGGTGCACGTCGTACTGCAGCTCGGGATGCATGTGCAGATCGCGCCGCCACTCGGTAATGTCGGCATGAAGGTCGGCGACGCGGTTCACGATCGGCATGATCTCGCTCCTTGGCGGGCCCAGTGTAGCAAATCACCGGGCACAGGCGCGAGTTAAGGAAATAGGCGGGATCGGCCTATTGACCAGGCAGGTGGCCGCCCCTACACCGACCCCTCAATCCTGGAAACGGGCGCGTAGCTCAGTGGTAGAGCAACTGACTTTTAATCAGTAGGTCGATGGTTCGATCCCATCCGCGCTCACCAAATCAGTTCGGCACTTCGAGTTTGAACAGGCAGCAATTCGACGCTGACGAATCACGCCGGGCATATGCGGCTGGCGAGGGGCTGGTCTGCGTTCGACTGCAACGACCAGCAAACGCTTGGAAATGCGGCCGTTAGCGGGACGATCGCCCCCTGTGCTTAAGATTAATGGTCGGGCTCCCTTGCGCCGACGAGCAAATAAATCTAGCGAGTGCGCGTCTTGTTGGAGAATTCAATGCGAATGCCTCTTCTTGCCTACTTCCTGGCCATGGGAATTATTCTTTTTACGGGTTTGGTCTTGGTGAGCAGCCAACTTGAATCGAAGTCACTGCCAGTATCTCAAAGGATCGGCGTTCCGCCGCCTTTCAAAGCCCAGCCGGATGCGAATGGATCACCGGTAGGCACGGTGAATTCTGTCGTCGAATAGTCGCATGCTTCCGCAATTATCGCTTGGACGGTGACTGCCCGGTAACCGCGACGAGCGGAATGAGGTGGCGCGGGACGATAACGCGCTGGTTCGCCACGAGCGCAGCGCCCTCCGGAATCTGATTGATCTGCGTGAGTGCCCAGAGAGGCACGCGGTAATTGATCGCAACCGTCTCCAGCGTGTCGCCCGGCCTAACAACAGCCGGCATGCCGCTGTCCCACAAATCGACCGCGGCATCGGGCGGGACAACATAGCGGATGGGCACGCCCTCGCCTTCGAGCCTGGCCGGCGTCTCGGGGATCTGCAGAATCTTGGTGAGCAATTGCGTATGGATGATGTCCATCTTGTCGATATTGATATGCAGGACTCCCTTTAGCTTCGAGAGATCGAAGCTTGAAAAGTGTCCCTGATAACCTTTCTCAGGCTCGACGTCGCCGCCACCCAGGACGTCGCGTGCCAGGAAGATGTTCATGTAACGCTCGACGTTCGTCGGCAATTTCGGCATCAGGTGAGCAGGGTCGATCGTGACGATCAGACTAACCGGAATATTTTCGGCTCGCAGTTTTTCTGCAAACTGCAGAGCGCAGAAGCCACCCATTGAGTGCCCGATGAGAGTGATGGGCGCGGGATCCTGGCGGTATTCGCGAATGGCCCGCTCCGCAACGTAGGCACAAACCGTAAATTCATTGACGTCCACTGCTACGCCGGCCTCTTCAATACGTTTAGCCAGTTTGTCCATTCCCCGCGAGAAGATCAGACCCAGCGCGCCCCGGAACAAATAGACGCGCCCGCGCGGAAGTGCGGTTGTGGCGGGGGGCGATGCGGCTGGTGCGGTGGTCACCGCGGCGGTCTGCGCATTGGCCGAACCGCCTGCGGCAGGCGCCCCACAGAGGACGCAGCCGGAGATAATCACTGCGCCCACGAAGGAGACGATTTGCACCCGAGACACCTGCGCTTTCGGCCTTGCTTGCGGCACTTAGTAACGCGAATCAACCTAAATCAAGGCACGCTCGGGGTCCCGACCTCAAACAGGGGCACGCCGGCCTGCGACAAATGCGATCTCAGTCGCAGACCATCCAGCAGTGGCCATATAGATTGCAGACGCGGTGGGAATTTAGGCCGCCACATCCGGTGTAAACAGGCTGTCGGCCCTGGTGGCGCGTGATCACGTATTTCTTGCGGCATATTCCGCGCGCGTCCCGGTACCGGTTGAAACCACAACCGTCAGCAACCGGAATCGTCAACCTCGCCTGCTCCGTCCCCATCGGCACAAGCGGCATCGCCGTTGCAACGGCAAACGAAAAACCAGACGTCGCCGTGAACACTATACAGGCGAATATTTTATTCATTTTGCAATCGACCGAACATCGGATCGCAGAATGATAGCGGCCTGCTGCGCCTTGTCCATCCAGGCGCACCGGTCGCGCCGTAGCGCGATACTGGCTATGGTCGCCCGGACACACCATGGCCCGCACGCCTATGCCGGCATCGC
>Ga0207639_10001530_pt1 | contig 15528 bp, 12 predicted proteins | sample KBSCornC32_FD_184299 | JGI IMG/M metagenome (GOLD analysis project Ga0207639, IMG submission 184299) | Corn rhizosphere microbial communities from Kellogg Biological Station, Michigan, USA - KBS Corn C3-2 (SPAdes) (version 2) | ecosystem: Host-associated > Plants > Roots > Rhizosphere > Soil ...
CATAATTGCCCGGAGCGGCGACGATCGTAATTACGCCGACGATCATTGCGACAATAGCCGTTTGCAGCTTGTGTTTGCGCCCGAGTTTCCACGCGAGAGTTGCGGCGACGGCCAGCAGGCCGAGGAATCCGCCGCGCGAATACGTCACCATATTCGCCGCGACAAAGAGGGCCGTGGCGACAAGATAGATCATCTTCCAAACTTTGTTTTTTGTTGCGAGGGCCAGGCACAGCGTGATGGGTGTCATCATCACAAAATGCAGTGCCATCTCGTTCGGATTACCAAAGATGCCTTTCACGTCAGTGACTCCCACGCGGTAGTCCTCGACGGTAAACTTGCCCTGCATGTAGTAGTCGACCGCGCAAACAGCAAGATAAATGCCGATGCCGAACGACAACCACATCATCTGCATCAGACGCCTGCGAGTCCGGACGACATTCACCAGCACAACAAAGACCGCGACAGCCTTGATGAACGGATCGTTAAATGTTTCCCATGCCGCGCCAGGATCGATAGAGATCGGTATCAGCACGAATGCGATCACCGTCATCGAGAGGATCGCTTTGATCTCGGTCGAGAGCTTTGTGAGATTTCCCTCGGTCGCAAGCTGACTCGGGAAGTAAATCGCGAGCGTTGCTATCCCGATGTAAAACGCCGAATACGCCAGCCACTCGAATCCTGGCAGGATCTCGTAAGGCCGAAAGAGCACGACAACCGAAAAGATGTAGAGAAGCGAATAGGTGACGAGGTGACCGTTTCGTACGAGCCACTTATCACCGCGGAGAAGCTCGAAGTCACGCTCGGCGCGCTTTTCCCCCTTTTGCTTGGGTACAGAGATCGTGTCGGCGAGCTGAGATGGCGACGTTGTAAGAATGGGAACATCCGTTTGTTTTAGACGCAGGTCATCGCCATCTGCGGCATCTTCAGAAGGCTCTTGAGGCGCGGCAGCGGCCCGACCGTAGGAGAACGTTTTAGGTTCCTCCGATTCACTACTGCTGTAACTGACGTTTACAAGATTCTGCTGTTCGGGAGCTGTTGGAGCTTGCTCTTTGACCGCCTGACGAAGGCTCTTTTGGCCACCGTCGGGCGAGCCGCCAAAGCCGGTGGACTCAGACGGTTCTATATCGTGAAACTTTCGGCTCGCGAGACCCATTGACGTAAGAGCGACGTAACGGTGAAATAAAGCCCGAATACACGGGTTTTTCTAGACCGCGACGCCCTCACGCTCCATGGTGATCATGTCGCGGACGCGACGCTTTAAAGCTTTCTCGAAATGACGCGCTTCATTGACACCGCTAAATGTCAGTTGCTGAAGATTGGCCTCGATCCGCTTGCGGTAATCCGATACGAGCGAATCCGATACGCCGAGCATCTCGGCGACCTCGAGCTGCGTGCCCGAGTCGGCGATCAGATAGCAATGCCACAGGACGTTTATCATTCGATCGTACTGCTTTTGCTTGCCGCGGACGCTCTTGCTCAGCGTCTCTAAAAACCCGTCGACAAATCCCGCCGCGGCGGTCTCGGCTTCGTTGCGGAGCAGGTCTTCCTCGGGCGTCTCGCGAGTGTCGGTAAATTCAAAAGGCATCCGATCATCATCGTCGCTGTCGGTGCCGCTGCCGACCGGGACAAGATGAATGTCCATGATCGGGAGCCGCGACATCACAAACGATCGTAGCGAACGGACATCGACCGGCGAGTCGATCGCCTTAAAGACGCGAATGATGAGCTTCTCCAATTCAGGGTTCGAGATCACGATCTGCGCGTCGCCGGTGCAGCCGACCATTCGCGTGTCGCGACCGTAGAAGGCAACTACCTTTACACGCTCGTCCATCTCCTGGACGTCGCGGTGGATCTTTTCGTCCCTCCACTCGGCGAGTCCGTAGAGGCGGTCGGCGAGACGGCGATGAGCTTCAGGATTGCCGATATTGTCAAAACGCTTGAATGCCGCGCTGCCTTGGATGAGCGTCGAAATACGCCGGGCAAGGCGATAGCTCTCGGGATAGCGCTTGCGGAGCTCGGCGGTGAGCATGTTCGTCAGCTCGATCTGGCTGATCTCAGCCTCGATCTCTGCGTCGAGCATCTGCGTATCGATGTAGTGCTGAAAGCGGTCCTTGGACAGCAAGGCGACAAAAAGCTCTTGTGTCAGATCGGTGTAGGCGTTGTACTTGCCCTCCTCGACAAGGAATCCGGCGCGCTTTGATGCGCGGACCAGCGGATGTGAGGAAACGATCCTGTGCAGCTCCGTCCAGATCTGGTTGACGTCCGAGGTCTTGAGACTCTCGTTCCATTTGCCAACCTTCACCTGTTTGTTCTGGATCGAGCGTGGAAGCCGTTCCTTGGTTCTTACTTCATTCATATCGAATGCCCTTTTGAGAGTTGTCCTTCTGGTGGGTTTTTACGGATGCCATCGGCGAAAGCGTGGTGGGCCATCGGTCTCTAGAGAGACCTCTGTCGTTGCTCACCTGAAAAGTGGCGATCCGAGGGTTTTGGTTCTTTATTTAAGAAAGTGGTTGAGATCTCTGCCGAGCAGGAGTGTCTCGTCTGGTTAGTGGCGTCTGTAGGTGGTTAGCCTCAGCTCCCGGCCACATATCAATGATAACAATTCGGCACGGGTGAGGACAAGTATTTTGTGCATGGTTGTATATTGTTTATACACATCCACTAAACTACTGCTGTTCAATGACTTAGCAGGATAGGCTTTTGTACGATCTCCGCCTCTCGATCAATATTTGCAAATTTGTTTTCCGATTTTGGAAGGAATTTCGCATTGCGGATTTATCTAAGTGTAGCGACTTTTTAGAGGCCGACCGGCTCTACCCGACGGGTGTGTGCACTCTCTCGCTGCACGTATGTTTCGATCCATCATGAACGCATTTCTAAAGCGCGAGGATTGCCCCTCCTCATTCGAACTCGTTGCCTTTCAGAAAGGACAGCTCTCGCGTGAACACGGAGTGGATGTCCGGCGTCACCTCGCGTCGTGTGATTTTTGCGACGCCGAGGAGGACTTTTACGAGCACTACCCGCTGGTAGAATTACAAATCGAGAAAGCTCCCGCCATTCCCGCGCCGCTCTATGAGTTGGCCGAGGCGCTGCTCAAAGGGAAACACTCCAATGGGGAAGCTCTCAATGCACTGCTCCGCGATGGGCTGGTGCTCGATAAGGCGTAGGTCCGAGAAACAAAAAAGCCACGAATGCACTAATAAGAATATTCGTGCATTCGTGGCTTATCTGTCTTAGCTGCCGCAGATCTCGTCGATCACATCTCCAAATTTTTCATCAATTACGCTGCGCTTGATCTTGAGCGTCGGGGTCATTTCGCCTTTGTCTATTGAGAATTCGCGGGGCAACAGGTAGACACGTTTGACGCGTTCGTAGTCTGAGAGCTCACGCGTGAGATCGACCGCGTCCTGCTGAACGCGTTTGACGAATTGCGGGTCCTCGGCACGCAACTCGCGGGAAGCGTCGGACGCGACATTTGTCGACTTCATCTCGTCCTTAAGTGCGTCCCAATCAGGGACGATGAGCGCACCAACCTGCTTGCGGCCTGAGCCGACGACGACGGCCTGTGATATGAGGGGACTTTGCTTAAGCAGCGACTCTACCTGTAGCGGCGCAACATATTTGCCATTCGACAATTTGAAAAGATCCTTGAGGCGATCGGTGATGTAATAGTGACCGTCGTGGTCTTTATAGCCGACATCGCCGGTGTGGTAGTAGCCGTCGGCATCGATAACCTTGGCTGTCGCGTCGGGATCGTTGTAATAGCCGAGCATGATATTCGGCCCTTTGATGAGCAGCTCGTCCTGCGCGCCGATCTTCATCTCGATGCCGTCAAAAGGCTTACCGATCGAGCCGACCTTGTTGTCCTCCGGACGATTTGCGCAGACGACGCAGCCCTCGGTCATTCCGTAGCCCTGCAGTATCGGGATGCCGGCGGCCAGAAAGGCGTAGCTGAGCTTCTTAGAAAGCGGTGCTCCGCCCGAAACAAAGAATCGCAGTGCTCCGCCGACGCCCTCACGCCATTTTGAATAGACGAGCCGATCCGCGATCGCGTGCTTTGCGGCAAGCAATGCAGGCACGCTCTCGCGCTTGTCCTTGTAGGTCCAATATTCCTGTCCGATGCCGAGCGACCATTCAAAGAGCTTTGTTTTAAAACCGCCGGCACTCTGACCTTTTTTAACGATCTTGTGATAGACCTGCTCAAAGAGCCGCGGCACGGCTGTCATGATCGTGGGCTTGACCTCTTGAAGGTATGTCGCCAGTTTGTCGAACGACTCGCAGTAATGCACCGACACGCCATTCGAGCAGAGAACGTAAAACACCGTCCGCTCAAAGATATGCGAGAGCGGCAGTACCGATAGATTGCTGTCGGTCGTGCTGATCGGCAGTCCCTTTGAGATCGCGACGATGTTGGATACGAAATTGTCGTGCGATAGCATCACGCCTTTCGGCTCGCCCGTCGTGCCTGAGGTGTAGATGATCGTGGCAAGATCGCTTGGCTGAATTGCGGCGAGAGAATTCTCGACAAGCTCCGGGTCGTGCTTCCACATCTTATCGCCGTCCTGCTCGACCTGATCGATAGTGATCGCTCGCGAGAGTTCTTTTATTGCGTCATCGCTTTCAAAAAAGATGATCTTCTCGATCGATTCGACGGCCTCGACGGCAGCCTCGGCGTGTCGCCAGATCTTTTTGCCGGATATGAAAAGAAACCGTGCACCGGAATTCTCGAGAATAAATCTGATCTGCTCGACGGCCTGTGTCGTGTAGATCGGGACGTTGATCGCGCCAAGGCTCAGGATCGCGAGATCGACGAGCGACCATTCGGGACGATTCTCGGAGATGATCGCGATGCGGTCGCCGCGTTTGACGCCAAGCATCGCGAGACCGAAGGCTATCCGTTTTACTCGTGCGACCGCCGATGGACCGGAGATCCGCTCCCACTTATCGTTGACCTTGTGGGCCAGCGCGTCCTGTTTTTTGTGGCGACGCCACGCCTCAAAACAGTAGTGCGGAATTGTCTGCGGTATCGATTCGAAACCGGTGAGATTATTAGGCATCGGCTTAGGCAAGCCGCGTTCGAAGCTGAGAATTACGCGGTCTATAAATCATCGCAAAACAAGAGATTTCCCGCAAAGACGCAAACAACCCAAAGACGCGCTCATCTTTGCGGTCTTTGCGTCTTTGCGTGAAACTTCTTCTTTATGCCGCAAAGCTCCAGGTACCGTTGGGCCATCGTTGCCGTCGCGATGCTTGCGCTGATCGTCAGCAATGGTCTGTCGATCGGCGGATTGCCGCCATTCTACAAGCCAATGCGAGAGGATCTCGTCGCCCTCGGTGCAGTTGACGCCGCGCGGGCTGAGAGCTTTATCGCGATCGCGGCGAATATCACATTCATCATGTCAGGCGTGTCGTCGCTCGTGGGCGGGTGGCTTTTGACGAAGTTTAGAATACGACCGGTGATGCTCGTCGGCTGCATACTGCTTGGGGCGGGCGTGATATTGCAGTCGCAGGCGTCGTCGATCACCGCCGTTTACCTTTCGCGGTTCCTGATGGGATCATCGCTGGGATTTGTCGGCGTCGCGCCGTGCGTCGTGCTGGTCTCGGGCTGGTTTGAAAAAGGCCGCGGTACCGCTCTCGGTATCGCGCTGACTGGAACAAGTCTTGGCGGCTCGATCGTGTCGCTGATGGCCGCGCCGCTGATCGCGAATTATGGCTGGCGGACCGCGATGCTGATCTTGAGCGGACTTGTTTGGATCATTCTAGTACCAGTGGTAAGCCTATTCGTTGCTGAGAAAGGATCGGACCGCGGTTCGCTGCGATCATCTCTGCGTCCTTTGCGAACTCTGCGTGAAACATTTATTCCTCACGCAGAGCTCGCAGAGAACGCAGAGAAATCCGCTGAGAAAGCAACTCTTAGTGAGGGGCTGACGCTCGGAGAAGCTGTCCGGACGCCACTGTTCTGGGCCTTTGGTGCGGCGGCGATGCTGGTGTTTTATCCGATCTTTGTCATCCTGCAGCAATTCATCCTTTATGTGCAGACGCCGCGGATCGGGATCTCGGCGGAGTCCGCGGCATTTGGTCAGTCGGCACTTTTTGCTATCGGAGTTGGTGGTAAATACCTCGCCGGCTGGCTGAGCGACAAGTTGAAGGCGATGAATGTGATGGTCGGTTTTGCCGCATTGATGTTCGCATCATCGCTTGTGCTCCTCGATCTCACAGCCTCGAACGCGCTTCTATTTCTACTGCCATTCGCGATCGGCTACGGCGGCACGTGGGTCATGCTCCAGCGCCTCGCGTCCGAACTCTTTGGCCGCCGCGAGATCGGGAAAATCCTTGGCGCGATCACTCTCATAGAGGTCATCGGGGCGTCGGTCGGCGGTCTGATCACCGGCTCGATCGCCGACCGGAACGGCGGTGACTATAGTGTGGCGTTTTACGGCGTGACAATAGCGGCTGCTCTAGCGCTTTGTGCAGTCGTCGCCGTTCGGCTGTTAACCCACCGCGTCAACATCTACCCCATAAGACGGTAATTTTGAGCCGCTAAAGGGTGCGTGTTTGTTTTAGAGCCGTAAATACGGGCTTCTCTTGAATTCCGCCTCAGATCCTGAGCACTAAACCTCTGAGGTTGTGTACTCAACCTGGGAGGTTGTGTACTCAACCTGGGAGGTTATGTACTCAACCTGGGAGGTTTTGCACTCAACCTGGGAGGTTTTGTACTCAACCTTGAGGTTGTGCACTCAACCTGGGAGGTTTTGTACTCAACCTGGGAGGTTGTGGACTCAACCTTGAGGTTGTGTACTCAACCTGGGAGGTTGTGGACTCAACCTGGGAGGTAGAGCACTCAATCTGGGAGGTAGAGCACTCAACCTGGGAGGTTGTGTACACAACCTCTAAGGTAGAGCACTCAACCTTGGAGGTCGAGGACACGATCAGCGGCCGACCAGAGTTTTAGGTCCAGTAATTTCGGTCGAGAGAGCGATAATTGATAGCCTCGCTGATATGGGGCGAGCGGATGTCGTCGCTGTTGTCGAGATCCGCGATGGTGCGGGCGACCTTTAGGATGCGGTCGTGGGCTCGGGCGGAGAGACCTTGACGGAGCATCGCGCGTTCGAGAAGTGCTTCGCACTCGGAGTCGAGGGCGCAGAATTCGCGTATCTGCTTTGGCGTCATCGCAGAATTGGAAAAACAGTTGCCAGTGGTAAGTTGTCGGGGGTCAGTTGGAGAAGAATCAGGGTTTTGGTTGAACCTCGATAGCTGCTTTTGTCGCGCCTGCATGACGCGCTCGCGGACTGTTGCCGAGCTGTCGCCCACGGGCGTGCCCTTGCCGCGCAGCTCACCAAACTTCACGGCCGGCACATCAATGTGAATGTCTATGCGGTCCATCAGCGGGCCGGAGATCTTGCCGACATAACGCTGGATCTGTCCGGGACCGCATTTGCACTCACGAGACGAGCCAAAGTAGCCGCACGGGCAGGGATTCATCGATGCGACAAGAGTAAAATTTGCAGGAAACGTCAGCGATGTTGCCGCACGAGAGATCGTGACGGTCTTGTCCTCCATCGGCTGGCGAAGGACCTCAAGAACCGAGCGATCGAATTCCGGCAGCTCATCCAGGAACAGCACGCCGAGATGAGCGAGTGAGACCTCGCCGGGTTTTGGCATCGAGCCGCCGCCAATGAGGCCCGCTTGCGACACGGTATGATGCGGCGATTGGAATGGACGCTCGACAATGAGTCCGGTCTTGCCGGTCAGACCTGCAACCGAATGCACTCGTGTGATCTCGAGAGCCTCTTCAAATTCGAGCGGCGGCAGGATCGTGGGGAGACGCTTCGCAAGCATTGTTTTGCCCGATCCGGGTGGTCCGATGAAAAAGATGTTGTGTCCGCCCGCACTTGCTACCTCTAGAGCTCGTTTTGCGGTCTGCTGACCACGCACCTCATTAAAATCCAGCGTGTAGTGCCTGCCGTTGTTCCGCATCGCCGTCAGATCGAGCCGGTGCGGCTGCACCTTTGGCGGGAGCCCACCATCGAGATCCGTTACGATCTCAGCCGCCGCACGCAAGTTGGCGACCGGATAGACATCGACACCCTGGACGACGGCGGCTTCGGGAGCGTTCTCCTCTGGAACAAGCAGACTTTTGACGCCTTGCTCACGAGCGGCGAGAGCGATCGACAACGCTCCACGAACTGGACGCACGCGGCCATCGAGCGACAATTCGCCGACCGCCATAATATTGTTGAGACGTTCACCGTTAATGAGATCGCCATTCGCACCGAGAATGCCGAGGGCGACGGGTAGGTCGAAGCTCGCACCCTCCTTGCGCACATCGGCAGGAGCAAGGTTGACCGTGACGTTTTGCAAGGGGAAAAAGAACTTGCTGTTATTGATCGCCGCCTGTATCCGCTCGCGGCTCTCGCGAACGGCTGTGTCAGGCAAGCCGACGATGACGATCTTGGGGCTCTGATCATTCTCCGTCCTTGGACGCAGATTCACCTCGATGTCGACGGTCAAGGCGTCGATACCGTACACAGCGGCCGACTGCGTTAGGAAGAGCATATTGCGTTAGCGAATCTGGAGCGATGGTAAGTGTAAACCAGTAAGTGAGATTTTGCGAAGTCAGGTATTTAGCCACAGAGCACACAGAGATCACTGAGGTGAAGAACTTTTCTTATCTCTGGGTTCTCTGTGTGCTCCGTGGCTTGATCGGTTCGTGCAACCATCGCGTATGTTTAGCGTATCTTGTATGATTTACGCTTTGACGGAACTGAAATGATCAAGTCGATTTTTAAGCATCTTCTCGTTTTTGTGGGCCTCGTGCTCGCGATCTCATCGTTCAATGGTTGTGGCGGCCCGTCGGCCGTCAACAACGCGAACGCCAATGCAAACACGAATGCCAATCTAGCGAATACGAATGGCAATTCCAACGGCTACTCGAGCGTTGCGGGGATCGAGTATCCGCCGCTCGCGTCGGGTCTGGCGGATGCTGAGTTTGAGCTTTTGGACGGCAGCAAATTGAAAGTCTCAGGTGAGAAGGGCAAGGTCGTGCTGCTCAATATTTGGGGAATCTGGTGCGGACCGTGTCGCGCCGAGATGCCGCAGTTGATCAAGTTACAAGATCAGTATCGTGACAAAGGATTCGAGATCGTTGGTCTAAATATTGGTGACGAGGATGGCGGCGTCGAGTCCGTGGACGCGATCAAAAAATTCGTCGACAAGCAGCACCTGAACTACACCATCGCTCGTGCCATCGATCCCGCCGCGACAAAGGCTTTTTATGACGTCACAAAGCAGTCGGTCGTGCCACAAAGCGTGCTTGTCGATCGCCAGGGTAGATTGCGAGGTGTATTTGCCGGCTTCGGAGGAAAGGTCTCGCAGTCGCTGGATGAGACTATCGAGAAAGTTGTTAACGAGCAGTAAGACATTGAAACCACAGATAAACACAGATGGACACAGATAGGGATCCGATCTCCTGTTTGGATAGTTATCTGAGTTAATCCGTGCCCATCTGTGGTTTTATTTCTTGATCTTCCTTCTTTTTGGCCGTGATCTGCGGCTTGACCATTATTGTGCGGTGGCTCGCGAGAGAGACGAGACCGGGAGCCGCTTTTTTAGGCTTGTTCACAAATTTTCTTTGAGTGTAATTAACGGCGGCCTTCGTTTGCTCGCGGGCGTCGCTGTAAAAGGCAGCTAGCTCAGCGGCCTCGATGATTGTGCGATCGGGAACTTCCTTTTTCTGCGGATTGCGAATGATCACGTGAGAGCCCGGATAATCGGCGGCGTGCAGCCATGTCTCGAGTGAGCGGGCAATGCGGAAGGTGAGAAAGTCATTATCCACCGCCTTTTTGCCGACCAGGATCTCAAACCCATCTGATGAAATAAAAAAACGCGCTCCCTTGAAAGTCGCTTCGGCCCTTCTCTTTTTTGAGACCGGCGGCTGGGGCTTTTTTGGAGGCCCAACGAGTGAGTCGACGAACGCCTCGTCACCCGATCCGATCGCGGCGTCGATGCGGGCGATCTGTGCCTCGGCCCTTGATGCCTGCTTTTCGGCCGTCAGCATTCGTTCCTCGATAACACGCAGACCATTGCGGGCCTTTGTGTATTTGCGAAAGTACTCCTCGGCGATCTCGTTGATCGGCTTATGTGCCTCGCCAGGGATCTCGATATTCGGAGCGTTGTCGCTGAAGTAGTCGACCACACGGATCGAATCATCGCCACGCGTCGCGGTGCCGATGTTTGCAAGTAAAAGGTCGCCATACTTCTTCCAAACCTCAGGATCGCCATGTTTGTCGAGATCGCCGCGAAGATTATCGAGCAGCTTTCGTGCGCGGCGAAGCTCGGCGACAGCCTTGCGCCGCGCGGGTGCTGCGAGAGTAGCGAGAGTTTCGCGATCGATCTTGTCTGGTTGGTCGTCGGCCACGGCAAGAGTCTAGCAAAGAAAAAAGCCCGTGGGTTTTACCACGAGCTGTTTCCTCAGACCTGAGCCTCTGCTCAGAATTCGCGTACCAAGATCGTGCCGGAGAGCAGATCATGGACTGCACGATTCTCCTCGTTAAAAAAGCAGGTAAAAAAACCGGCACCGGCTATCGGTAGCAAGAGTATAAAAAGTGCGGTATTTACGGCGGCCTGCTGCAGAGTGGGATATTCATTTGCGACCGCGTCGACGAGCTCCATTGAGAAGAGGCGCATTCCCAAAGTCTTGCCATAAAACCCGAGGCTCGCCGTCATGTAAAGAAACATCACGACCGACCAGACACCAGCAAATGTCAGTCCACCCATCGGCGTTAGCCAATCTGCTCCCGAAAATGCGATCGGCGACAGCAGGAGCATTGAGGCAAAGCCGCCGATGATCAGATCGAAAAGTCCGGCACCGAATCGCATCGACAGCGGCGCGAGGTCCTCGATATCATCGACCTCCGGCTCGTCATGCTGAGCCGCCTCGATCTCGAGGTGCTCGGCCTTGATACGGATGCGGCCGATCTCGGCAAATTCGGTCACGCTTGTTTCCTCGGTGATGTCCGGCAGCGCCTCTACTCTGGCGATCGGTCTCTCTACGAGTTTGATCGACGACGCAGGTTTTGAGACCGGCTTGTTTTTTTCGTGAATGATGGTCTCCAGCTTTGGCAGCTTATTGGTGTCCACCTTAACGGGCGGAACCGATATCGCGGCGGCGGCGGACGTGGCTACGATATGCGGCCGTGCTGGTGACTGCATAGGCATCGATGGCGCTGGTCGTTTAGCAGCCGGGGCAAAGGACTTTGGCACGACATTGAATGGACGCGGCTCAGGTGCAGGCTTCATCGCGGCCATTCGTTCGGCTGTCGTCTTTGGCAAGAATGCTTTTCGAGATTCTGCAACACGCTGCATGGCGGCTGCGACACGCGGGTCAGAACACGCCGGGACGACAACGGCCGGAGCAGGCGTTTTGATCGGCTGCGGTTTGATAGCGGGAGCAGTTGTAACTGTGGCTGCCGTCGTTGAGCCGCCGACGCGTTGTTGAACTGCGTTCTGTATCTGCAGACGCCAATCAGGCAAGGTCGCCTTTTGACTCTGAAAACCAACAAGCGTCGGGCTTGTTTTTGGCGGCGTCAGGTCGGCGGTCACGACACGTTTCTTAACCGGCGGCGGCTCCGAAACGGGTATCGCGCTCTCGCGAACGACCGGCTCTTTTTTAATCGGCGGCGGCTCGTTGACAAACTTCATTTCGAGCGGCTTTGGCTCTATCGAAGTCGGCGTCGGGCGCAGTCGGCCGGACGTGATCTTTGCCTCGAGCTCCTCGCGGACCGAGTCGTTCATCATGGCACCGCAGGAGGGACAGATCGAGAGCGTGGAGGCGAGATCGCGGGTGCAAACCGGACAATTCATAGGCGTGCAGTCCAGATGTTAGAGAACCTAAAGACGGAGCAACAAAAACGGGTGAATCTTATCAGAAATAACTTTACACGGTCAATACTAAAGCGCAGAAAATATTGAAGTTTGGCGATTTTTTTTCAAATCGGCATTCTGTGGAAACTCTGTGGAAAACTACAACCGCTGCCGTCCCGCAAATCCCGCCTCGGTCTCGTGCCACCATTCGATGGAGTCGTCCTCGCCGAGCTGCCAGCAAAGGAGCACAACGCGGCCGCTTCGCATATGCGGAAAGTCGATAAGTCCGCGGGTGTAATCCTTCATCTCGACGCCGAGCTCGCCGATTTCCGTCGTCAGCTTGCCGATCTGGTAAAGCATGTTTACGTAGGAGGTGCCGCCGGACATACCGCCGCCAAATTGGGATGCCGCGGCTGCTGCCCTGGCATCGTCTCTGAGCACGTCAACGTGCGCGTACAGCCGCTGGATCGCAAGCAGCTTTGGCCGCAGCGTCGGGATCAGTGAATTCGCTTCTTCGACGGAAAAGAGCTTCATCGGTGGTTGCGGTCGCGGTCCTCGTCGTCAAATTGGCCGCCTGGAACGAACTGCGGGATCTCGTATTCGCCAGTATGAACGGGATCTTTGCGGATGAGGTGGGCGATCTCGCCGAGATCGATGAAATAGTCGCCAACATCGATGAGCCTGGGCGCGGTATTAGAGCGAAAGCCCGCGATCTCGACTCGACAGCCTTTGTATGCCACCGCGTTGGTGGCGTAGACGAAATCTTCATCGCCGGATACAAGAACGGCGGTGTCGTATCGGCCTGCAAGCGAGAGCATGTCGACGGCGATCTCGACATCGAGATTCGCTTTGCGGGTGCCGTCATAAAAGGTCTTTAGCTCCTTTTGTATGACGCGAAAGCCGTTCCGGCGCATCCACAGTAAAAATCCCTGCTGACGCTCGGCACCGACGTCGACACCTGTGTAAAAAAAAGCTCTCAGCAGCCGTCCGTCGCCGAGCAACACGCGTAGCAGCTTGTTGTAATCGATGTCGATGTTGTGAAAGCGCGCGGCGTGAAAAAGGTTGTTGCCGTCGATAAAAACGGCGACACGCCCGCGGTGCCCGAACTGCCACGCTGAGTGGGTAGCGTCGATCTGCATCATGTGGTTACCTCATTCGTTCGAATACGAAATGCGAGGCTGCCGGTGGTTGTGCTTTGCGGTGGAAAAGGTGCTGTTCTGAAAAGACGTTTAACTTACTCTTATCTAATAATCGTAAACTGATCTGACCGTTCTAAATCGTTGCTAAAAACCCTTTTGCACCGCCAAGGCCGCCATCGGGAGGCCCGCCGCACCTAGTTTGACCGTTCGTCACAAACGGGTCAAGCAATTTACAGGTCAAATGCTAGAATAGCGGTACTTTTTTGTATGCCCGCGACCTTAGATACTTTCGATCCTGCGATACAGACCGAGAACATTGGCTTTAGCAGCGATGAGTTGATCTCGTGCAGCGCATGCCATCGGCAAAACGCCCCCAATCGCATTGATTGCATCTACTGCGGAGCCGCTCTTGAAGCTCGTCACGACGTGATCGACACGATCAAACTGCGAAAGCTGGAATCATGGGAACCTGGCACAAGCATCATTGTGAATGGCGGCACCGGCGACATTTCAAAAGCCGCGGAGCTGCTGTCGCTCGAGAGAGATCGGCTTGAGGAGATCGTATCTGCCGGAGCTGCGCTGCCGGCCGCGTGGGTAGATGACAAGGCCACGGGGATACTTACAAAAAAGCTCGAGGAGCTTGGCTTTACGTGCTCCGCGATCGCCGATGCCGAGCTTGCCCTGACCAAACCGCCGGTGCGACTCGCCGGGATGCAGATAGGCGATGGCGACTTAACGCTCATTGATCTGAACACAAGGGCGGAGTACGGGCATTCATGGGCCGAGCTCGTGCTCATCGTTACGGGAGTTTTTGCAACAGGCAGCATCGACTCGACCGAAAAGCGGCGTCTGCGAAAGACGACGGTGATGAATGACACAACTATTTCGGCCGATGAACCGGTATTTGATCTGTACACCGCCGATACCGTTATCGGATATCGCGTGCAGCTCGCGGGGTTCGACTATTCCTGTCTCGGAGATCTGATGGCTCCGCTCGCGACGGAGAATATGTCTAGGCTGATCGACCTTTTACATCTGCGCGCGCCTCAGTTAAAGCTCATTAATAAGTACAAGAGCCTTCGCCATCTGCTGACCGGGATATGGGACATCGATTCGCGTAAGGACCCAAAGGGTCTGCAGCAGGTCGGTGTGGGAAAGCGGGAATTCGGGGTCGTGCATTCGACAAATAACGCGCGGCAGTTCACGCGATTTTCACGGCTGCAGAGGTTGATGCTGTGAAGAGGCGTCCACACGAAACGCATCGGCCGGATCCGGGCTATCAAACACGAGAGCGTCCGTCAAACGACAATATTATCTACGGCGTTCTGCCCGTGCTAGAGGCGCTGCGCGCCGAGCATCGGCGGATCGACAAAGTGCTTGTCGCCGATGGGAGCCGTGAATCGAGGCTAACCGACATCCTCGATCTATGCCGCTCGCGGGGCATTCGGTTCGACCACGTGCCGCGTGAAACGTTTAGTAAGTTTGTCGATCGAGATGCAAATACACAGGGCGTGATCGCGTTTGCGGCGTCAGCGGAATACGTCGATGTTGATCACATCCTCGACAATGCGGCGGTACCTGCGTTGATCGTCGTGCTCGACGGCGTCGAGGACCCGAGAAATCTTGGAGCTATCCTCCGCTCGGCCGAATGTGCCGGAGTAGATGGCGTCATCATTCCGGAACGCCGTTCGGTCGGTTTGACCGAGACCGTCGCAAAATCGTCCGCGGGTGCGGCCGAGTACGTGGGTGTCGCCAAAGTTGGCAATCTCAACAACCTAATTCGGGATCTCAAGAACCGTGGTATTTGGGTCGTCGGAACAAGCGTTGACAGCCCTACGAGCTACACAGACTGGGACTGGAAACGGCCCACGGCACTTGTGCTTGGCGGCGAGGGTCACGGCCTGCATCGACTCGTTGCGGAGAATTGCGACGCATTGGTCAAAATTCCGATGTATGGAAAAATAGACTCTCTGAACGTATCTGTCGCCGCCGGCGTACTACTGTTTGAAGCGAGACGACAGCGAGGTTAGCTAATGTTCTGTCCAAAATGTGGATCTCAAAATCCGGACCAGGGAGTCTTTTGCCGCGCTTGCGGGACAAGGCTCAGCAACGCTACCGCGCCGCTCGTCGGCTCGCCAACGATGCAGGTGAATCGTTTGGTCGGTCGGCGCGGTAAACCGATCAGCTACGAGAGCGCGATCGCAAAGATCTTTACCGGGCTCGCTTTCATAATTATCGCGTGCATTCTTGGCTACAGTCAGGCCGCGGGCGGCCGTGGATGGTGGTTTTGGATGCTGATCCCAGGATTTGGCTCGCTCGGGCGCGGCATCGCCCAGTGGATGCAGATAAGGAACGCCGGACGCGGTGGATTTGTCGACCCTGCAATACGCCCCGAAGACCGTGATCGATCGGTTTCAGCCGCAGCGGCACCGAATCTGCCTCCAGCGCAGCAGCAATGGGCCACCGCTGAATCTCGTTACAAGACCGGCGACCTCGTCCCGCCAAGCGTCACCGAGACTACAACTCG
>Ga0207639_10001532_pt1 | contig 15517 bp, 14 predicted proteins | sample KBSCornC32_FD_184299 | JGI IMG/M metagenome (GOLD analysis project Ga0207639, IMG submission 184299) | Corn rhizosphere microbial communities from Kellogg Biological Station, Michigan, USA - KBS Corn C3-2 (SPAdes) (version 2) | ecosystem: Host-associated > Plants > Roots > Rhizosphere > Soil ...
GTTGTAGCCGTAACCGCGGTAACCGTAGGGCGAGCCGTAGCCGTAGTTGTACGCCGGATATCCGTACCCGTAGGCGGGGTAACCGTAGCCATAGGCCGGGTAACCGTATCCGCCATATCCGCCATATCCGCCATAGCCGTACCCGCCGTAATAGGACGGGTAGCCGTAGCCCACCGAGATGACCGTCCGGCTGCGCGGGTAAGCGTAGCCATAGGAATAGCTCGGGTAATAGCCGTAGCCGTAGCTGCGGAAGCGGAAGTTGTCGCGATGATGGTGGCGGTCGCCGTCGTGGCGCCAATGATGCCCATCCCCGTCATGATCCCGGTCGCGCGCACTGGCTGCGCTCGGCAAAGCGATGATGGCGGTGGAAAGAGCGAGGATGATAAGCTTTTTCATCGAAATACTCCTCGATCGGCAAATGCATCGGCTGCAAGCACGCGCGGAGCCGACTCGTAGGCGCTGCTGCTCCTCGCATCCTGTCACCAGGATGAATGTCGTTCCGTCGTCTCAACGACTCAGCGCATAATCGAGCCCGATGTCGACGGACGGTGCGGATTGCGTGATGCGCCCCAGCGAGATGAAGTCGACGCCGGTCTCGGCGAGGAAACGGATCGTCTCGAGCGTGACTCCGCCCGATGCCTCCAGCGGCACCCTTCCCGCCACCATCTTCACCGCCTCGCGAAGCTTTGCCGGATCCATGTTGTCGAGCAGCAACCGTTCAGCGCCCGCCTTGAGTGCGGGCTCGATTTGATCCAAACGGTCGACTTCCACCTGGACCTGCAGGCCCGTGTTCGCGGCCTTGGCGCGACGCACCGCTTCAGCGACACCGCCGCACACCGCGACATGGTTATCCTTGATCAGCACGCCGTCATCGAGGCGCATGCGATGGTTCTGCGCGCCGCCCATCCGCACCGCATATTTCTCGAGCACGCGAAGGCCCGGAAGCGTCTTGCGGGTATCGATGACCACCGCGCCGGTGCCCGCGATTTCATCAACGTAGGTGCGGGTAAGAGTGGCGATGCCGGAGAGATGCTGCAACGTGTTGAGCGCTGAGCGTTCCGCCGTCAGCATCGCGCGGGCCTTGCCGGCGAGGCGCATGATCGTCGTGCCATGCTCCGCGCGATCCCCGTCGTTCGCCAGCAGCTCAACGGACACTTCCGGATCCAGCGCGCGGAAGAACGCCGCCGCCAGCTCCAGGCCGGCGACGACAATCGCCTGCCTGCAGTTCATCTCCGCGGAGAAGCGCGCGTCGGCGTCGATGGTGGCGTTCGACGTCACGTCGCCGCCCTTGCCGAGGTCTTCGGCCAGGACGCGCTGGACGAACTCATTTACATCGAAGTCGGAAGGAAGCGCCATTCGCCGCCTCTAAGCGAGCGTGGGGGCGAGCGACAAGCTTAGTGCGCTGGTTCGGCGGCAGAGGCGCTGCGCCAGCGCCCCTCTTCCCAGGCGTAACGCTGCGCATCGAGAGGCACGAAGCGATCCTTCTTCCACGCATTCACCGTGATGGTGACTGCCGCTTCAGCGACGTCGATCGTGTTGAAGCTCTGCTCCTGTTCGCGAACGCGGGTCGAGGTCGCAGTGCCGGCCTGGACGACCAGCGCTCCGCCCGCGCGGGTCACGAGATCGCTAGCGCTGTGGGTCGAGGCGTGGTGGTTATGCCCGGCAAGCAGCATGTCGACGCCCGCTTCCTGAATGGCGTCGAGGGCGAGCTCCTGACGGCCGATTGCCCGCGTGACCTCCTCGCCCACGCTCAGCGCGAACAAGGGGTGGTGAGTCACGAGGACCCGGAAGGATTCGCTCGGCGTTCGCGAGAATGTTCCGCGAATGAAGGCCACCTGCTGCTCGTTGATCCGGCCGTCCTTGAAGGTCAGCGATCGCGCGGTGTTGACGCCGAGTACGGCAATGCCAGGAAGCTCGACGAAGGGGCATAGATTGTCGTCGATGAAGCGGCGGTATCGCGCCAGCGGCGACAGGAAGCGCCGAAGCACGTCGTAGAGCGGCACGTCGTGGTTGCCCGGAACGCCGAGCACTTCGTGGCCAGCATTCTGCAGCCGCTCGAGAAAGCTGCACGCCTCCTCGAACTGCTCGGTCTTGGCGCGCTGGGTGAAGTCGCCACTGATGACGACGAGCTCGGGTTTAAGCTCGTCGATGCTCTCCTCGACCGCCTCGACCAGACGCTCGTCATGCGCGCCAAAGTGCAGGTCCGAAAGATGGACGAGGCGAGCCATGGGACTTCAACCACGTCATGCTGAACTTGTTTCAAATCCTCCCCCGGAACGGGGAGGTGGCAGGGCCGCGCAGCGGGACTGACGGAGGGGTCGACCCCTCCACCATCCGAACTTCGTCGGATGGTCCCCCTCCCCGTTCCGGGGAGGATCTAAGAATTCAGGAAAAGCAGCAGCTTGACGTCGACGCCGAACCCCTCCGCGCGCTTCTGCTCGATAAAGTTGGGGATCTCTGAGCGCGGCACGAGATGGACGTTGATGTCCTCGTTCTCGTCGCCCCCACCCTCGCCGATCTTACGGACACCGTGCGCGCGTACCAGGGTGAACGCCTCCGACAACATTCCGGGCGAGGAATAGAACTCACCGAGGCGTTCGACGCGCTCGGCGGTGAAGCCGGTCTCTTCCTCCAGTTCCTTGATTGCGGTGCCCTCGACCGTAGCGATCGGGTCGGTGTCGCCGACCAGGCCGGCGGGGAGCTCGATGCATCGGCAATCGGGCGGCACGCGCGGCTGATCCACGAGGATCACCTTGCCCTCATATGCGGCGACGATGACGACCGCGCCGATGTTGTTGGCGCGGCTCGCATATTCCCATTTGCCGCGCTTCAGCACGCGAACGTAATCGCCGCCCCACATCAGTTCGGGCGGCGGGAGGTCGTCGAGGTTCATAGCTCGATCAGCTTGTCGGGGATCTCGTTGACGTCGCCAGTTGAACGCGGAAAATGCTCCGAAAGCACCACGCCGACGCGTTCCACCGCGGCGACGATGCCATCGCCCACCCTGCCTTCCCGAACATCGGTGAGAAGCGCCGTCATCGCCTCGCCCCAGGTGTGATCGTCGGTAACCTTGAGGATCGCCTCGTCCGCGACAATTTCCGCCCGCCGCTCGGCCAGCGACAGGTAGATGAGGATTCCGGTCTTGCCGGCGGTTCGCTTCTCGGCAGCTGCCTTGAAGATCGCCACCGCGCGCCGGCGAACGCGGCGATGCTTGGTCGCGGCCGGCGTCAGGAACAGCCGCAAAGGCATCCATTTCAGAATGAGCAGCGCGATGGTGAACTTGAGCGCCGCGAAGAACATCAGCAGCGTCAGTAGCTGGCTCATCGTCGGGTCAGGCGACCAGCCGCCGAACAGAAGATCGTACCACCAGACCAGCGCCGTCGGCCGCCACGCCGCCCAGGCGAGCACCGCGAACAAAGGCGCCAGCGCCCAGTGAAGCGCGACGTCGTGATAAGGATCGCTGATCGGAGTCGCGACCGCGACGATCTCGCCGGCGGTCGAGCCTTCGGCCTTCGCAACGGCCTCCGCGACCTTCTTGCGGTCCGAATCCGTGAGCCGGACTACCACGAGCCCGACGCTCCGCCGCCGCCGAACGAGCCGCCGCCGAAGCCGCCGAAGCTTCCGCCTCCGCCGCCTCCCCAGCTGCCGCCTCCGCCGCCCCAGGAGCCTCCACCCCATCCGCCGCCACGCGACCCGCGGCTGAGCTCATTGAGGCCCCACAGGACCACCCACGGGCTAATTCCGCCATGGCGGCCGCGGTAGCGACGTCCCACGCCGCGCCGGAAGTGCGACAGCACCACGAAGCCGATGATCATCAGCCAGAAGAAGATCGGCAGCCCGCCGCCGCTCGAATGCTGCCGCTGCTTCTGCGCCTGCTGCGCGGCGGCGATGTTCTTCTCCGCCTCGTCCGGCGAAAGCGACATCTGCTTGATGATCGCGTCCGCTCCGGCCTCGATCCCGCCCCCATAGTCCGGCGGGCTCTGCTTGAAGTGCGGCAGGATATCTTCGCGAATGATGATCCCCGACATCGCGTCGGTCATGTAGGCGCCAGCGCCATAACCTGTCGCGATCGAGACCTTCCGGTCATTCGGGGCGACGAGGAGCAGGACGCCATTGTCCTTCTCCTTCTCGCCCAGGCCCCACGCACGGCCGAGCCGGTACGCATAATCTTCGACCGGATAGCCCTCGAGGCTCTTCACCGTCGCCACCGCGAACGCTCGCCCGGTCTGGGTGTATAGCGCCTGCGATTTCGACTTAAGATCAGCTTGCTGCTCGGGCGTCAGAATGCCTGCCTGATCGACGACAGGCGACCCGTTGTTCTGCGGGAACGTCTGTGCCGTTGCGGGCGCTGCCAGCGCGAGCAGCGCCAGCAGCAGCGCGGCTATGGTGTGCTTCACCTCAGCCGGCGTTGAAGTTGACCGTCGGCGCCTGCTGCGCAGCGGCGGATGCCTCGAACGGGACCTTCGGCTTCGCGCCGTAGAACACCTTGGCGCCGATCGCCGTGGGGAAGGTGCGGATCAGCGTATTATACTGCTGAACCGCGTCGTTATAATCGCGGCGCGAGGCGTTGATCCGGTTTTCCGTGCCCTCGAGCTGGTCCTGGAGCGCCAGGAAGTTCTGGTTCGATTTCAGGTCCGGATAGGCCTCCTGGAGGCGCTGCAGCGGAATGATCGCTTGAGTCAGGCGGCCCTGGGCGTCGTTGAACGCCTTGACCTTTGCCGGGTCGCTGAGGTCGGCGGCGCTCAGGTGGACCGCAGTGGCGTCGGCGCGAGCCTGCGTAACCTGCACGAGCACCGATTTCTCCTGCGCGGCATAGCCTTTCACCGTCGCAACGAGGTTCGGAATCAGGTCGGCGCGCCGCTGATAGTCCGCCTGGAGATCGCCCCACTTGGCATTGACGTTCTCCTCGGACGTGGGGACGCTGTTGATCCCGCAGCCACCCAGCGAAAGCGCGACAAGCGGCGCGAGCAAACCGAAACGACGAATGGAAGACATGTGCCCCTCCCTCTGGTCAGTTGCGCGGATAGGTAGACGCGCGATGGTTCGCGTTCAAGATGCTGTCTTACATTAACAACACAGCGGGTGCGCTTCATCGCAGACTGCAGTAGGACTGTCGCATAACGGACAGAAGGGGGTGGCCAATGCTGAAGGATTTCCGGGAATTCATCGCCAAGGGGAATGTGCTCGATCTCGCCGTCGCCGTGATTATCGGCGCCGCTTTCGCAAAGATCGTCAGCAGCCTCACCGACGACATCATCATGCCGATCGTCGGCAAGATTTTCGGCGGGCTCGATTTCTCGAGCCACTTCGTGCTGCTCGGCCCCGTGCCCGCGGATTATCACGGCTCGATGACCGACTATGCCGCGCTCAAGAAAGCGGGCGCTCCGGTACTCGGCTGGGGCCAGTTCGTGACCGAAGTCGTCAGCTTCCTGATCCTCGCCTTCATCATCTTCCTGATGGTGCGCTGGGCGACCAGGGTGATGAAGAAGCCGGAAGTCGAGACGGCAACCGGGCCGACCGAAGTCGAGCTGCTCACCGAAATCAGGGACGAGCTGAAGAAGCGCTGACTTCAACCGTCACTTCGGCATCCCGGAATAGCCGGCGGTTTTCCGAAGCGCGTTGCCGTCCATGAGATAGCCGTCGCTCATGACCTGATCGACGTGCCGAAGGTCGCCGATGTTCTTCTCCGGGTCGCCGTCGACCAGGAGAAGGTCGGCTTCCTTGCCCACCGCGATCGAACCGGTGCGCTTGTCCGCCTTGACGTTGCGCGCGGCGGAGATGGTCGCCGTCGATAGAGCTTCGGCCGGGGTCAGCCCGCCCTTCACGTAAAGCTCCAGCTCCCGCACCAGCTCGTAACCGTAGCCGTCCGTACCGGCGACGATCGGAACCCCGGCGTGGAAGAGCTTGGCGACATACTCGCCCATATGATCGACGCTGGCCTGGGCATCGGCGCGAGTCATTCCGGGCAGGTACGGAATGTGTCCGCCTTTGAACCCGCGCTCGACCGTCGCGGGGACGGTGCCGACAAACGGCGCGTAGGCCGGGGCCGGCGTTCCGGCATCCGCGAGGAGCACGCCTTCGACGACGACCAGCGTCGGGTCGAGCGTGATATGCTTCGCCGCCATGGTGGCGATCACCGTCTTCGTCGGCTCGGCGTCGAGATCGACATCCTTGAAATATTTGCCCGGGCCGAGCAGCCGCATCGTCGTATTCGCCTTGTCGACGACCTCCTGCGGCATCGCCTGCATTGTCGCGAAATAGATGTGCGTAATCTCGTCATAGCCGTCATTGATCGCGTCCAGGGTCCGCATTCCGGCCGGGATATGGCCATGAACATGGAGGCCGAGCTGGTGCGCGAGCTTGGCTCCCGGGGCGATCCATTCGGGCTTCATCGAGGTGTAGAATTTGACCGCCGTAAGGTGGTTGGCCGCGATCTTGCGGACCGCCGCAAGTGTCTCGTCGAGGCTGGAGACCGGGAGGCTGCCCTGCGCGACCAGCGGTCCCTTCTGGTCGACGATGACCGAGTCCCAGCATTCGGGCGCGAGCAGCGTCAGCTTGTCGCGCCGCTCGCGCTGCGAAACCTCGAGATCGATCGGCCCGCCGGGATTGCGGCAGTTGGTGACCCCGAGCGCGAGCTCGCTGACGGTCTGGAAATCGTCACCGATATGCATGTGGCTGTCCCACAACCCGGGAACGAGCGTCTTCCCGTCGCCCCCGATCTTTCGCGTGCCAGCGGGAAGCCTTGCCGGCGCCGAGTTGCTCACTGACACGATCTTGCCGCCACTCGTCAGCACATATTGATGCTCGAGGAAGCGCTGGTGGTCGGCGTCATACATCTTGACGTCGCTGAACAGCACCGGGCGCTTCGCGTCGGCGGTGAGGAATTGCTTCGCCGTAGCCGGCGCCAAGGCTGCAATCGCCGCGTCCTGTGCCGCCTGCAGTTTGTCGAGATTGCCCTCGTAGCCTGCCGGCAGGATTCCGAGACCGGCCAGCACGCCGAAGAACTTGCCATTCTCGACCCACACCGGCTGCGGCGATTGGCCGACGCCTTTGACCAGGACGAGATCGACATGCTTGGCGCCTTGTGGGCCATCGACGTCCAGCGACGCCACTTTGTCGAAGTCGGCGTGGCCCGACGGAAGCAGCGCTAGACCGGTCCGTCCCGCCGCCATCAGGCGATCGATTTGCGGAGCTGCACCGAGGAACGGACCGCCCTGCGGGAGGTAATAAGACGCAGCCGAGTAGGCCGTGCCACCCTTGTCGACGGGACTCGTCCAGCTCGCCTGCCCGTTCGCAATGGTGAAGGATTCCGCGGCGTCGCCCGATGGGGTCACTCCGCGAATGACGACATCAGACGGCATCCCGTCTGCCCCGAGGCGCATCGTCTCGTCCGTCTCGAAGATCAGGCCGCGAAGAAGGATCGATTCCCGGATGGCGAGCCGCCCGTCCGGCATCGTCCACATATATTCGTCGCCGTGCTTTCCGGCGGTCGAGACCACGACATAATGCGCCGCGTCGCCCGGCGGCACGAGCAGCTGGTCCTTGGGCGTCGGAGCGGCAATGGCGACGGACGCACTCGCGGCAAGCAGCGCGGCGACAAGCAAACGGCACATAGAAATCCCCCGGGTTGAATTGCGCGAAGCGTGGCAAGCGGCGACTGCAAAGGCAACCAACCGTTCGACGAACGAAATGCAGCTACAGCCGAATTAATGTTTCCGGCACCTTGTTCGCGCCGGGCGCGATGTCCCAGTGCACCTGCTGCCCGGCGGGATCCGCGGATGGCCCGTCCTCGCTGTTGTTGGTGACGATCTGACCGTCGGTGTGGACCGTGAACCGCCCTTCGGCCCGCGACGGCGGCCCCTTGGTTTCGCCTCCTCCCATCTGCTGCGCCATCGGCCCGAACATGTTCATGCCGCCGGTGAGCGCCGGCGCCGTGACGAGGACCGCTCCGTCGCCTCGGCGGCGGAGCGCGATGAACGGGATCACGATGTTGCTGTCCGGCATCATCGGGAAGACGAAGTCCTGCGTCAGCCGTCCTTCCATGTGATAGTCGACATCGTAGACGCCCTTCCCGGCGTAGGTGACCGAGCGCCAGCCGGCATATTTCATCAGCCTGGCCGCAAAGGCGCGGTTCGATTCCTCGTCCGTGCCCGGCAGCCCGAAAGCCTTGGCGGCCTCCTCATCGCTCTTTTGCTTCTTGAGATAGGCGTCCTGCTGAACGGCGAGCTCCTTGGCCGTGCACGGCCGTTCCTTCAGGCCGTCCATGCAGTGGGCCATGCTTTTCTGCCACGGCGGCTTGGCCATCGCATCGGCGGTCTCGAGCACGATCTGCCCGCGATAATCGAGCGTGAAGCTGCCGTCTTTCCTGAGGGTGAGATCCGACGCGAACTTGCCCGGCCCCCAGAGACAGCCCGCGAGCAGCAACGGCATCGCGGCGGCGAACAGGCGCTTGGTCCAGTGGCGCATAAGAAGGCCCCCTGAAAGGGAGTTTATCGAACAACCGTAAGGGCGGGAAGGTGGCAGGGCGCTTCCCTTTTCACCTTCGGGCCGTCAGTCTAGGCCTGCTCGGGGAAGCGGGGATGGATGGGCATTCAGGTGTGCAGGGGCGGGTCGCGGTCATGACCCCCCACGAGTTTGTGTCGAAGTGGCGCGGAGTCGAGCTGAAGGAGCGCTCGGCCTCGCAGAGCCATTTCGCGCGAGATGGTCATGCGCTCACGAGGAGCCTTCAGGCATGAGCCTCTACGAAGCGCTGGAGCGGGCGCGCACCGAGGAAGACGTCAAGGACGCCTACATCAAGGCGCTGGGGCTGAAATCCTATTTCAAGGGGCTCGTGGACATCCAGACCGAAGAGGTTTGGTTCGAAGCGAAGGCGGTTTCCACTCCGCCGATCGTGATGTTCGCACAGCTGTTCTTCTACGTTCGCGCGGCGCGCAAGCGCGGCGAGCCCATCCCCGCCTTCCTCGCCGTTATCGACCGCGAGAAGGCGGCGATCATGCCGACCGAGAAGGCGCTGGCACTACTCGACGACAAGAGCATCGTCTGGCCCAAATCCGGGTCGGGAGCGGGCAAGGAACTGGCCGCGCAAGTCGCGCCCTATGTTCAGGCGCACATCGTCGAATACGAGATCGCGCATGATGAGGCGGCCTTCATCAAAGCGGTGAAGGATGCGATCCGCGACAAGAAGATAATCCGCACCCCGATCACGCCGGACAATCTGCGCCAGGTGTTCGACCGTTGGGTGGACATGATCGGCGGCGAACTCGGTGTGACCGACCCGGTCAATTACGCGGTGCTGTTCTTTGCCGACATCATGCACGACGGCACCAACGAGTATATGTCCAACCTGCCCGCTCGGATGCTGATGACGGCGGCGGGGCCGACCTTCTTACTCAAGGGCAAGACCTACGAGCTGGCGAGCAAGCGCGGCTATCAGAATTTCTGGGCGATCTACCATCGCCCGCCGGAGGCGAAGCACCGCCACTACCTGCTCGAACGGCGCGACAGCCTGCTCCCGGTGGACGAGCAGAAGTTCAAGGGCGCTTACTACACCCCACTCCACATCGTCGACAAAGCCTATGACGAGCTGCGGGCGACGCTCGGGGAAGACTGGCAGGACCGCTACCTTGTCTGGGACATGTGTGCAGGCGTCGGCAATCTGGAGGCCAAGCATAGCAACTTGCGTAACGTGTTCATGTCCACGCTCGACGACGCGGACGTCACGATCATGAAGTCCAATCCGGCCTTCGCCGGGGCGGAGATTTTTCAGTATGACTATCTGAACGACGACATCACCGATTTTGGCGAGATCGACTACAGCCTGTCGAACAAGCTTCCCCCCGCGCTGCGCCGCGCGATTGCCGATGCCAAGGAGGGCAAGAAGGGCGCGAAGCCGATCCTGGTGCTGATCAACCCGCCTTATGCGGAGGCGACAGGCGGCGGTCTTGCGGTGGCAATGTCGATCAGCAGCAACAAAGAGGGGGTGGCAAACACTCAATTCGCAAGAACGGCGATGGCTGCTTACGGCAAAGCGACCAACGAGCTCTTCATGCAATTCGTGGCGCGTCTGGATCAGGAAGCTCCAACGGCCATTTTGGCAATGTTCAGCAAAATCAAATACATCAGCACGCCAACCCTACATGACTTTCGAAGGGTTTGGAAAGCGGAGTATCTCGGCGGATTTGCCGTTCACAGCCGCGTGTTTGAAGGACTTAGCGGCGAATTTCCGATCGGCTTTCTCATTTGGGATACAGGCAAGAACGCTCCGGTTCGAGACGTCACCGCAGGCGCGCTCGATGATGAAGGAAATCTAATAGGTGAGAAAACCTTCCTCAATTACGATACTCATCAACTGCTTACCGATTGGGTGCGCCGACCTCCGGCGAACGGCGAGCCCGTTGTGCCGCTCAAGAATGCAATCGCGCCTGCCACAGCAACGAAAGACCTGCGAGGGACGAGATGGTCAATTCGGGCGATCGGTTGGCTGAATTGTGCGGGGAACGATTTGCAGAATGCGGCATCGAAAACGATGCTGTTTTCATCAGGCTACGGCAGCGCTCGCGGTTTCTTCGTTACGCCCGAAAACGTCTGGCAGGCCGCGATCATTTTCAGCGTCCGTCGCCTCATTAAGCCGACCTGGCTCAACGACCGTGACCAATTCCTCCAGCCCTCGCAACCGCTGAGCGAGGAGTTCAAGGCCGACTGTCTCGTGTGGATGCTGTTCAATGGCAGCAATCTTTCCGCCGGCGCTGACGGGCTCGAATGGAAGGGGCGCGACTGGTCGCTGGTCAATCACTTTATCCCCTTCACCGAAGCGGAAGTGGGCGCGAACGGGCGCTTCGAATCCGACTTCATGGCGCGCTATATTGCGGCATTGACCTTTTCGCCCGAGGCGAGGTCCGTGCTCGACGAAGGCCGCGAGTTGTGGCGGCGCTTCCACGCGACCCAATTCCCGCGCAAGGTCAGGGACGAGCTCAAGCTCAACCGCCTCGACGCCGGCTGGTATCAGGTGCGCCGCGCGCTCGAAGCCTATGGCGATTCCGGACTGACCGACTTCGATCCGTTCAAGGCCGCTTACGTCGTGCTTGGCGAAAAGCTGCGTCCACAGGTTTATGAACTCGGCTTTCTGCCCGCCTAAGCCTGTCGGAAGGGACAAGCACGGGTCCAACGGGCTGACGCCCGCCTGGGCACCGGCCTGCGCCGGGGTACAATGTCAGGAAAGTCCGAGGGATTCTGTTGCCCGGCTCCCTCGGAGGCCGCTGGAATCCCCTTCTGTTGCCCGGTGGGGTCCGACCGCGCTTTAGCTTTGTAACTTCAGTCCGTTAGGACGTCAGTTACGCGGCAAGAGCGAGCGCCTCGTTATCGTTGGCACTTGTGTGAATGAGCCGTCACGGTGGCTCAATCCGATCGGCAACCGGGCCTTTATTGCACTCGTCGATCCTGTTTCGCCCCCATCAACATCCGCGGCCTGAACCGCGGTTGATGGTGGAGGCGCCGGGGTACTGCCCCCCGGGTCCGAAGTGCCTATTCCACCCAATCATCTACCGACGTAGCCGGTTGCCCGGCGCCTCCTAGATAGGGAATTTGACCCCGAATCTCAAGGAAAGGGGTTGGAATCCTCGGCCGAACTGCTGATATGGGGAGCCAACCAACTTCATACTCCAGGGGATACAAGGACATGAAAAGACTGGTTTTTGTGATCGGCGGAGCGGCCGCTCTGGCACTCGGCGGATGCAACAACAGCAACCAGGACGCGGTGAACAATGCCGAGCTCAACCAGCCGGCCGCCGAAGACCTCAACGCCCTCGCCAATGACGCCGCGGCCAATGCCGAGGACCAGAATCTCGCCAATCAGCAGCAGCAGCTCGACCAGAATGCGGCCGCGGACGAGAACGGGTCCAACCCGACCGAGGATCAGGAGAAGAATATCGACGCCATGTAGGCGCGGTCGTTCGATCGAGATTGAGCCGCTCGGGAAGCCGGGCGGCTTTTTCTTTGGGCGGGCAGCGCCTAGGTCGCTCGAATGTCGGAAGAGGCGATCCCCGCAGCCACGCTGATTGTCGTTCGCGAAGTCGAGGCCGGCCCGCCGGAATTGCTGATGGTCGAGCGCGCCGAGGGAATGGCCTTCGCCGCTGGAGCATTGGTCTTCCCCGGTGGGCGGATCGACGCGGAGGATGTGGAGCTGGCTGCCGATCTGGGGATCGACGCCACGGCCGTGGCTGCAGTCCGGGAGACGATTGAAGAAACTGCGGTTCCGGTTGGCCTGGCACCCGCACCGACCGGGCAGCAAGCAATCCAGCTCCAACAGGCCCTCGTTGCGGATCGATCATTCGCTGACCTGCTCGCCAATGCGGGACTAAGCATCGACGCGGACGCGCTGACGCCCTTCGCGCGCTGGGTCCCGAAATTTCATGCGGTGCGGCGCTTCGACACGTTATTCTTCGTTGCGCGCTGTCCGGACGGCGACTGGCAGCCGCGGGTCGTCGAAGGCGAATGCGCCAGCGCGGCATGGCTGACCGCGGCCGATGTCCTCGAGCGCGAGCGCAACGGCGCCGCGCGGCTGATCTTTCCGACGCGGCGAACGCTCGAGCGGCTCGCGCAGCACGCCAGTTTTGACGCGATCCGTGTCGACGCCCTCGGCCACCCAATCGAGCCCGTGACCCCGTGGGTTGAGGAGCGCGACGGCGAGAAATTTATCACCATCCCGCCGCATCTGGGCTTTCCGGTGACACAAGAGCGGCTCGACGGCCTCTGGCGGGGCTGACCGCGCGCCTCCGAGTCGCGGCTTGTCCACAAACGAAAAGGGGCCCGCCGAAGCGGACCCCTTCGTTGCTAACAAGCGACTAACGCTTATTTCAGGTGGTTCGAGAGATGCTTGTTCATCTCGAACATGCTGACTCGATCCTTGCCCCCAAAGATCGGCTTGAGCGTCGAGTCCGCCATGATTTCCCGTTTGTTTTGCGGGTTTTGCAGGTTGTTCTTGCGGATGTGATCCCACACCTTCGAAACGACCTGGCTGCGCGGAAGCGGAGCGCTTCCGGTGATCTTCGCGAGATCCGAAGACGGAGTAACCGGGCGAGCCAGTCCGCCCCCTGCTTTACGACCAGTTCCTTGTGCCATCAGGCCCTCCTGTTGTTCCCTCTGACGATAGAGCGCAAGTCGAGGCTCTTTGCAATGCTGTTACAGAGGGGAAATCAGCGATTTTGAAGCCCAAACGGAACGACCCGGTTTTGGGCGTCGTGCCCGATGTCCGCCCGGCCGCCATAGGTTATGCCCGAACGGCCGCACCATTCCTCGACGATCGCTGCTTCGTCGAGCGCGAATTCGGGGTCGTTTTCAAGCACGTCCGACACACGGCCAAGACGGATTCTGCGAACCCGCCGGACGTTCGCGCTGGCGGCGACATGGAACATCGTCCGGTCGATCCGGTAGAGCTGCTCGCTGACGTCCTCGATCAACAGATCGACGCCGCTGAAATCGGGCTCGAGCGAAGTCCCGAGAAGGTTCGAAAGCACCGTCAGGTTGAACGCCATCGCGGGCGCCTCGAGCGCCGGTTCGAGGCTGGAGGGATCGCGCCGCACCAGCCAGTCGAGCGCCCTCGCGATCGCCGCATCGCCTCCGCTCCGGAGCACGTCTTGCGGCATCGGCCCCCAGGCAACGTTGAGCCCAGCCTTATGGAATCCGGCGTGAAGGAAACCGGCGTCGCTGTATCCAAGGTAGGTCTTCCCCCGCGCAATCTCCGGGATGCCCGCGACCGCTGCTTCGGCAATCCGGTTCGACCCGTAACCGCCGCGCGCGAACCACACCGCGTCCACCGACGGGTCGGCCATCACCTCCAGCAATGCATCGAGCCGCGCCTGGTCCGGCCCCGCGAAGTGTCCCTCCGTCAGGAAGCACTGCGGATGGATCGCAACCTCGCAATCGCCGCGCGTACTCACGATCGCCTGGACGCGCTCCGCGGCTTCGCGCTTCAACGGGCAGCTCGGAGCGACGATGGCGATGCGCATGGCCCGACCTTATTCACTGTAGCGCGACGCCGCCAGATGGTGCAGCTTCGCCCCGATTGCGGAGAGGGGGAATCATGAAGACATCGACTGCACTTGCCTTTGCGCTAGCCGGCTTTCTCGCGACTTCGGCAGCGCCGCCTCCCGCTGCCTACAGCGTTCTCATCCGCGGCGGCACAATCTACGATGGCTCGGGCAACGACCCCTATGTCGGCGACGTCGCGCTGAAGGGCGACAAGATCGCCTATGTCGGTCCGCACGCTCCAGGCCGGGCAGCGCGCGTCATCGACGCCAAGGGCAAGGCGGTCTCGCCGGGCTTCATCAACATGCTGAGCTGGGCCACCGAAAGCCTGATCGCCGACGGCCGCGGGATGAGCGACACCTATCAGGGCGTCACCCTCGAGGTGATGGGTGAGGGCGATTCCATGGGGCCGCTCACGCCGCGCATGAAGCAGCTCGCGCTCAAGCGGCAGGGCGACATCAAATATCCGATTCTGTGGACCACGCTCGGCCAGTATCTCGAATATCTCCAACACAAGGGCATCACCCCGAACGTCGCGTCCTTCGTCGGTGCGACCACGGTCCGCGTGCACGAGCTTGGCGAGAAGGACGTCGATCCCACGCCCGCGCAGCTGACGCGGATGCGCGCGCTGGTTCGCCAGGCGATGAAGGAAGGCGCGCTCGGCGTCGGCTCCGCGCTGATCTATTCGCCCGCCACCTACGCCGAAACGCCGGAACTGACCGCGCTGGTCAGCGAAGCCGGCAAGTGCGGCGGCATGTACATCAGCCACATGCGCTCCGAGGGGAACAAGCTCCTCCAAGCGATCGACGAGCTCATCACCATCAGCAAGGATTCCGGAGCGCCCGCCGAAATCTACCATTTCAAGCAGGCCGGGAAGGCGAACTGGGGCAAAATCGACGCCGCCATCGCCAAGGTCAACGCGGCGCGCGCGAACGGCCAGCGGATCACCGCCAACATGTACACCTATACGGCGGGCGCGACGGGGCTCGACGCGATCATGCCGCCGTGGGTGCAGTCGGGCGGCCTCGAGGCGTGGGAGAAACGGCTGAAGGACCCGGCCGTGCGCGCCCGCCTGGTCAAGGAAATGCGCACGCCGTCCAACGACTGGGAGAATTTGCTTCTGCTATCAGGCGGCCCCGAGAATGTGCTCCTGGTCGCCTTCAAGAACCCGAAGCTCAAGCCGCTTACCGGCAAGACCCTGGCCGAAGTCGCGAAGATGCGCGGGGAGAGTCCCGAAGAGACCGCGATGGACCTGGTGGTCGAGGACGATAGCCGCGTCGGGACCGTCTATTTCATCATGGACGAGAATAATGTGAAGCGGGAGACGGCGCTTCCGTGGATGAGCTTCGGTTCCGACGAAGCCTCACCCGCGCCCGAGGGCGTGTTCCTCAAGTCGCAATCCCACCCGCGCGCGTACGGCAACACCGCGCGTCTGCTCGGTCATTATGTGCGCGACGAGCATACGACGACGCTTCAGGATGCCGTGCGCCGCCTG
>Ga0207639_10001534_pt1 | contig 15510 bp, 16 predicted proteins | sample KBSCornC32_FD_184299 | JGI IMG/M metagenome (GOLD analysis project Ga0207639, IMG submission 184299) | Corn rhizosphere microbial communities from Kellogg Biological Station, Michigan, USA - KBS Corn C3-2 (SPAdes) (version 2) | ecosystem: Host-associated > Plants > Roots > Rhizosphere > Soil ...
AAAAGGTGCTGGGTGCGATCCTGTTCGAGCGTACCATGGACGGTGAAGCGGGCGGCAAGTCCGTGCCGCAGGCGCTGATCGAGCGCGGCGTGGTGCCCTTCATCAAGATCGACAAGGGCCTGGAGGACGAAGCGAACGGCGTGCAGTTGATGAAGCCCAATCCGGGGCTCGACACGCTGCTGCACCGCGCCAAGGCGCTGGGCGTGTTCGGCACCAAGGAGCGTTCGGTGATCAACCTCGCCAATCGCGAGGGCATCGCCGCCGTGGTGAAGCAGCAGTTCGAGGTCGGACGCCAGGTTCTGGCCGCGGGCCTGGTCCCGATCATCGAGCCGGAAGTGAATATCAAGAGCCCCGAACGTGCAGAGGCCGACCAGATCCTGCTGGAAGAGATTCTCAAGAATCTGGACGCGCTGCCGGGCGACGACAAGGTGATGCTGAAGCTGTCGCTGCCGACCAAGGCCGGCCTGTTCGATCCGCTGGTCGATCATCCCCGCGTGCTGCGCGTCGTGGCGCTTTCGGGCGGTTTTTCGCGTTCGGAAGCCTGCAAAGAGCTGGCCAGGAATCGCGGCATCATCGCCAGCTTCAGCCGTGCGCTGCTGAATGACCTGCGTCACCAGATGAGCGACGCCGAGTTCAACGCCTCGCTGGGCGAAGCGATCGACGAGATCCACGGCGCTTCGACCCAGAAGGCGGCCTGATCCATGATGACGGCCGCGAGCGCGGGTTAAGCGTTCGTGGCCGTCATACGGCCAAGGCGCAACGTGCTCCGGCGAACGCAGGAGCCCAGTTTCGACGCCAGTTAATGGCCCCAGCGGCTGAACAGGGCCCTGACGAGCCGCCTGTCTCGTTCGAGTGCCTTCGCCGGAGCACGGTTCGGCTCCGGCAGGGCAAAGACTAACTGCCCTCCGTCAACTCCTTCAAGATGCGGGCATCGATTATCGCCTGCGCGTCATGATCGCCGCCATTTTCTCCGGGTAGAAGCGGCCGCGCCAATCCCGGCAATTCCATCCCGAACATCCCATCCTGATCATGCGGGAGGAACGCGGGCGAGGGTGGATCGGCTCCACCCTTTTCCAACGCCATCAAAAGCGGCTAAGGCGAAGCCCATGACCGACTTTACCGATGAAGAGCTGGCGCTCGATCCCGATTTTGCGGCCCGGTTCGACAGCAACGACCGGCGGCCGCCCTGTCAGCTCTATCTGATTTCCCCGCCGGCAATCGACACGGGCTTTGTCGGCAACCTTGCCGCTGCCTTTGACGGCGGCGGGGTTGCGGCCTTCCAGTTGCGGTTGAAGGGACTGGACGAAGATGCCGTCGCCCGCGCCGCAGAGCCGCTGCAAAGGCTCTGCGCGGATCGGGACGTGGCCTTCATCATCAATGACAGCATGACGCTGGCAAAGCGCCTGGGCGCCGACGGCGTCCATCTGGGGCAAGGCGACGGCGATGCGCGCGAGGCGCGCAAGCTGCTCGGTCCTTCGGTGCAGATCGGCATCACCTGCCATGACAGCCGCCATCTGGCGATGGAGGCGGGGGAGGCGGGCGCAGACTATGTCGCTTTCGGTGCCTTCTTTCCCACGACCACCAAGGAAACGCTCCACCGGCCTGACCCGTCGATCCTGGGCTGGTGGACCGCATTGTTCGAACTGCCCTGCGTGGCGATCGGCGGGATCGCGCCGGACAATGCCGCGCCGCTGGTGAAGGCCGGCGCGGATTTCCTGGCGGTGAGTTCGGCGGTATGGGCCCATCCGCAGGGACCGCAGGCGGGCGTGGCGGCGTTCGGGCCGGTGCTGGCGCAGCCATAGTTTCTCCCGCTCCTGCCCTGGCAGGCGCATGTCAGGAAGGCGGCCAGGAAAGCAGGCAGGCAGCTTTCCCGCATTTCACGCGTTTTCTCTCCCGCAATAGGGCCACAACAGGGCCGAAATAGGGAGAGTATCGCCTTGAAAACCTGTCCGCTGATCCTGACGCTGCTCTGTGCGGCCTGCAATATGACGGTGACGGACGCGAACGAGACCGCGCCGGCCAAGCAGACGAAGGAGACCGCCTCGCGCCCGTCCGCGCCAGCCGGCGATCCCTACGCCTTCGTCATCCTGCCAGAGCCGGTCGGTGCGCCAGCGCGTGCGGATCGGGTGTTGCAGGCGCAGGTGGCGCTGGACAGGGCCGGCTTCTCGCCGGGCGTGCTGGATGGAAAGGAGGGCATGTCCTTCTCCACCGCGCTCAAGGGTTTTCAGGAGGCCAGGGGCCTGCCACCGACGGGGCAATATGATGACGCGACGGCAAAGGCCCTTCTGGGTGACAGGCCGCCTCCTGCCACCTGGCTGGTGAAGATACCCGCCGCCTTTGCCCGCGGCCCGTTCTACGCCATCCCCAGGGATCTCAACGATCAGGCGAAGCTGCCCGCGCTCGGCTATCGCAATCTGCTGGAAAAGCTGGCCGAGCGTTTCCACACCCGGCCGGAGGCGCTGGTCGCGCTCAACCCGCCGAACAGCAGGATCGGGCCAGGCGCCACGGTCCGCGTGCCCGCCATCGCCAACCAGCCGGTCGCCCGGATCGAGGGGGACGAGCGGGGATGGGGCGCGACGCTCGCGAGCCTTGCCGTCGCCCGGGACCAGCCGCAGGCCGACCATATCGTCGTCGACAAGTCGGACGGGGTGCTGAGGGCCTATGATGCCGACAATCGACTCATTGCCCAATTCCCCGCCACCATGGGGTCGCAGCACGATCCCCTGCCAATCGGAACGTGGGAAATCAAGGGATTGAGCCGCAATCCTGACTTCCATTATAATCCCAACCTGTTCTGGGATGCGGCCTCGACCGATCAGAAGGCGGTGTTGAAGCCTGGTCCCAACGGCCCTGTGGGCGTGGTGTGGATCGACCTTTCCAAACCGCATTACGGCATCCATGGCACGCCCGAGCCGCAGTTGATTGGGCGGACCGAAAGCCATGGCTGTATCCGGCTCACCAATTGGGATGCCGCCAGGCTGGCGCAGATGGTGAAGTCCGGCGTCAAGGCGGTATTCCAGCCATGAGGGCGCGCGGTTGGGCCGGTATCGGCCTGGCCGTGCTGGTCGGCGCTGCCGTGCTGCGCAGTTGCGTGCGGATCGTCCCGGCGGGAGCGCCCGAGCCGTCCCGTCCCGCGACGGTGCGGGCAGGGGGATTGCTGATCCCGGTCGAAGGCGTGCCGCCCTCCGCGCTCAACGACAGCTTCACCCAGGCGCGGGCAAGCGGCGCGCGCCCGCATGATGCGATCGACATCATGGCGGCGCGGGGCAGGGCGGTGCTGGCGGCGGCGGACGGACGGATCGAAAAGCTGTTCTGGAGCGGGGAGGGCGGGCGCACGATCTATGAACGGTCGGCGGACGGTCGGCGCATCTATTATTATGCGCATCTGGACAGCTATGCGCCAGGTCTCGCGGAAGGGCAGGCGGTAAGGCGCGGACAGCGCATCGCAAGCGTCGGCAGCACGGGCAATGCCGATCCGGCGGCGCCGCACCTGCACTTTGCGGTGCATGAAATGCGTCCGGGAGAACCCTGGCATGGCGGGCTGGCGGTCAATCCCTATCCGTTGCTGGCGGATAGGCGATAGGCGCCGCCTCTTGCCCTTTCGCCCTCATCCATGTAAGGGCGCGGCCAGCCTCCAGAGGCCGGCTCTTTTCACCTTCAGACATATAGGCAGGCTCTTCCCATGAAGATCAGCGGCGTCGAGATTCGTCCCGGCAACAACATCGAATATGACGGCAGCCTCTGGCGCGCCGTGAAGATCCAGCATACCCAGCCCGGCAAGGGCGGCGCCTATATGCAGGTGGAACTGAAGAACCTGATCGACGGGCGCAAGAACAATGTCCGCTTCCGTTCCGCCGAGACGGTGGAGCGCATCCGCCTCGACACCAAGGATTTCCAGTATCTCTATGCGGAAGGCGACATGCTCGTCTTCATGGACACGGAAACCTATGAGCAGATCAACCTGCCCCAGGATCTGGTGGGCGACGCATCGGCCTTCCTGCAGGACGGCATGATGGTCATGCTGGAAATGTATGAGGAACGCCCGATCTCCGTGCAGCTTCCCGAAACGGTCGAGGCGACCGTCGTGGAGGCCGATGCCGTGGTGAAGGGGCAGACCGCTTCGGCGAGCTACAAGCCCGCCATCCTCGACAATGGCGTGCGTGTCATGGTGCCGCCGCACATCGTCACCGGCACGCGCATCGTCGTCGACGTGTATGAGCGCGAATATGTGAAGCGCGCGGATTGATATCCGATTCCCCCTCCCGCTGGCGGGAGGGTTCAAGGGGTGGGTGGCGAGCATAAGCGAGCTTCCTGCCCTTTCCGTTTTCAAAAAGGCCGCTGACCCGGCCGCCCACCCCCGGCCCCTCCCTCTGCGGGAGGGGGGAGACAAAAAAATGGTATCGCACTCGGGCCTCTTGACCGTCATGGAACGCGCCGCGCGCAAGGCAGGCTCCAGGCTGCGCCGCGACTTTGGCGAAGTCGAACATCTGCAGGTGTCGCGCAAGGGACCGGCGGACTTCGTGTCCAAGGCCGACCAGCAGGCGGAAAAGACGCTGGTCGAGGAATTGCAGAAGGCCCGGCCCGACTGGGGCTTCCTGCTGGAGGAAGGCGGCGAGATCGCCGGCGACCCCAACAAGCCGCGCTGGATCATCGATCCGCTCGACGGCACCAGCAATTTCCTCCACGGCATCCCGCACTTCGCGATCTCCATCGCAGTCGAGGAGCCGCTGTACGGCGGCAAGCGGGAGGTGACGACCGGCCTCGTCTATCAGCCGGTGACCGACGAAAGCTATTGGGCGGAAAAGAGCAGGGGCGCCTGGCGCCACGACCAGCGGCTGCGCGTTTCGGCGCGGCGTGATCTGGGTGATTGCCTGATCGCCACGGGCATCCCTTTCCTGGGACATGGCGATTTCGCGCAATGGACGCGCATCTTCGGGGCGGTCGCTCCTTCGGTGGCGGGCATCCGCCGGTTCGGCGCGGCATCGCTGGACCTCGCCCATGTCGCCTCCGGTCGCTATGACGGCTTCTGGGAGAGCGGCCTTCAGCCTTGGGACGTCGCGGCGGGCCTGCTGATGGTGCGGGAGGCGGGCGGCTTCGTGTCCGACTTCCGCGGCGGTGACCAGCCGATCGAGCGCAAGGAAGTGATCGCCGGCAACGATGCCATCCACAGCAAATTGCATAAGTTGGTGGCTGGAGCGCTGCGCTGAGGCAGGGCCTTTGATAGCGTGAAGACATAGCAGCAATTGTTGCGAATCATTCTCATGCCTCCGGGCCTTGCTTCGCATATGCAGCGGGCCTAAAGCGCGGCCGTAAATCATTTTCGCCCAGGGGATTCCGTTGGTCGATCTAGCCCAATATCTGCCGATCCTGATCTTTCTCGGGATTGCCTTGCTGCTTTCGAGCGCATTTGTGTTCCTGCCGATGCTGGTAGGGCGCCTTACCGGCGCGCATCAGCCCGACCCGGCCAAGCTCAGCGAATATGAATGCGGTTTCCCGGCGTTCGAGGAACCGCGCAGCCAGTTCGACGTGCGATTCTATCTCGTCGCGATCCTGTTCATCATCTTCGATCTGGAGGCGGCGTTTCTCTATCCCTGGGCGGTCAGCCTGCAGCAGATCGGCTGGGCCGGCTGGGCGACGATGATGATCTTCATAGCGGAGCTGGTGCTCGGCCTCGTCTATGCGTGGAAGAAGGGAGCACTCGATTGGGAGTAGAACTTGAGCGGCCCGCGCCTGGCACCCTGCTGCCCGCCGGAACCCAGCCCGACCAGGATTTCTTCAACGCGCTGAACAGCGAGGTGAGCGACAAGGGCTTCCTGGTCACCTCGACAGAGGAGTTGTTCCAATGGGCCCGCACCGGCTCGCTCTGGTGGATGACCTTTGGCCTCGCCTGTTGCGCGGTGGAGATGATCCACGTCAACATGCCGCGTTACGACATGGAGCGCTTCGGCGCCGCGCCGCGGGCTTCCCCGCGCCAGTCCGACGTGATGATCGTGGCAGGCACCCTGTGCAACAAGATGGCTCCCGCGTTGCGCAAGGTTTACGACCAGATGTCCAATCCGAAATATGTGATTTCGATGGGCAGCTGCGCGAACGGGGGCGGCTATTATCACTACAGCTATTCGGTGGTGCGCGGCTGCGACCGCATCGTGCCGGTCGACATCTATGTGCCGGGTTGCCCGCCGACCGCGGAAGCCCTGCTCTATGGCGTAATGCAGCTGCAGCGGAAAATCCGCCGCATCGGGACGATTGAGCGCTGATATGGGTCATTCTGCTCCTAGAATCGCGACCATAGACGGGATCGCGCAGGAAATCGCCGGCCTGCTGGGATCGATGCTGGTCGAAACCGTCGACCATGCCGATGAGCTGAGCTTCACCGTCGTTCGGGAAAAGCTGGCGGACGCGATGGTCCTGCTGCGCGACCGCGCGCAATATCAGCAGCTGATGGAAATCGCCGGCGTCGACTATCCCGACCGCCCGGAGCGGTTCGAGGTCTGCTATCATCTGCTGAGCGTCACGCGGAACCACCGCGTTCGGGTCAAGGTACAGACCGATGAGGACATGCCTGTTCCCACCGTCACGCACATCTGGCCGGTCGCCGGCTGGCTGGAGCGGGAGGTGTTCGACATGTACGGCGTCATCTTCGAGGGCAATGCCGACCTACGCCGCATCCTGACCGACTATGGGTTCAAGGGCCATCCGCAGCGCAAGGACTTCCCGCTGACCGGCTATGTCGAGATGTGGTATTCCGAAGAGGACAAGCGTGTCGTCTACAAGCCGGTGAAGCTGGCGCAGGATTTCCGCCAGTTCGATTTCATGAGCCCGTGGGAAGGCGCGCAATATGTGCTGCCGGGCGATGAGAAGGCGCCACAGGCGCCCGGAGCTCCAACGCCCGCCGCCGCTCCGCCGACGCCCGCCGCTCCCAAGGGCGGCACGCCCAAGACGACCGATAAGCCAGGCGTCAGCGGGGCAGGGGAGCCGGCCGACAGCGAGGCGAACAAGAAGTCCGAGGACAAGGCCTGATGTCCGATTATCTGGAAAAGCTGGACCATGTTACCGATGCGGCGGACCCGTCGTTCGGCGATACGGAAATCCAGAACTATACGATCAACTTCGGTCCGCAGCATCCCGCTGCCCACGGCGTGCTGCGCCTGGTCATGGAGCTGGACGGGGAGATCGTCGAGCGCTGCGACCCGCATGTCGGGCTGCTGCATCGCGGCACCGAAAAGCTGATCGAATACAAGACCTATCTCCAGGCGCTGCCCTATTTCGACCGGTTGGACTATTGTTCGCCGCTGGGCATGGAGCATAGCTATGTCCTTGCCATCGAAAAGCTGCTGGACCTGGAAGTGCCGCTGCGCGCGCAATATCTGCGCGTGTTTTTCGCGGAACTGACCCGCATCTGCAATCACATGCTGAACCTCGGTTCGCACGTCATGGACGTCGGCGCGATGACGCCGAACCTGTGGCTGTTCGAAATCCGCGAGGATTGCCTCAACTTCTTCGAGCGCGCTTCGGGCGCCCGCATGCATGCGGCCTGGTTCCGTCCCGGCGGCGTGCATCAGGACGTGCCGCTCAAGCTGCTGACCGACATTGCCGACTGGCTCGATACCCGCCTGCCGCGCCTGTTCGAGGATGCGATGAGCCTGGTGGTCGACAACCGCATCTTCAAGCAGCGCAACGTCGACATCGCCGTGGTCAGCAAGGAAGATGCGCTGAAATGGGGCTTCTCCGGTCCGATGATCCGTGGTTCGGGCATCCCCTGGGACATCCGCAAGGCGCAGCCCTATGACGTCTATGACCGCATGGAGTTCGACGTTCCGGTAGGCACCAATTTCGACTGCTACGACCGCTTCATGGTTCGCGTCGAGGAAGTGCGCCAGTCCGCGCGGATCATGAAGCAGTGCCTGAACGAAATGCCCGAAGGTCCGGTGGCGAGCTTCGACCGCAAGGTGGTGCCGCCCAAGCGCGGCGAGATGAAGCGCTCGATGGAAGCGCTGATCCACCACTTCAAGCTCTATACGGAGGGCTTCCACGTCCCGGCGGGCGAAGTCTATGTCGCCACTGAAAGCCCCAAGGGCGAGTTCGGCGTCTATCTGGTCGCGGACGGCACCAACAAGCCCTATCGCTGCAAGATCCGCCCGACCGCCTTTTCGCACTTGCAGGCGATGGACTTCATGATGAAGGGCCACATGCTGGCCGATACGACCGCTGTCCTGGGCGCCATGGACATCGTGTTTGGAGAATGTGACCGCTAATGGCTGACGCAGTTCATATCCCGGACGAGGCCGAGACCCGCGCGCGCTGGGGCGCGTTCGCGTGGACGGCCGAAAATGCCGAGCAGGCGAAGAAGGTTATCGCCCGCTATCCCGCCGGGCGTCAGCAGTCGGCGGTGATGCCGCTGCTTGACCTCGCCCAGCGGCAGGTCGGCGCGGAAACCCGGACGCAGGGCTGGCTGCCGGTGCCGGTGATGGAATATATCGCCGACCAGCTCGAAATGCCCTATATGCGCGTTTACGAGGTCGCGACCTTCTACACCATGTACAACCTCGCGCCGGTCGGCCGCTACCATGTGCAGGTGTGCGGCACGACGCCCTGCATGCTGCGCGGTTCGGACGACGTGTTCTCCGCCTGCAAGAACAAGGGGCTGGTCAAGGGCGGTACCACGCCCGACGGTCTCTTCACACTGACCGAGGTCGAGTGTCTGGGGGCCTGCGCCAATGCGCCGATGGTCCAGATCAACGACGATAATTTCGAAGATCTGACCTATGACAGCATGAGCGCGATCCTCGACGATCTCGCCGCTGGCAAGCAACCGAAGATCGGGCCGCAGATCGAGCGTCAGACGAGCGCGCCGGAAGGTGGGCCGACGACCCTCAGGGAAATGGTCAGCGAAAATCACGATTATCGCGGCCAATGGAATGTGGGAGCGGAGGCATGAGCGACGTGATTGCGCCTCTCAGCGACAAGGATCGCATCTTCACCAACGTCTATGGCTTCCAGGACTGGGGCGTCGACGCGGCGATCAAGCGCGGCGATTGGGATAATACCAAGAAGCTGCTGGAAATCGGCCAGGACGAGATCATCGAGCGCATCAAGGCGTCCGGCCTGCGCGGCCGTGGCGGCGCGGGCTTCCCGACCGGCATGAAGTGGAGCTTCATGCCCAAGGAAAGCAGGGACGGTCGTCCGAGCTTCCTCGTCATCAACGCCGACGAGTCCGAGCCGGGTAGCTGCAAGGATCGGGAGATCATCCGCCACGATCCGCACAAGCTGATCGAAGGCGCGCTGGTCGCCGGTTTCGCGATGCGCGCGCGCGCGGCGTACATCTATATTCGGGGCGAGTTCATCTACGAGGCGAAGGTGCTCTTCGCTGCCGTCGAGCAGGCCTATGAAAAGGGCTTCCTCGGCAAGAATGCCTGCGGTTCGGGCTATGATTTCGACGTCTTCGTCCATCGCGGCGCGGGCGCCTATATCTGCGGCGAGGAAACCGCGCAGATCGAAAGCCTGGAGGGCAAGAAGGGCCAGCCCCGGCTCAAGCCGCCTTTCCCGGCCGGTGCGGGTCTCTATGGCTGCCCGACCACGGTCAACAACGTCGAATCGATCGCGGTCGCGCCGACCATCCTGCGTCGCGGGTCCGCATGGTTCTCCAGCTTCGGGCGGGAGAACAACAAGGGCACCAAACTCTTCCAGATCAGCGGCCATGTGAACAAGCCCTGCGTCGTCGAGGAATCGATGGGCATCAGCTTCAAGGAACTGATCGACCGGCATTGCGGCGGCATTCGCGGCGGCTGGGACAATCTGCTGGCGGTGATCCCCGGCGGCTCCTCTGTGCCGCTGGTGCCGGCCAAGGAGATCATGGACGCGCCGATGGATTTCGACGGACTGCGGGCGCTGGGCTCGGGCCTTGGCACCGCCGCCGTCATCGTCATGGACAAGTCGACCGACATCGTCCGCGCCATTTCGCGCCTCTCCTACTTCTACAAGCATGAGAGCTGCGGCCAGTGCACGCCCTGCCGCGAAGGCACCGGCTGGATGTGGCGGGTGATGGAGCGGCTGCGCACCGGCGATGCCGACCAGAGCGAGATCGACATGTTGTTCCAGGTCACCAAGCAGGTCGAAGGCCACACCATCTGCGCGCTCGGCGACGCGGCGGCCTGGCCGATCCAGGGCCTGATCCGGCATTTCCGGCCTGAGATCGAGCGGCGGATCAATGAAAACAAGGGTAACGCCCCGGTCATGGAGGCAGCGGAGTAACCATGCCGAAGGTCAAAGTAGACGGCGTAGAACTCGAAGTTCCGGCGGGCGCGACGGTCCTCCAGGCCTGCGAGCTGGCGGGCAAGGAAATCCCGCGCTTCTGCTATCATGAGCGCCTCAGCATTGCGGGCAATTGCCGCATGTGCCTGGTCGAGGTGAAGCCTGGGCCGCCCAAGCCGCAGGCAAGCTGCGCGCTCCCCGCTGCGGAAAATCAGGAAATCTTCACCCAGACCGAGATGGTGAAGAAGGCGCGTGAGGGGGTGATGGAGTTCCTGCTCATCAATCACCCGCTCGACTGCCCGATCTGTGACCAGGGCGGCGAGTGCGACCTGCAGGACCAGTCGGTGGCCTATGGCCGTGGCGGCAGCCGCTTCGAAGAGAATAAGCGCGCCGTTACCGAGAAATATATGGGTCCGATCGTCAAGACGGTCATGACCCGCTGCATCCAGTGCACCCGCTGCGTGCGCTTTGCCGAGGAAGTCGCGGGCGTGCCGGAAATCGGCGCCATCTATCGCGGCGAGAATATGCAGATCACCACCTATCTCGAACATGCCGCCAAGAGCGAGCTGTCGGGCAATGTGGTCGATCTCTGCCCGGTCGGCGCGCTGACGTCGAAGCCCTATGCGTTCGAGGCGCGTCCCTGGGAACTGAAGAAGACCCATGCCATCGACGTGATGGACGCTGTCGGCACCAACATCCGCCTCGACAGCCGCGGCCGCCAGGTGCTGCGCGCCGTGCCGCGCATCAACGATGATGTGAACGAGGAGTGGGCGAGCGACAAGACCCGGCACAATGTCGACGGGCTGGTCCGCAAGCGTCTGGACAAGCCGTTCGTGCGCAAGGACGGCAAGCTGGTTCCGGTGACCTGGGCAGAGGCCTTTGCCGCCATCGCCGCGGTCCAGCATGGCGGCAGCGTTGCGGCGCTGGCGGGTGACCTGCTCGATTGCGAGACGATGTTCGCCGGCAGGCTGCTGGTCGAACGGCTCGGCGGCACCATGCTGGAAGGGCGTCAGACCGGCCTTGCCTATGACGTGTCCAGCCTGAGCGCGGTCAACTTCAATACCACCCTGAACGGCATCGAGACGGCCGACGTCATCCTGCTGGTGGGCACCAATCTGCGCTGGGAAGCACCCTTGGTGAATACCCGCATCCGCAAGGCGATCAAGAAAGGCGCCAAGGTCTTCGCTCTCGGCCCGCAGGTCGACCTCACCTACAAGGTCGAATGGCTGGGCAACGACGCCTCGCTGCTCGCGAAGCTTCCGCAAGCAGTGGTGGAAGCCTTCGGCAAGGCCGCGCGTCCGGCGATGATCGTCGGCGGCGGCGTGTTGGCCAAGGACGGCGCACATGGCGACACGCTGGCGCTGGTCGAAACGCTGGGCCTCATCAAGGATGGCTGGAACGGCTATAACGTCCTGCACTTCGCGGCGGCGCGCATGGGCGGGCTGATGCTCGGCTATGCGACGCAGGGCGGCGTCAAGGCGGTGGCGGCGGCCAAGCCGAAGCTGCTTTTCTCGCTCGGTGCGGACGAAGTCGACTATTCGGCGTTCGAGGACAGCTTCAAGGTCTATGTCGGCCACCATGGCGACAAGGGAGCGCATGCGGCGGACGTGATCCTGCCGGGCGCGAGCTATGCGGAGAAGGCAGGCACCTACGTCAACCTGGAAGGCCGCGTGCAGCGTGGCGAAAAGGCCGTGTTCGCGCCGGGCGACGCGCGCGAGGACTGGTCGATCCTGCGCGCCCTGTCGGAAGTGCTGGGCGCGACCCTGCCTTTCGACAGCTTCGAGGCTTTGCGCGCCGAAATGGCCAAGGCGGTTCCCGCGCTGGGCGTCGAGGGCCTGGCCGATTATGGCTGGTCCAGCCCCAAGCTTCCGACCGGCGCCACCGGTGAATTCGGTTCGCCGATCAAGGATTTCTACCTGACCAACGCCATCTGCCGCGCCAGCCCGACGATGCAGCAATGCTCGGCCGAACTGATCCATGGCGAGACCTATGCGGAGGCCGCAGAGTGACCGCTTTCTTCCAAAATCTCGGCCTCCCCTTTGAAGGCGCCTGGCTGCTTTCGACGATCATCGGCATTCTGGTGATTGCCCTGCCGCTGATGCTGGCGGTGGCGATGATCATCTATGCCGACCGCAAGATCTGGGCGGCCATGGCGCTGCGCCGTGGTCCCAACGTCGTCGGTCCCTTTGGCCTGCTCCAGTCCTTCGCGGACGGCGCAAAGGTCTTCCTTCAGGAAACCATCATCCCGTCGGCCGCGAACCGCGCGCTGTTCCTGATCGCGCCGATCATCACCTTCACGGTGGCGCTGATCGCCTGGGCGGTGATCCCGTTCCAGGTCGGCGTGGTGGTTGCCAACATCAATGTCGGACTGCTCTACATTCTGGCCGTCAGCTCGCTGGGCGTGTACGGCATCGTGCTGTCGGGCTGGGCGTCCAACTCCAAATATCCCTTTTATTCCGCGATCCGCGCCAGCGCGCAGATGATCTCCTATGAAGTCTCGATCGGCTTCATCCTGGTCTGCGTCGTGCTCTGGGCCGGCAGCTTCAACCTGACCGCGATCGTCGAAAGCCAGAAGGGCTATTATGGCTTCCTGAACGGCAACGGCTTCAACCCGCTGCTCTTCCCGATGGCGATCATGTTCCTGATCTCCGCCATGGCGGAAACCGGCCGCGCGCCGTTCGACCTCACAGAAGCGGAATCGGAACTCGTCGCGGGTTACCAGACCGAATATTCGTCCATGGCCTTCGCGCTCTTCTGGCTCGGCGAATATGCGAACGTCATCCTGATGTGCGCGCTCAACGCGATCCTCTTCTGGGGCGGCTATCTGCCGCCGCTCGACTGGGCGCCGCTTTATTATGTGCCGGGCATCATCTGGCTGCTCGCCAAGATCGCCTTCTTCTTCTTCGTCTTCTCCTGGGTGAAGGCGACGGTGCCCCGCTACCGTTACGACCAGCTGATGCGGCTGGGCTGGAAGATCTTCCTGCCGACCTCGCTCTTCTTCGTCTTCCTGGTTTCGGGCTTCCTCATGTTCACGCGTTACGGAGGCGCTCAATGAGCCTCGGCTACTACGTCAAATCCTTCACCCTCTGGGAGTTCGTGAAGGCGCACGCCCTGACCTTGAAATATTTTTTCAAGCCCAAGGCGACGATCAACTACCCCTATGAGAAGAACCCGATCTCGCCGCGGTTCCGGGGCGAGCATGCGCTGCGCCGCTACCCCAATGGGGAAGAGCGCTGCATCGCGTGCAAGCTGTGCGAGGCCATCTGCCCGGCGCAGGCGATCACCATCGAGGCGCAGCCGCGCGAGGACGGCAGCCGTCGCACCACGCGCTACGACATCGACATGACCAAGTGCATCTATTGCGGCTTCTGTCAGGAAGCCTGCCCGGTGGACGCGGTCGTCGAGGGTCCGAACTTCGAATTCTCGACCGAAACCCGCGAGGAGCTGATCTACGACAAGGCCAAGCTCCTTGAAAATGGTGACAAGTGGGAGCGCGCGATCGCCGCGAACCTTGCCGCCGATGCACCCTACCGTTAAGCCGCAGCCGCCGAAGGGGAACATGATCCTGTGATTCACGTGCTTGCCTTTTACCTGTTCGCCGCGATCGTGGTGTGCAGCGGCGCGCTTACGATCCTGTCGCGCAATCCGGTTCATTCGGTGCTGTGGCTGATCCTCGCCTTCTTCAACGCGGCGGGGCTGATGGTCCTGCTGGGCGCTGAATTCATCGCGATGCTGTTGGTCATCGTCTATGTAGGGGCGGTCGCCGTGCTGTTCCTGTTCGTGGTCATGATGCTTGACATCGACTTCGCCGAACTGCGTGCCGGTTTCGTTGATTATCTTCCCTTCGGGCTGCTGATCGCGCTGGTGCTGCTGGCGGAGATCGTGCTGGGCATCGGCCTCTGGCGTGCCGGGCCCATCGAACTGGCGCAGCGCGCTGCGCCGGTGAAGCCGGAGCTCAGCAATATCCAGGCGATCGGGACGCTGCTCTATACGCGCTACATCTTCCTGTTCGAAGCGGCGGGCATAGTCCTGCTGGTGGCGATGATCGGCGCGATCGTGCTGACCCATCGTGCCCGTGGCGGCGTGCGCGGCCAGAACATCGCCCGCCAGAATCGCCGTCGTCCCGAAGATGCCGTGCGTAACGTCAATCAGCCAGTCGGGCAGGGGGTGGAGCTGTGATCGGCCTTCAGCACTATATGGTGGTCAGCGCGATCCTCTTCGTGATGGGGGTGCTGGGCATCTTCATCAACCGCAAGAATGTCATCATCATCCTGATGGCGATCGAGTTGATCCTGCTCAGCGTGAACATCAACCTTGTCGCCTTCAGCGCCTTCCTCGGCGATCTGGTCGGACAGGTTTTCAGCATGTTCGTGCTGACCGTCGCGGCGGGTGAGGCGGCCATCGGCCTTGCCATCCTCGTCATCTATTTCCGCGGTCGCGGCACCATCGCCGTCGACGATGTCAATCGGATGAAGGGCTAAAGCTCGATGATCCAGCTTATCGTCCTTCTCCCCTTGCTGGCTGCTGCCATCGCGGGCCTTGGCAACAAGGCGCTTGGCAAATTGCCGGCGAAGATCGTCACCACCGGCGCGCTCTTTGCCTCCTGTGCAATGAGCTGGCCGATCTTCATCAGCTTCCTGACCGGCCATGCCGAACCCTATGTGGCGCCGGCCTTCACCTGGATCCAGTCGGGCAGTTTCGATGCGCAATGGGCGCTGCGGGTCGACACCATGACCGCGGTCATGCTGGTGGTGATCACCAGCGTGTCGAGCCTCGTCCACCTCTACAGCTGGGGCTATATGGAGGAGGAGCCGGATCAGCCGCGCTTCTTCGCCTATCTGTCGCTCTTCACCTTCGCGATGCTGATGCTCGTGACGGCGAACAACCTGCTGCAGATGTTCTTCGGCTGGGAGGGCGTCGGTCTCGCCTCCTACCTGCTGATCGGATTCTGGTTCCGCAAACCGAGCGCAAACGCCGCCGCGATCAAGGCATTCGTCGTCAATCGCGTCGGTGACCTTGGCTTCATGATGGGGATTTTCGGCACCTATCTGGTGTTCAACACCATCTCGATCCCGGAGATCCTTGCGGCAGCGCCCTCCATGGCCGGTTCGACCATCGGTTTCCTCGGCCACCGCTTCGACACCATGACCGTGCTTTGCCTGCTGCTGTTCATCGGCGCGATGGGCAAGTCGGCGCAGCTTGGCCTGCACACCTGGCTGCCGGACGCGATGGAAGGTCCGACACCGGTGTCGGCGCTGA
>Ga0207639_10001535_pt1 | contig 15509 bp, 9 predicted proteins | sample KBSCornC32_FD_184299 | JGI IMG/M metagenome (GOLD analysis project Ga0207639, IMG submission 184299) | Corn rhizosphere microbial communities from Kellogg Biological Station, Michigan, USA - KBS Corn C3-2 (SPAdes) (version 2) | ecosystem: Host-associated > Plants > Roots > Rhizosphere > Soil ...
CGGAGCGAGGGGGGACCGGGGGCGTGTGAGCGGCAGCGAACCACGCCCCCGTAAGATGCCAGGGTTTGGGAACCCTCCCAGGGTTCCCATTACAATCGAAACGCGCGGATCGCGGCCCGGACCTTGCGCTCGATCGCGTCGGTCAACGGACCGACCGCGGCAACCGTCATCCGCTCGGGCCGGAGCACGCGGCGAGCGACCCGCTGGATCTTCTCGGGCGTGACCGCGTCGAACAGGCGCACCCGCTCGGCGTGCGTTCGCGGCTTGTAGAAGAGCTCGGTGCCGCCATACCAGCCCGACAGGCCGTCGATGTCGTCGTAGCCGGCCTCGATGTCGCCCCGGTAACGCCGCTTGGCCTTGGCCAGATCGTCGTCGCTGACCCGCTCGTGACGGAAGCGCCCCACCAGCGACAGCGCCTCGGCCACCAGCTCGGGGAGCTTCTTGGGCGCGCAGGCTGCGTCGACCTCGAGCAGCGCGATGTCGTGCAGGGGCTCGAGGCCCCCCGCCACGTGATACGCCAGCCCCTTCTGGTCGCAGATCTGGTAGTGCAGGCGCGTCGACATCCCGTCGTCCAGCACCCGCACCAGCGCCGAGAGCGCGACGTAGTCGGGATCGCTGTCGGGCAACCCGCGCCACACCAGCTGGACGTGCACCTGGGCCGAATCGCTGTCGACCGCCACGAAGCGCGCCGACGGCCGCGCCGCCGTCGCCGGCAGCGGACTGGCCCGACGGCCCCGCGGCAGGCGTGCGAACGCCTGCTCCGCCTGCGCCGTGACGCGCGCCGGATCGATGGGGCCGGCCAGGCACAAGATCATGTTGGCGGCACCGTAGAACTCGCGGAAGTGCGCCTGCACGTCCTCCGTCTTGAACCGCTTCACGTTCCGGATCGGCCCCGTGATCGGAAACCCGAGCGGGTGGGCGCCCCACACCGCGCCGCGTGACACGTCGTCGACGTTGATGTTGCGACCGTCCTCGTCCAGGTCTTCCAGGATCTCCTCGAGGATGATCTGCCGCTCGAGCTCGATGTCCGAGAAGCGCGGCGTCGCGAAGAGGTCCCCCATGATCTCGAGCCCGCGCGGCAGCTCCGCCGGGTGCAGCGGGATCTGGTACAGCGAGTAGTCGCGCCCCGTCTCGGCGTACAGCGTCCCCCCCACGCTCTCGATGGCGTGGTTCAGCGCGTACGAGCTGACGAACCGCTCCGACCCGCGGAACAGCATGTGCTCGACGAAGTGGGACAGCCCGTTCGTACGCCGCGTCTCGTAGCGCGCCCCCACCCCCGCGTACAGCGCGATGGAGGCCGTGTGCAGGTGCGGCGTCTCGATGGTCACCAAGCGCAGCCCGTTCGAAAGCCGCGACCGGGTGACCCGGTAAGGCTCCGGGCGCAGCGGCCCCCCGGCGCGCGACGGCGCGGTCGCGAGCGGGGCCAAGGGCAAGTTGGAGGATGACGTGGGAGAGGTGGACGGAATGGATCGTCGGCGCTGCATCTGGTCTCTCGAAGACAAGCGCGTCAGTCTGGATCCAAGCGAGGCGGATCGCAAAGGCCCCCCCGTGCGGCCGCGGCAACCGGCGGCGACGAGGCGCGCGCCCAGAAAGCGGGGCGCTCGCCATGCGCCCGAGGCGGGCCGCATGGCGAGCGCGTGAAGGGTCAGTTCGCGATGATCGAGTCGATGTTGATCACGGCGTCGACGGCGGCGCCGAACGTTCCGGTCGCCGGGCGATCGCCGGTCTCGATCAGGAGGCCGATCTGCACCACCTGGCTGGCGTTCCAGCCCGTGGTGGTCACCGACGCCAGGTTCAGGGTCAGGTCGGTCCAGGCGCCCTGGGTCAGCGCCACCGGCGTGCCCGCGCCGTAGACGGCCGCGTTCGTGGTGTCAGCGTGCAGGGTCACCTGGCCTGCGAACGCTCCCGAGGCGAGCCGGACCTTGGCGTGGAGGGTCTTGCCCATCAGGTTCACCGCCGGGGTCAGGTTCAGGTTCACGTCGATGTACTGCAGGTAATCCGTGAAGTGAGCGGCCGCCTTCAACGAGCCCGCCGCGGGATTTCCGAGCGTCCCGTCGAAGGTGAGCGTCGGGGTGGAGCCCGACCCGGCCGCCCCGAGGTTGGTGGCGTTCGGATCCGCGAAGTCGCTCAGCACGGCAGACTCCGTGGTGGTGTCGAAGGTGCGCGAGAAGGCGGGGGCCGTCGAACCGCCCGCGCCGCCCGCGCCGCCCGCGCCCGCAGTGCCACCTCGACCACCGGCGCCCGCGACGCCACCGGCACCGCCGGCACCGCCCCGGCCGCCGCCGCCCGCCGCGCCACCGGCGCCCGCCGAACCACCGCGTCCTCCGTTTCCGCCACGGCCGCCCATGCCGGCCGTTCCGCGGCCGCCCACGCCGGCCGCACCCGCGGTGCCACCGGCACCGGCCGCGCCCGCCGCACCGCCTGCGCCCCCGGCTCCGTCATCACCACCCGCGCCGCTGTCACCAGCTCCACCACCCGCGCCGCTGATTCCGGCCCCGCCGCCCGCGCCACCTTCGGCCGAAGTGCCGCCGGCGCCGCCCGCCGCCGCGCGACCGCCCGCTCCGCTGCCGGCGGCTCCGCCTGTCCCGGCGTTCGCCCCTCCGTGACCGGTGGCGCCCGCCACGCCCTTGCCGCCGGCGCCGCCGGCGCCGCCGCCCTTGTCACTGCCACAGGCCGTCAGCGTCGCCGCCGACAGGAACAACAGACTGGCCGCCACGACGGTGACGGGATGGCTCCGGCGCCCCGATCGTCCGGGCGCTGGTGAAGTCAGCTCATTCGCGAAGGCGATCTCATTCTCGGTTTGCGATTTTTCGAAAGTATCCATGGGTCCCCCTGTAAGTGGGACTTGAACCCACTCCTAGACCGCTAGTCAAACGGCTGGAGCACTGGACGATTTCAGCCACCCCGGCCGAGGGCCCGTCGCGGCTCGAATGAGGGCGCCGATTGGCCCTCCCGACGCACACGATCGCAAGCCGAACCGGACGTCGGGGACGATCTCCGTCGTCGCCCCTTCGACGTCGGGACTGGAAAGACCGGCCACCTTGTCCGTCAATGTACGGATGCGGACTTCGGATACGAGCGAGGCGGGCCGGCAGCCGGGGGCGTCGGGGCCGGAGGCGGGCGCGCCCCGGGCTCTACCGCTTCCTTCACCGCGGCTCGCGCAGTGGTTGCGCCTCCTCGGACGGCTGCAGTTCGTGTTGCTGCCGATCGCCGTGCTGGCGGCTCCACTGACCGGCTGTCCGCGCGCGCCGGGACACGACCTCGTCGGGGGCATGTTCGTCGAGCTCTCGTCCCGCGACGTGTTCCTGGTCGTGTTGCCGATGGTGATGTGCGCCTGGGCTACCATGGCCACGCTCGGGCTGATCCTCGAGGGCTCCAAGCTGGACCCGCCGCGCGAGCTGCCGCCGTGGACCCGCTTCTTCGCGCTGCCGCCGCGGGCCCTGACGTTCTTCGCGTTCCCGGCGCTGGCTGTTCCGGGAGTATTCGTCGTCGTGAGGCGAGCCGTCGCGCCCCTGCCGGCGCTGGCGGCTGCGCTGGGTGCCGCCGCCGTCGCCTATGCGGGCGCGGTGATCATCGCCGCTCTGCTCACCGCCGCCCATCGAGACTACGCCCCAATTCCGGATCCTCTGGCCCGCCGGTTCGTGCGCCTGGTCGCCGAGATTCCTTGGGTGGCCCACGCAATCAGGTGGACCCGACGCCAGGTGAGCAACTGGCTCACGTGGCCACCGTTCGACGGGTCGTGGGATCCCGAGGAAGGAGAGATGGACGTCGATCACTTCGTGGCGCTGGGCTTCTGCACGGCGACGTTCGCGGTGTTCATCGTGCAGGCCTTTCTCTTCCGCCCCGGGAACCGGTACGTGGCGGCGCTGCCGCCGGGCGCGCTGCTCATCACGCTGGGCGTGCTGCTCGTGTGGATGTTCGGTGCCCTGACCTTCCACCTGCGGCGGTACCGCCTGTCCCCGGTCCTGGTCATGGTGGGAATCGCCGCGCTCGGCTACGGCGCCTTCGGGTACGATCACCACTTCCATGTCCAGCGGCGTGGCGTGCCCGCGCTGCTGACGCCGCAAGAGGTGGTCGCGCCGGTCGGAGACGGCAACCTCGTGGTCGTCGCGACCACGGGGGGCGGGATCCTGGCTGCCGGATGGACGACGCTGGCCCTCGAGCGACTGGTGGAAGCCTGTCCGTCCCTGCGCCGAGAGATCCGCCTGCTGAGCGGCGCCTCCGGCGGCTCGGTGGGAGGCGCCTTCTACATCGCGGGCCTGCGCGAGCAGGAGGCGGGCGAGCGCGGAGGCCGGCCGCTCGCCGACGTTCTGCGGGAAGCCCACGCCCGCGCGGTCGCGTCCAGCCTCGACGCGGTGGCGTATGGGCTGGTGTTCCTCGATGTCCCGCGCCTGCTGACCGGTGGCCTGGCGTTCGGGCGGACGGACGCGGATCGTGGCTACTACCTCGAGAAGCGGTGGCGCAATCTCGCGGCGGGCGAGCCGATCTCGATGCACGACCTGGGAGCGCTCATCAAGGCCGGCGTCCTGCCCGCGCCCATCTTCAACATAACGGCCATGGAGACGGGGCGGCGGGTGATGGCGACGCCGGTGACGTTCGGATCGGGAGACCACCAGCGTGCGCCGACGCTGGATGAGTACCTGCTGTCGCCCACGACCGGCACTCCAGCGCGCGAGCCGGCCGGGACCGCGCCGCCGGCCGACCAGGTCGATATCGATCTGTGGACGGCGGCGCGGCTCTCGGCGACGTTTCCGTTCGTGACGCCGGCGGCGCGCGCGTACATCGACCAGCGCAGCGGCACCGGCGCCGCCGGCCACCACATGATCGACGGTGGCTACAACGACAACTACGGGGTGGCTTCGACGCTGGACTTTCTCGCGCCCGTGATGGCCGCCCGCAAGGCCGGCGCCCTCGGATTCAAGCGGCTGCTCATCATTCAATTGCGTGGCTCGAACCCCGACTCCCCGGTCCCCGCCCCCGCGCCCGGGATCGAGGCCACCCTGATCGGCCCCCTCATCGGCATCCTCAACGTTCGCGACGGCGCCACGTTGCCGCGCAACGAGGCAGCCCTCGGCCAGTTTCTCGACCTGGCCAGCGACGTCGAGGGCTTGCGCGTGAAGACGGTCGTCTTCCAACCCCAGCGACGCGAGCCAGCGACGGACACCGAGGAGCCGCTTTCGTGGCACATGACCGGCCGGCAAAAGGCCGACCTGCGCCAGCGCTGGGACTCTCAGCCGGGCCTGGCAAGCAACCTCTGCGCGATGCGGTCGTTCCTGGAAGATCGTCCCGACCCCTCTTGTCCGTAGCCGTCGCACGGCGGGAACCATTTCGGCCCCGGCGAGCGGCGGGGTAACATCCGCTCGTGACCGACGCCGATCACCCGATCGACACCACGGCGCGGGTCGGTTTCATCGGCAAGCGCCTGGGCCGCTTCCTCATCACCGGCGAGCTCGGACGCGGCGGCATGGCCACGGTGTATCGGGCCCGCGATCCCCAGCTGGGGCGCGACGTCGCCATCAAGGTGATGCACGGGTTCTTCGCGGGGCGGCCCGAGCTGGAGGCGCGCTTCCGGCGCGAGGCCAACGCGGTCGCCACCATCCGCCATCCGTCGATCCTCAACGTGTTCGACTTCTCCCCACCGGCCGGAGAAGAGCCCGGGTACATCGTCTCCGAGCTGATCGAGGGCCCCGGGCTGCGCGCGGTCCTGGACGCGCACGGCGGAAAGTTGCCGCCCGAGGTGGCCGCGCTGATCGTCGCGCGGCTGGCGGAGGCGCTGGGCGCGGCGCACGCCGCCGGGATCGTTCACCGCGACGTGAAGCCCGACAACGTGATGATCGACCGCGCGAACGGCGGCGCCCGCATCGTGCTGACGGACTTCGGGGTGGCGCACGTCAGCAGCCTCGACACCATGACCGCCACGGGCGCGGTGCTGGGCTCGCCGGCGTTCATGTCGCCCGAGCAGGCGCGCAGCGAGGAGGTCAGCGCGACGAGCGACGTGTTCTCGCTGGGCTCGACTCTTTATCAGCTGTGCACGGGGCACCTGCCGTTCTCGGGCAAGGATCCGCTGGCGGTGATCACGGGGATCCTGCGCGGGCAATACCGGCGGCCGAGCGAGATCGAGCCCAAGGTCGGCGCCGCAGTCGAGCAGGTCATCGTGCGTTGCCTGCAGACGTCGCCGGCGGCGCGCTTCGCCAACGGCACCGAGGTGGCGCGCGCGCTGCGCGAGGCGGTCGCGCCGGTTCGCGAGGCGGCCCGCCTGGACGACGAGGGGGCGGCGCTGGCGCGATTCCTGGCCGACGCACCCGCGTTCCAGGCCGAGCTGGGGCCGGCGGTGGCGCACGTCGCCCTCGAGGAGGCCGAGACCGCCCGGAGGCGTGGTCACACCGCGCGCGCGCTGGCCGAGGTTGGGCGTGCCCTCGCCTATGTGCCGGGCGACCCGACCGCGCGCGCGCTGCTGGATCGGATCGGCAGCGGGGCCCGGTGGCGGTCGCGATGGGCGCGCGTCGCCACGGTGCTCGGACTGCTGCTGGCGGCGGGGGCGGGCAGCACGCTGGCCTGGCGCGCGTGGAATCGACCGCCTGCCGCCCGACAGGAGGCGGCCCGCGGCCCGGGCGCGACGGCGACCGCCTCGACCGAGGCGCCGGTGGCACCGTCAGGCGTGACAGAGCCACCGGCTCCGACGCCGCTCCCGGCGTCCGCGCCGCCGCCGACGCCATCGCCGGCGGCGGGGACCGACGCGAGTCCCCTGGCGGCCGTAAAATCGGGTGCGCCGTCTGGTCCCAAGGCGCCGCCGCGGTCTCGCGCCGTCCGCGCCGGTGACCGGCCGGCCGCCGCTCGACCGACGACGGCCGCTGCCGGCGCGGCCCGTGGATCGACGAATCAGACCAGCCCGGCCCGCGCAGCGACGGCGCCCGAAACGCCGGCCGTCACCCCGGCCGGCGCGATCGCGCACGCGACGGACGAAAAGCCCGCCAGCGTCCCCGCGGCGCCTCCTGCCGCGGCCGCTGTCGCGCCGGACACGCCCACCCAGAAGGCCAGCCTCACGCTGCGCGCCTCGTACGGGTTCTGCGAGCCCTCCCTCGACGCGCAGGCGCCCTCGCTGCGCGCCAACTACAATGATCTGTCGCCCGGCCGGCACGACATCTTCTGCACGATGCCCCAGGGCGGACCCAAGGTTCACGTGACCACCTATGATCTGCGCCCCGGCGCGCGGGCCAGTCTGGTCATCGTGCCTGGGCCGGCCGGGCGGCCTATCATCGGCCGAACGGAATGAGCATGACGGCACCGTGACGGGACACAGAAGAACATGACGAAGTCGGGCTTCCGAACCATGGCCATGGTCGTCGCGGGCGTGGCGCTGTCCGCGAGCGCCCGCGCCGCCGAGCCGCCGCCGCCCGCCCCCGGAGGAGCGGCCCCACCCCCCAGCGGGCCGGTCGCGCCACCTCCGACGACCAACCTGGTCGCGCCGGGGCCGGGGGCCCTCAGCGGCGTTCCGGTGCCGATGGACGCGGCGGCCTCCCTCGAGCGCGTGCGCGCCGCGTACGAGTACGGGGACATCGACAGCGTCGTCGAGTGGTCGCGCCCGGTCGCCGAGGGGCGCATCCCGGCGACCGTCGTCGAGCGAGGCCACGCCCTCCGATACCTGGGCATCGGGCTCTACCTCACGGGACGGGCGCCCGGCGCCGAGGCCGCGTTCCTCGAGCTGTTGCGCCTGCGCCCCGACAGCACGCTCGATCCGCGCACGACCCGCCCCGACGTGGTGACGTTCTTCGAGCGGACTCGATCCCGGCACTCGCTCGAGATTCGCGCCTCCGCGCGCGAGAACAACCACAAGACCTTCTTGCTCAACTTCCTGCCGCCGCTCGGGCAGCTCCAGAACGGCAACCGCGGCCGCGCGCTGCTGTTCGGCAGCCTCGAGCTGGTGTCGGCGGCGACGGTCGCCACCACCTACGGGCTGCTCAAGCGGTGGGAGATGGACGGGCACACCTTCTCGGACTGGAACCAGGCCACCCTGGTGAGGACCATCAACTGGGCCGCCTGCGGCATCCTGGCCGCCTCGTACGTGCTGGGCGTGGTCGACGGGATCTCCGGCTACAACGACCTGCCCGACGAGGTCCCCTCGCGCGCGCCGACGGGCGTCGCCCTGGGTCTGGGCCCGACGGGCCTCGCCGTGACGTTCTGACGACCGCGTTGGGCCACGGCGACGGGGGGACGGTCGGCCTGCGCCGGCCCTGGTACCGCTCGAGCACGCTGTGGATCCTGTTCGGGCTGGCGCTCGGCGTGCTGCTGGGCGGGCTCTTGCCCCAGGACCAGCACCCGCACGCGTACGACCTGTTCCGCTTCCTGTCGAAGGCGTTCATCCAGCTCATCAAGGGCCTGATCGTGCCCTTGCTGGTATCGACCATCATCGTCGGCATCGCGCAGACCGGTGACCTCCGCGCCGTCGGGCGGATGGGGGGCAAGGCGTTGCTCTACTTCGAGCTCGTCACCACGGTGGCGCTCGTCATCGGCATGGTCATCGCCAACGTGCTGCGCCCCGGCGCCTCCCTGCCCCTCGACCTGAGCGCGCACGCGACCGCCGTCGCCACCGCCGCCAGCCACCGCAGCGGCTGGGAGATCGCGCTGCACCTGTTCCCGTCCAACCTGATCCAGCACGCCGCCGAGGGCGACGTGTTGCCGGTGGTCGTCTTCTCGACGCTGTTCGGCGTGGCGCTGACCCGCATCGGCGACGCGGGACGGCCGGTGCTGGCCTTCTTCGACGCCAGCGCCAAGGTGATGTTCAAGTACACGGACATGGTCATGCGCCTGACCCCGCTCGGGGTGTTCGGGGCGATGGCCTACAACGTGAGCCACATGGCGGCCGGCCACCAGGGCGGCCCGAAGGGCTGGCCGGCGGTGGGGATGCTGCTCGCGCAGTACGCGCGCCTGGTCGGCAGCCTCTACCTGGCCCTCGTCCTCTTGATCCTCTTGGTGTTCGTGCCGGTGCTGGCGATCTGCCGAGTGCGCGTGCGCGCGTTCGCGCGGGCGCTGCGCGAGCCCGCGCTGACCGCCTTCTCGACCGCGTCGAGCGAAGCGGCCCTGCCCCGCCTGCTCGAGAACATGGTGGCGTTCGGCGTGCCCCGCCGGGTGGCCTCCTTCGTGATCCCGGCCGGCTACTCGTTCAACCTCGACGGCTCGACGCTGTATCTGGTGCTGGCCAGCATGACCATCGCGCAGGCGGCCCACGTCGACATGCCGCTGCCCAAGCAGCTCCTCATGTTCCTGACGTTCATGCTCACGTCCAAGGGGGTGGCCGGCGTGCCGCGCGCGACCCTGGTCATCATCGCCGGCACCTGCGCCAGCTTCGGCCTGCCCGGCGAAGCCGGGGTGGCGATGCTCCTGGCCGTCGACGAGGTGATGGACATGGCGCGCACCATGACCAACGTGATCGGCAACGGCCTCGCCTCCGTGGTGATCGCGCGCTGGGAGCGGGTGCTGGGGACGGAGACGCCGGCGCCGCCGGCGTCAGCACCTTGACCGAGCTTCCCCGACGCTCCTCAGACCGTCTCGGTCGCGCGAGGGCCCACTGTTCCGGCGAGCGCCAGAGGCGCGAGCGCAGCAGCTCGCGCTCGAACAAGAACTCCTTGGGCACCCGGTCGAGGAAGCGGTCGAACAGCTCCTCGTGCGAGCGCACCTCGGCGGCGGCCGCGTCGCGCGCCACGGTCATCAGCTCGTGGAAGCGCTCGCGGGGGAAATTGAGGCCCTCCCAGCGGATGTCGTCGTAGCGGGGCATCCACCCGAGCGGGCTCTCGACGGCGAAGCCGCGGCCCATGATGCGATCGACGATCCAGGCCAGGATGCGCATGTTCTCGTTGAAGCCGGGCCACAGGAACTTGCCGTCACCGGACTCCGACTTGCGGAACCAGTTCACGCGGAAGATGCGCGGCGGGTTCGGGACGCGGCGGCCGACGTTCAGCCAGTGGCCGAAGTAGTCGGCCATGTTGTAGCCGCAGAACGGCAGCATGGCCATGGGATCGCGGCGCAGCGGGGGCAAGCCCTCGGCCGCCGCCGTCGCCTCGGACGCCATGGTCGCCGCGCTGTACACGCCGTGGGACCAGTTGAAGGCCTGGAAGACCAGCGGCATGTCTCGGCTCATGCGCCCGCCGAAGATGAACCCCGCGATGGGGACGCCGCGCGGATCGTTCCAGCGCGGGTCCAGCGAGGGGCAGTTCTGGAGCGGCGCGGTGAAGCGCGAGTTCGGATGCGCCGCCAGGCGGCCGCACCCGGGCGTCCAGTCCTGCCCGCGCCAGTCGATCAGGTGGGCAGGCGGCTCGCGCGTCATCCCCTCCCACCACACGTCCCCGTCGTCGGTCAGCGCCACGTTCGTGAAGATCGTGTCGTGCGCGATGGTCTGCATGGCGTTCGGGTTGGTGTCGGCGTTGGTCCCGGGCGCCACGCCGAAGAAGCCGGCCTCCGGGTTGATGGCGCGCAGTCGGCCGTCGCGGCTGGGCATGATCCACGCGATGTCGTCGCCGACCGTGATCAGCTTCCACCCCTCGAAGCCGGGCGGCGGGACCATCATGGCGAAGTTGGTCTTGCCGCACGCGCTGGGGAAGGCGGCCGCCACGTAGGTGCGCTCGCCGCGCGGCGACTCGAGCCCCAGGATCGCCATGTGCTCGGCCAGCCAGCCCTCGTCACGCCCCATCACCGACGCGATCCGCAGCGCGAAGCACTTCTTGCCGAGGAGCGCGTTGCCGCCGTAGCCGCTGCCGAAGGACCAGATGGCGCGCTCGTCGGGGAAGTGCGCGATGGTGGTCGCGTCGGGGTTGCAAGGCCACGGGACGTCCGACTGCCCGGGCGAAAGCGGCGCGCCCACCGAGTGGACGCAGCGGACGTAGTCGTCGCTGTCGCCGAGGACGTCGAGGACGTCGCGACCCATGCGGGTCATGATCCGCATGCTCGCCACGACGTAGGGCGAGTCGGTGAGCTGGACGCCGATCTGGGCGATGGGCGAGCCGATCGGCCCCATGCTGAACGGGACCACGTACAGGATCCGCCCGCGCATGGCCCCCGCGTACCGGGCGCGGAGCTGCTCCTGCATGGTGGAGGGCGCCGTCCAGTTGTTGGTGGGCCCGGCGTCGCTGCGCAGGCGCGAGCAAATGAAGGTGCGCGCCTCGACCCGGGCGACGTCGCGCGGATCCGATCGGCAGAGAAAGCTGCGGGGCCTCTTCTCGGCGTTCAATGGCAAGAGCGTGCCCCGGTCGACCATCGCCTTCGTCAGCGCGTCGAATTCGCTCCGACCGCCGTCGCACCACTGCACGCGCTCGGGAGTCAGCACCGCCGCCCACTCGTCGACCCACGCTCGCAGATGCGCCGCCGACTCCGGCCCCTCGTTGGTCATGATTCCAGATGGTACGGCATGGCGCGAGAGCCGGGAACATCCGCGCGGCGCGCCGACCGTGTAAGCTGCGGTCGATGACGAGTGTCCATGTGGCGGGAGTCGATCCCGGGCTGGCGGTGGTGACGGGGGCGTCGTCGGGCCTGGGAGCGGAGATCGCGCGCCAGCTCTCGGGCGGCGGCCACCCGGTGCTGGCGGTGGCCCGGCGTGCCGATCGGCTGGAAGCGCTGGCGGCGGCGGCGCGGGCGGCGGGCGGCGCGCCGGTTCATCCGCTGCCGCTCGACGTGACCGCGCCGGGCGCCGCCGCGACGCTGCGCGATCGGGCGCGCCAGCTCGGAGGCGCGGCCTGGCTGGTCAACGACGCCGGTTCGATTCACGTCGGCCGCCTCGACGAGAGCGATCCCGCCGAGCTCGCGGCGCTGGTCCGTCTGAACTGCGAGAGCCTGGTGACGATCCTGGCGACGATGCTGCCGGACATGATCGCGGCGGGGCGAGGCGTGGTCCTGAACGTCTCGTCTCTGGCGGGTATGAACCCCACGCCGTTCTGGGCCACCTACGGCGCGTCGAAGGCGTTCATCATCACGTTGACCGAGGGCGTGGCGGAAGAGCTGCGCGGCACCGGCGTCACGATCACGGCGTTCTGTCCGGGGCCCATGACGACCGAGCTCTTCGCGAAGGTCGAGAGCGGCGCCGGCCGCCGGCGGCAGCCGCACGAGCTGTCACCGGAGGCAGCGGCGCGAAGCGCGCTCCGCGCGGCACGGCGTGGCCGTGTGGTCGTCGTCCCGGGGATCATCAATCAGGTGCTGGCGTGGTCCAGCGCCCTGTCGCCGCGGGCGCTGGTCCGAAGGGTGGCCAGCCGGACCACGCTGGGCTACGTCGGCCTGCCGCAGCTCGGTCCGCGGCGGCCAAGCCCTCGGCTGACGGCCGACGGCTGACGGACGCGGTGCCGGGACCGACCGGCCTCACGAGCCGCTGGGCCAGACGATCTGAATCCCGTTGACGGGGGCGCGCATGTTGTTGTCGGAGGCGCTGACGGCGGCCGACGTCAGGGTGAAGCTCGCGCCCGTCACGTTCGTGAACAGCACGTAGTCCCCGGCGGTTCCGCCGTCGGCGGTGACCATGTGCCTGGAGAACGTGGTGGGCGAGGGCCCCGTCTGCGACACCGTGAAGCTCTTCGACCCGATGGACAGCTTGTGTCTCCGCGTGACGCCCGAGTTCAGCTGGGCCATGTAATAGACGTAGACGTCGTAGCCCCCGGTCGTGAAGGGCGCGGGCAGGCTGCTCACGGTGACCGTGGCGGTGTAGGCGGTGGCCATGCTCGGATCGAGATAGCCGTTCAGCATGTGACCGTCTCCGGTCGCGTTGGTCAATCCCACCGAATAGAGGCCGGTGCTGGGCGAGGGTGCGGAAGGCGCCGTCCACATCACCGTCGTGCCGGTCAACGAGCCGCCGTCGGCGAACATCAGCGTGCTGGAGAGCGTGCCCTGCGCGCCGACGGCGCTGTTCCAGCGCGAGACCGCCTTCACACCAGCCACCTCGGCCGAGGTCATCGCCGGCGCGCCCTGCCCTCCCACGCCGAAGTCGATGCTCAGGATCTTCTGGGTCGTGCCGCCGGCGCCGCCGGCGCTACCTCCCGCGCCACCGCGGCCGCCGGTCGCGCCGCCGCTTCCGCTGCTCGCGCCGCCGCGGCCGCCCGTGTCCCCGCCGCGGCCGCCCATGGACGTCCCGCCCGAGCCTGGACCGGGCCCGCCGCCCATGCCGCCACCGGCCCCTCCCGATCCGATGCCTCCGCCCGAGCCTCCCCCGGCTCCGCCCGTCCCGCCGGTCCCCCCGCTTCCCCCCATCCCGCTGCCACCCCGGCCCCCGCTGCCGGTCGACGTTCCGCCTCCCGCGCCGCCCGCCCCACCGCTGCCCGTTTCCCCGCCGCTCCCGACCACGCCGCCCGAGCCAACCATGCCCCCGCTCGCGGCGATCTCTCCTCCTATGCCCCCTATGCCCCCTATGCCCCCCATGCCGCCCATCCCCATCCTGTCGCCGCCGCTGCCCGAGTCGGGAGGGCCCGCGTCCGTGGGGGACCGGAAAAACTCCGGGCTCTGGCAACTCGCCAGGGTCACGGCCAGGGTGAGGCCCCCCAGCCAGGCGCGGGTCTTTGCCGGCGGAATCATCTTCCCTCTGTAGCGCGGCGCGAAGAACACAAGGATGGAAGACCGGAAGGATACCAGGCCCCGCGGGGGTCGTAATCCGTCGCCGTTCGAGGTCGACCTGGCGGGGCGCGCGCACAGCCTCGGGGCGGAAAAACGAAGCGTGGTAGATTGCGGCGATGTCTCCGCCTTCCCCCGAAGGCCCCCCTGACGACGACGGGCGCAAGCCGGGCGGAGGTGCGCGCGCCGCGGGTCCGAGCGGGCAGCGGCCCACGCCCGCCGGCCGCCCGACTGGCGCCGCCAGGAATGAAGACCCAGCCGGAGCCAAGGGAAGCGCGACCGGGCGCGCTGGCACCACGGCACCCGGCGCGGCCGGAGCGGCTCGTCCGCCGCGGCCGCCAGCGGCGGCATTCGCCCAGCGATCGCGACCGACGTCCGCAGACGAGGCCGCGAGAGCTGGCGCTCCGCCCGCGACGGGCGAATCCCCTGGATCGTCGCGGGCGTCGGAGGCGCCCCCGCGTCGGACCACCTCGCAGCTCGCGCAGCAACCTCCAGCGCCTCGGACGACCTCGGGCAGCCGGGCGGCCATTCCGACCGGCACGCCACGACGACCGACGCCGCCGCAGTCGGGGCCGGGACGGAGCGGGCCCAATTCGGGAGCGCCGGACGCCGCCAGCGGCCCCTCTGGTTCTGCTGGCAGGGAGCTGCCCCGCCCCTTCCCCTCCCCGCCCGCGGGCCAGGGCCGACCGCCCGGTGCCGAGGACGCGCCCGAGAGTGTGTGGCTCGCGCGAGCGACGCCGTCCCGAAGCGCCGGGAGCGCCTCGCCGTCGCAGCAGGGCAGCGGCCCGTCGAGCGCGGCGCCCTGGCCGCAAGGGCCATCACGAAGGAACACGAACCCGGGTACAGGGTCGGCGGGCCAGGGGCACCACGCCGACCCGCCGGTGTCCTTCCGGCCCACGCCGCTGGCGGGGAAGGTGCTGGCCTCGCTCCGGGCCGCGGTCTCGACGGCGGCCGGCAAGGTCCGCGCCGCGGCGGCCGCCAGGAAAGCCGCTCACGCCGCGCCCGCATCCGCCCCCGTCGCGACGGCGCCCAGCGCGCCGAACCAGAACGACAGCGTCTGGCCCGCGGCCGCCCCCCCGATGGACCCAGACGACGGGGAGGCGACGCTGGTGAGAAAGCGCCCGACCTGGCAAGACGAACACCTTGCCGGTCAGGCGCGCCGAGCGCCCGCTCCGACCTCGCCGTCACCCGCCCGTCGGACGACGTCCGGGCGTCTCCCGCGGCCGACGCCCGTGCCCGCCACCGTCTTCGTCGAGCCGTCGATCGGCAGCGCCGCCTACGGAGGAGACACCGCCCGCAACGACCAGCTCCCGCCCTCGACCGAAGGTGACGTCCAGAACCTGCTCGAATCGGCACCGTTCGCGGCCGGCCAGGGCGACTACGCCGGCTACGCCGACCGGAGCGGTCACGCTGCCCACGCCGGCCCGGCCCCCGGGGCCAGCGCCGACGTCCATTCCGCCGGAGCCGAAGGCGCTCCGGGCGCGGGCGGCGCCGAGGCGCGCATCGGCAAGATCGAGGTCGCGAACGTCTCCGACGGCGGGTTCGCTTACTGGCTCTTCCGCTTCTACCTGTTCGGCCTCGTCGCCGCGGTGGGCCTCGGGATCTGCTTCGCCTTCGGCTTCTACGTCTACTTCGCGGCGACGCTGCCGCCGCTGCCGAACCTGGCGACCTACAAGGCGCGGGTGGCGACCACCACCTTCGTCCGCGCTTACGACGGCACGCCGCTGGCCGAGTTCGCGACCGAGCGCCGGGACTTCATCCCGTTCGAGCGCATCCCGAAGCAGCTGGTCCAGGCTTTTCTCGCGGCCGAGGATCGCCGCTTCTACGAGCACGGCGGCATCGATTACCGGGGCATCGCCCGCGCGCTCGGCGCCAACCTGCGCGCCGGCGACGTCGCGCAGGGCGGCTCGACCATCACGCAGCAGGTGGCG
>Ga0207639_10001536_pt1 | contig 15508 bp, 13 predicted proteins | sample KBSCornC32_FD_184299 | JGI IMG/M metagenome (GOLD analysis project Ga0207639, IMG submission 184299) | Corn rhizosphere microbial communities from Kellogg Biological Station, Michigan, USA - KBS Corn C3-2 (SPAdes) (version 2) | ecosystem: Host-associated > Plants > Roots > Rhizosphere > Soil ...
CTGTCCAACGGCAACCTGCTTATGATGGTGCGGATCGCGGAGGCACTCCGTCAGCCGATCTTCGATAATCATGTTCATGCCATTCGTTGGGAAGGCGAGGGCGGTGGTCGGTTTGTTCTCGACGCCTGGCCGCTCGAACATGCTGACACAGCCGACCCTCGTAAATTTATGCTGCACGGCGGTGGATGGAAGATCATGGCTCTGACCTCACTTTCATGGCTGCTTCCAGTCGAACTGACGCCTGACGGTCTGGAGCAGGTGACGATTCACTACGACAAAGCGATTTCACCTGAAAACAGTCTCCAATGCTATGGCGTTGAGGATGCGCGGATCAGCAAAGTTGGCGAGTGCTGGCTGATGACCACCTGCTCAGTCAGTCCCGAACGGCACTCAACCACCCTTTACACGTCAGAGGACGGACTCAATTGGAAGTTTGAAGATATCGTGCTTGATCATCAGAACAAGGACATGCTGATTTTCGAAGGCTTGATCGACGGCCAATATTGGGCGCAAACGCGACCTTTGGGTGATCTCTACTTTGCTTATCCTCCTGGCAGTGAGTGGCGGGCTGGTCCGTCTATCAACCTTGCGTATTCACCCGACGCACGTTTTTGGAAGCCCTCGGCCAAGCCGGGTATCCGCCCCCATGCCGCAACGGTCGCAACGGCGCGCATGGGTGGGGGTGCGCCGCCAATCATGACTGACGACGGATGGCTGACACTATGGCATGGCGTCGAGCCGAAGGAAATCGTGGGAATCTATCGGACTTACTGGTCCATTCTTGATGCGGAGGATCCCAGCATCGTCCTGCGAAGCGAGCATTTGCCATTGCTCGAGGCCAATCCCGAACTCACCCGCCCGATCGACCACCAGATGTATATACGGGACGTAGTGTTCACGACGGGATTAATCCAAGCCGACGATCATTATGTCGTTGCGTCGGGGGAGGCAGATCTTGCTTGCCGAATTACCCATATTCCTAAATCGGTATTTGGAAAAAGCTAATTTGCAATTGAATATGATAATTATTTTTTCTGAATTCGTCTACGGTTTCAGCGATTGCATGATCTTCAAATAAATTAACGATACTATGGGCATTGAAACGTATCAGAGTTCTTTGTCATAATCATTATCGGTCTGTCCGTAGGTTTCTTCTTCATCGTCCATCATAGGCTCTCCGGCATACGCGCTGTTGTCTATGATCCCGCTTGTGAGCATCTGTTTCATCGTATCAACGAGATCAGGCGCATCTTCGGGGAGGACGGCTGCTGGATTTGGTGAGCCGCCATGTTCAGTTTCAACAATCGGGTCATGCCCGGTCACTGTTGCCTTGCCCAAGCGTAGTGCGGCAGCATCATTACCTACGTCCTGTGCCTGATCCTCATCATGCTGTTCCGAATTCTCTTCGATCATATCTCTATCATCCCGGGCCATTGGGACTCTCCTAATAGTGTCGGCGCAAGTACAACGCGTCCATGCAAACAAAGTGTCTCAAATAATGTGATAGATTTGGTACGGTGGCGTTTCTACTTGGCGCGGCAATACGCTGGAACGTCTCAGCCTTCTATTGGTTAAGACTGTGCAATTCCGGAGATAATGATGGAAGATACACGCCCTCGCGAACAGGGGGACGATGCCCCTTTGACCGCGTGGAAGGAAGGTGATTCAGCCGCTCAGGCGACCCAGTCACTGATCGAGCCATACGCCCGCTTAGATGCGCGTGCCTAAGTGACGAGGTTGACTACCTGGCATCACTGAAAGCTGATGGGATTTCACGCTCGAAGCGATCGTTGCGACCTCAAAATGTGGTCCGCGCATGCACAAAATAACATTTCTCTAGCCATACCAGGAGGGGCGCTTCACTGTTCGATATTGACGGGGGAAGTCTCGATTCAGTCACCCATGGTTGGCACTGCGAAGCGCGATCGGCGTTTGTTCATTATGTATCAGCTTGCATATATCAGCACCTTTGGACTTTCGGTGGGCGCAAGCGATATCGCTGCTATTCTGGAAAAGGCACGTACACACAATCGGCGAGACGAACTTACCGGCATATTGATTGCTGACGGGACACGGTTCTTGCAGGTCCTTGAGGGAGATCGCACCAAGGTCGACGCCACATTCTCACGAATAAGCGCTGATCGTCGCCACTTCGCCATATATCAGCTTATCGGCAGGGACGTCGAGAACCGCAGTTTCGGTGAATGGGATATGGCCTATCGCGAGGTTCACAATCCCTCTGATGCGGATGATCTGGCTCGGCAAGCGGAGATCATGGCCACCAATCTTTCCGATCCGATAATTCGAGATCGGCTTCGATATTTTTTGCGGCTCGATCGGCAGACACTTTAGCGCTCGATCGGAGCTTTCGCCCAGTAAAGATGGCACGGAGGGATGTTCCACCACTCATAAGCCTGAGTGAATTTGCTGAAATGGCGGCGGAGCAAAGGTTCGACCACAGTACGCATTTGATAAGCGGCAAACGTGCCAGAAGGATGAAGCGCGGTCGCGCTGGCGGAAACGATTTGCTCCGCATCGCCTGCCGACAATGTCGAAAATGGCAAGCCCGAAATGATGCAATCGACATGGTCGAGGCCATGATCTTTCAGGATCGGGAGGACATCGGCCGCCGAGCCCTGAACGACGCTGAACCTATCATCATCGCCCAACGACGATCTGAGATGCTCGACAAAGTCTTCGCCCGTTTCTATCGCGATCAGCGTCGCTCTGCGCGTTAGTTTCGCCAAGGCAGCTGCCGTGAAGCGACCAGTTCCAGGCCCATATTCAACCAGCACTTCAACAGCAGGCCAATCGATCCGGTTAAGCAGCCGGCGAACCATTCTTTTGGTAGCGGGAAAGGCGGACCCGACCATGTTCGGGTGCCGCATAAATTCGCTTACCGATACCGATGGGAAGGTGTCGATGGACGGCAGATCAGTACCCATTCGTTGCCATCCTTAGATTGCCCCGGACCTCTGCCACCCAAACCGCCATCGGACGTTTGCCCAGGGTGATCGGGATCATCCAAATGGCCTTCGAAGGTTCGGGACTGAGCGCTGATCTCACCGCCGGCTTGGCGCCTTTGACCGGTCGCTTGTCTTCACGCCTGTTCATCTTCGCGTGAGGATTGGCTTCCGGCGGCAGGCCAATGCCGTCATCTTGGCGGCGTTGCTCTTCTTCCATAAGGCGTTTCCGCTCCGGATCGTCTTGGCCGACCGACACTGAGCCCTCTGCACTGTTGCTTCCTGCCTCGCTAGTCATGTGAACCTCCGGTTTGCGTCAGCTGACCCGGATGTCGCGTGCCGAAGGCTCTGGTCCGACTGCATCAGCGGCCTTTGCAACGACACGCCGCGCCAGATGAAGCACGCCCCAACCTACTGCAAAAGTGATTGCGAGCGGCGCCGCAATGCGAACAGCGCTTTGCGCCACCGAACCCATGATCGCGCCTTTGATACCACTGTCTCCGTCGCCTCTGTCGATCGCAGCGCCGACTAGCATGCCGATGAGATTGCGCATTCCTGTTCTCCTTGATGAGCGGATTAGCGCTTTCGTCTGATTGATGTTCCTGGCTGCGCCAAAATTGGTCTGCCTTGAGAAAATTGGTTCAATTCTGAAGAGAGCCCGTTTGGGCGAAAGAGTTGGAGAATTGTGTGGAACTTTCCGGCAAGCAACCCGCCAGCGATCGGCCGCCGAGGCACAATAGCCGGTCGAACAGATTTGAACTCAGCTTGCATCGAGAATGGCAGCTTCCGCGAAGCGCGGTTGGCATCGTCTCTGTCCGAGATGAGGTCTCGAGCCGCAGAAGTAGTTATGTAACTGGAAATCTGGTCAGCAGTCACTAGAGCGGGGAAGCTACTCCTGAAGTGGAACGGTAAAGCAAAAGTCAGCTCCTCCGCGGTTATTTTTCTCAACCCAGATCTGTCCGCCGTGATTTTCGATGATCGTTCTGCAGATTGAAAGCCCAAGCCCCATGCCCTGGGGTTTCGTCGTGAAGCTCGCTTTGAAGATATCGTTTTTGACCGTATCCGGGATGCCACCTGCGCCATCGCTTACTCGTACAAGAGCCATGTTTTCGTGAGTCGGCACTGCGGAGGCCATGATCCGCTCGGTCGAACCGGAAGATTCGCTCGCTTCGCAGGCGTTACGAAGAAGATTCAACAAAACCTGCTCAATCTGGACCCGATCGATAAGAACCGCGTCGGATCCTGGATCAACTTCGAGACCCATGCCGCGCCTTTTGCCCGTAGGGCCACATAGTTGAATCGCTTCGCCAATCGTTTCGCGGAGGCTGTGAGGCTGCCGCGCGGGCACGGCGTCGCTCGCCTGCTCGCGGAGCTTGCGGACAATCTCAGCCGCATAGTGCGCGCCAAGCTCCGCGCCCTGGACCGCTTGCAAGGCAGCCCCACGCTCATGTGGCTCGCCCGCTTCTATATAGCGCCTAATGCCCCCAACGAATCCTGCAATCGCCGTCAATGGCTGATTGAGTTCGTGCGCCAAGGTGGTCGCCAATGCCCCCATCGCGCTGAAGCGTGAGAGATGGATGATTTCAGACTGCATGCGCTGGAGCGCTAGCGTTGCCTCCATGCTATCCGTGACATCGAGGTTCAAGCCTACAAAACGCGCCGCATGCAGACGAGACCCCGCCACCAGACTTCCCAGGCCGAGCACCCATCGGCATTGTCCATCCGCCGCGATCGTTCGGTAGCGGATGGAAAGGCCCGTCCTCGTTCTCACCGCGGCGTCGAGCGCTTCACGCGTGCTCGTCAGGTCGTCCGGGTGCACGCAGGCATCCCACTCTTCATTGGTCAGCTCGGCCGGACCATCTGCCGATAATCCATGCATTTCGCGACTTCGCGGGCAGAGGTGCAAGCGGTAGCTCTCAAGATCCAGATCCCACGTGCCGGCACCGGCATTGTTCTGGGCGAGCGCCAGTCGCTCCAACGCCTCCTTCGCGCGCGCCTCTTCCGCCTTGCGCTCGCTTACATCACAAGCCGTTCCCACCATCCGCAGCGGTGCACCAGATTGCGGGTCGCGGGCGACGACGCGCCCCCGATCGAAGTTCCAGCACCAGCTACCATCGCGACGTCGCAGGCGATATTCGCATACAAAAGTATCGCTTCGGCCGTTGAGATGATCCTTGAGCCGCTCATCCAGGATCGGCCAATCGTCAGCGTGCACCAGGTCACGAACTGCAGCGATGTCGCCCCGCAACTCCCCGGGCGTATAGCCGAGGTGTTGGACGAACCGACCAGACATCACGATTTTTCCAGTTTCGAAATTCCAATCCCACGCGCCATCCCCGGCCGCATCCAGCGCCAGGCGAAGCGTCTCCTCGCTCATTTGCAACGCGACGTTCGTTTGCCTCTCGGCAGTGATGTCGCGAAACGCCACCTGGAGCCCGCTCGCGACCGGGCAGACATTCACATCTAGCCAGCAGTCAACATCAGGCTCGAAGAACTGGAAGCGCCCGGGCGTGCGTTCGACAGCGGCGCGGAGTAGTTCTGCCCAACCGAGCGTATGAACCGACAAGGGAAAGCTGTCCCAAATGACAGTCCCGCGCAGGTCCCTGCCTCTGCCTAGCTTTTCTACGGCATTCCGGTTCAAGTAGGTGAAGCGCCAGTCATGATCGAGCAGGAAAATACAGTCGATCGCTCCGTCCAGCAGTTCGTCCGCTGGGGGCAGTGACTCTGCGCCGCTGAGACTTGAGCACGGGCCTACAGGCGCCACCAGCGCAAGTGGCCCGACGCTGGCCTCTTCTGAGAGCTGTCGATCGAGCGGGGAAAGCCCGGCATCGATTGCGATGCGGACCGCCTCGGAAAGACTGCCACAGCCAAGGTCCTCCATCAAACGCGCTCTGTGCATTTCCACCGTACGATGGCTTAAGTTCAGATGGCGCGCGATCGCCTTGTTGCTAAGGCCGCCCAACAGACCCTGAAGGATTTGAACCTCGCGCGGAGACAGCTTTTCAATTCGAGCCAGTGCGTCTGAACGGCCTTGCGTGCGGCGGCGTTCCTGGGCGCGAAAATCAAGAGCCCGGCCGATCGCCGCCAAAAGTTCCTGTTCCTTATAGGGTTTCTCGATAAAATCGATTGCGCCAAGCTTCATCGCCTGGACGGCGGTGCTTAGATCACCATGGCCGGTCATCATGATCGTCGGAATAGCGACACCACGTTCCCTGAGCCGCGTCATGGTGCCGAGGCCGTCGAGGCCCGGCATGCGCAGATCGAGCAGCACGCACCCGCGCTCCAAATTCGCCTGCTCCAGAAACTCTTCTGCGCTTGCATATACTTCGGTCGGATGTCCACGACTGGCGAGAAGGTAGCTGGTGGCGGCACGAACATGCGCGTCGTCGTCAACGATGTGTATCAAAGGCAAGCGCAAACACCTACTAGAACGTAAAATGGCGGTAATCGCTCTCAGCCGAAAAAGCGAGCAATTACTCTACGGTAGTTTCCCGGTATCGGAGAGCAACGATGGATACCGAGAGGCCTTGCTAGGCATCATTGAGGCTCATTTGGTACGGGAGTGTAAACAGTTTCTTACCCTTGCCACCGTAGCTGCTACGAATTGTTCGTTCATTCGCGACCGTGCAGCTTAGGTCAGAGACCGAGGAGGCACTGTATGGCAACAAAATTGGATGTTCATCCACCGCGGCCGGACCTGCAGGCCGGTGGCGCGGCGTGTACCACAAAACTTACCACTGTTTACCGTTTTGCACGCCTGCTGGCTGGTGATGAGATAGGTTTGGCCAGGGTTCACAGCATCTCAGACAAGGGAATAGAACTCTCCTCAATCATTAACTTGCAGATCGGCCAGGAAATTCAGCTCGACCTCTCCGAGACGAGCTCAATGACAGCGACTGTCAGCGAGAAAGACGGCAGTCGATATATCCTGGCGTTTCAACAGAGCATCAACTGCGCCGAATTACTACGGCAGTTGGTGGCGGAGGCACGCTCCAGCTGCGGAAGGCCCTTGCGTTTGCCAACTCCTCTCATACCCGCCACGGGGCATAGCCTGAACGGTGCCCACCATCTTAAAATAGAAGACATCTCGCAGCGTGGTATCAAGGTGCGGCACGACGGCTCGTTTCAGCCTGGGCTGCGTGTCCGTATTCAGCTACCAAACGGGCTTGAGTGCCAAGGCATTGTCCGCTGGACAACCCAGCTCTCTGCCGGTCTGCTGCTGGCCGACATCCTATCTGCTGACGATCTAGGGGCGGTGAGCGGCTTGGGTGGCGGACCAGCACAATTGGTGGATTGACGCTGACGCCCGATCATTAATGGGCCAGCGACGTCCACAATGTCAGCGGCCTTCCGACCAGGAGAACGACATTCGGGATTTTGCGTTGGAACCCGAGAGCCTGGATCGCCGCCGTAATACGTCATACAAATTTGACTTGCTAAACGTCTTTCGGCGCGCCGCCCCGTTGCATGCGGTCTAATTTTAGTGCCGAGCAGATAGCTGATGGGCCGTTTCAACTTTCACAAAATGTGGATGTCCGCTTCTGGTGAACCGACCTGACGTCACGAACGACCGCTTTGTCGGCGCGTCCCGCCGGACGGGCTGAAGAGGTTCGAATGACTGCTATTGTCTGGAGCAGACGTTCGCTTCGCCGGATCTGAGCGACCGGGTTTGGTCGAGTGCTGCCCTGCGTTCAGCGCCCGTAGGGTGGCAAGTGCCGCCGACATCGCGGACATTCCAACACCTGAATCAACTCGCTGATAGCTGCCGTCGGATCATATGTCCGGGCCGGCTCCCCGAGCCTTCGACATCGTGTAGGAAACGGCCAAGTTGCCTCGTAATGTCCCCATTAAGTGGTCCGCGAGTCTGAGCGCCAATGCCACGATTGTGAGCGTTGGATTTGCGTAACCTGCCGTTGGAAAGAGGGAGCTTCCGGCGATAAATAGATTTTCAAAGCCGTGAACGCGCGCGTTACCATCTGCCACACCCTGCATCGGGTCATCATGCATCCGCGTCGTTCCCATATGATGCTTTCCGCCCGACATGCTGGCTGGCCAATCACCATCATCGCCGCAATCGCTGTCGATCACACGCCCAAGAGCCGCATGCGGCAGTTCTATGCGCAAAAGCTCGAGAAGCCGGTCCAGTCCGCGCCGATCATCCGCACGCATTCGCCAATCTACATTGGCCCGAGGGATCCCGAGCCGGTCCCAGGATCGATCGAGCACAACGCGACTGGTTCGCTCGGGCGTCGGCTCAACTGTCGCGCGCAAGACCAGAACAGGTCGCGGATTCAGGGTTTCCGCTGCCTGACGGGTCACTGTTGAAACCACATCCTTTATTCCGATGGCCGCTTCACGAACATCGTTGAGCAATCGGCCATCCGGCAGTTCGTCATGCCGCAAAACCTCGATAAGTCTGGCAAATGCCTTACCACCAGGCGAGAAATATGGTCCCATCGTCTTTGATCGAGGCCGCCGAATAAAATAGACCGACGCGCCGTTGAGCCTTTCCTGGCGCTGACGCCGCTCGGTCATCCCGAACGCAGCATTCACGCGCTGGACGCCATATTTTTCGATGACGTGGAAACTTCGATCGAAACGAGCGTGGGCAGGCTCGAACGCCCCCATGAAAAAGAATGGATGGTCCATGAAGTAACGGCCGACGAGGTCATGCTCGTTGCCAATGCCTCGTGTTGCCACGCGGTTCGACGCAAGCAGCACACGGGCATTCTCAATGCCCCCGCAAGCAATCACATAGGCACGCGCTTGCACGCGAAAATCGCGACCATTCAACGTTGCGAAACGAAGCGCATCTACATGACGCACGGGTTCACGTGTTTCGATTTCAACGAGATTGGCGTTGAGCAAGACATCGATATTGTCGGCTTGTTCAAGCTCTGGACGATACGCCGTCCCGAAATCCGGCCGCTGACTGAACTGGTACATCCGAGCTTCCAGCGCTTCGGATCCGAGCGCCAGAGGGCCACCATCGACGTCGTGCCAAGCGTCCGGCGAATAATTGTATGGCCCGAGTGAACAGATGGTCTGCGCACGCTCATAATAAGGGTCGAGATGCTGTCGATCGAAGGGCCAACCACTGTTCGGTATCCAGTCGCGCGCTTCGAAATCGATCGGATCGAGCGGCCGGCATTGGCCCGCCCAACGCGTCGTCGACCCGCCGAAGCGGCGCAGGCGAGACTTGGCGATTGAGAAACTAGGTAACCCGATATTGCGCCCGCGATAGAGGAGCTGCGGCGCGTGACGAAATGCGAAGTCGCCGCTTTCTGCAAGTACGACGCGTAACGATGTGCCTATGAACTCGCGGGCGATGGTGATGCCCGCAGCGCCTGCCCCGACGATGCAAAGGTCGGCGGAGATCAGGTCCCGGTCAATGCGCCGCGCGTCAGCAAATGGCATGGAGCTTGAACAATGATCGGCCCCGCATTTGTTCCGGGACATCAAGCCCCAGCAGGGTAAATGCAGTCGGCGCCAGGTCGATGATATGGGCGTCTGGGTTTACGGTGGATGATATGTCCGGTCCTGCAGCAAGGACAAAGCCGGTGTCGCGATGATTGCCGCTGCGGCCCTGCGGATGCGTGCCCGGGGTCGGCCAGGCGACTGTCCCGAATTGCTGCGAGACCAGCGCGTTGTGATTAGCTGCCGCGTCAGGTCTCCAGCGGATCAGAAGGTCGGGCAGGTGGGATTGCATCTCCCCCTCTGCATAGATGTCTTCGATCTTCGCCATGGCTTCGACAACCGGTTCGCCGCTGTCACGGTCGACAAAGGTGCTGAGTCCCGCCATGATCTTCTCGCGAAGCGCGTCATAGTCTTCGGGCGCGACGATGCCGTTGGTCTCGCGACCACGCAAGTTGATGCGGACATAACCGTAAAGATCGCTGAACAAGGCGAACGCGCTCGTTTTTGCCCAATCGATGCCGCGCGTGCGCCAGAACAAGGTGAGCTTGTCTTGAACGAAGATCGGCAGGCGAGTCTTTACCCAGCTTCGCGCATCGGCAGGAACGATTCCGCGCAGCTTGTCGAGCAGCCCTGGCTTCACATCGGGCGCATCGCCGGCAAGAACGCGCGACAACATGTCAGCGAGAACGTCCACCCGCGAATTGTTGACGCCCATTCCGTGCAAGGAAAAAACCACGATATTGGCCCCGTGCCCGATCGCATCGATGAGGGTGCCGACGCCAGCATCGGCGGCGATATAGACTTGGCGGAGCGCGTCATTCAGCGCTTCAGCGTCCGGTTCGCTGGCGTCGCCTAGCATATTGGCGCGGTCCCAAAGCTGATGGCCTGCACGATGCGTCGCCGAAAAGCAGAGCAGAAAAAGATCGCACATTTCGTCGGAAATCAGGGTTGCGCCGGCTTCCGCCACCATCTGCGTGGTCCGCACGCACTGGTCGCGGACTTGCAGGAGCTGGCGTGCCGTGAGCAGATAAGCCTCTTCATCATCTAACGGCGGCTTGCCGATCCGTCGTTCGATCTCTTCGATAAGCTCTTTAGGGTGCGAGCACACCGGCTGAAGCGTTTCGTGGGTCGCCCAACCGCAAAGCTCGCGTCCCGCAAAATCGGCTGGCGCATAAGCCAGCGGCACGTCGACCGCGGCAACGCGAAAACCCTTGTCGGCCACATCACGCCAGAAGGGTTGCAGCGGCATCCAGCCTGGTGTCGGACGATCATGGCGCATTAAGCCTGGTCGCCACATCAAATAGTGATAGAGCCCGTGCTCGCTAGGCGGGGTACTTGTATAGAAGCTTGGCCAAGGTGAGCCCACGAGCCAGTCCGCAGTCGATCGCAGCGGAAAAAACGTGCCCCGTTCCCGTAGGCGGCGCAAGTTCGGCAGGCTGCCGTCTTCGATCCAACGCGTGACGAGTGCGATCTCGGCGGCGTCGATACCGATCATCAGCAGCGGCGTCGGGTTATTCTGCGGCATCGGCCACTCTCTTTTTCACAGGAACATACTCGTCGCCATGACGACAGCCGTTCCGAAAGCCGAGGCTCCAGGCAACAAGGGCGATCATCAATATCGGACAATAAACAAGCATTTTGATCAAAGCGCAGCGCTGCCAAGCAATGGCGCGCCCGGTAAGCCAAAACAGACGCTTGAGCGCTACTAACGGAATTAACATCGAGAACCGGCCGTACCTGCGCTGAGCAGGTGTGAGGTTCAACAACAGCACACCGCGCGCAAATCCAAAGCGATATTGATGGACCCAGAGCTGCCGAAGCGTTTCGCGTCCAAAATGCCGAACGCGTGCTGCCGGAGCAAATGCTGTGACATTTGGCCAACGTGCAGCAATCCGCTGACAGAAGATGCCATCCTCGCCTGTCGGCAGCTGTGTAGGCGGAAAGCCGCCAATCGCGGTAAAATCGGTCGCGCGTATGGCAATGTTGCAACTTGGCACCAGCATTTCCTGACCCGGAGGACGATGTGGGGCCTGGTTGGAAAATTGAAGCTGATTGTCGATGACCGCGATTGGGTGCCAAGGCTTGCCATGAAGGACTGCTCCACCGACCAGCCGGGCGCCCGCCTCTAAGGCCGTGATCAGCGCCGCAATCCAACCCGGCTCCGCAGTGCAATCAGCGTCGATGAAAGCGAGATAGGCGCCCTCTGCATGTGTCGCGCCGAGATTGCGAGCGGGACCTGCGAGCAAGCCTTCCGATCGGCGGATCAGCCGCACGAGCGGAAACGATGCGCAGACTTCAGCAACCGCAGCGTCAGCAGCCGAATCGACGACGATGATCTCATACCCCCCGTGGATCTGTTGGCTGGCAAGGCTGGCGAGGCAATGTGCGAGCTGAGGCGCGTGACCGCGGCACGGAATAATCACCGACACGCGCGGGCGAACAGCGGTCATCCGATCCACCTACGCGCCAGCCGCCAATAACCGTCCAGCAGAGCGGTCAGCACCGAGACCAGCCGCGCCTCGACGGGCGATGCGAGAAAGCCAGGGGCAAGCGGCGGCGCTCCGCCGACCAGCAATGCGCGGTCATTGACGACTCGCGTCGCTTGCATGCGCCGTCGCCGCGCGGCGATGGCCGAGATGTTCCGGATCTGCCATCCCCAAGCGCGAAACCATTGCCAGACCCAGCCTTTACGAATGGCGGCGGCGATGGAAGCGATTTCATATAGCATCAGCGCGGGAAACAGTACCACCAGCGTGCGCAACCGGTAATGCACCAGCAAGGTCAGCAACCGATGGCGCATGGTATAGTAGGCGCGACGCACAGGATAACCGCCGCTGCCGCGATAGGACAGGCCTGGCGTACCTGCGTCCCGCTCATGAAACACTTCTGCGGTTGCGTCGCACCAAATGCGATGGCCGAGAGAACGCATGCGTAACGAAAATTCATGATCTTCCATGTAAAAAAAGATCAGCGGATCAAAACCGCCCGCCTCGAGCACAGCGCTGCGATCGACCAGCATGCAGGCACCGATGCAGCCATCGACATAGCCGGCCGTCGGCGTGGTTGCGGCGAAAGGTCTAAAATCGTTGCGAAGGAGCATGGTGCCAACGAAGTGAAGCGAGGCCCCGTCGGCCTGGACGATGTCCCGCTCGGGCAGCAGCCGTATGCGAGGGCAGATGACAGCCGCGCCGGTTGCGGTTTGCGCTTTAACCAACGCTTCGATGCACTCATTTTCCACATAAATGTCGTGATCGAGCATGAGCACCAATGGTGTTTCTAGCATGCGGAGACCGGTATTGCGCGCGGCGGACAATCCAGCATTGAACCCCATGTCGACGATGGTCACGTTAGGAAACGCCGCGCGGATGCGTTCCGGACCGCCATCGGTTGAGGCATTATCGACCACCAGCACGCTGGCAATCGGATAGGATTGGCGGTGAAGCGCGTCCAAGACGCGCAAAACGCGATCGCCGCTGTTGTAGTTGATTATCATCGCGCTAAGCGCGGCGGGTCTGTCGCTCATTGGCGCTCGCGCTCGATCACAGCGTTGTAGACGGCTTCGACCCGCTCCGCGACACGTGGCCACCCATGCTCGGCGCGGGCAGTTTGCTGAGCGGAATGTCCTAATCTGCGCGCCAGTGTTCGATCTTTCAGCAGGCGGAGTATCGCTGCAGCCATTCCACCGACATCCCGGTCGGCAACAATGAGCCCGCTGGTCTCATGCGCGATATGCTTTGCCGAGCTTTCAAAACTCACGATCGGACATCCGGCCGCCATATAGTTGAGGAGCTTTTGCGGGAGTCCGGTGCAATCGACGCGGGGGTTCACGGCCACATCTGCTGCCGCCAGTGCCTGCGGCAAATCGGAGAGTTCAACGGACGAAACATCGATGGCATCCCGCACGCCTAGTGACGCAGCCAACACCGCATAACCATTGAGCGGATCCTCCGTTATCACGCGCAGGCGCAGATCCTTGCGAGTGGCGCGTGCGCGCGCAAACGCTTCCAACAGGAGCTCGAACCCCTGATAAGCGGCCAGATTGCCTGCATACACAAGATGCTCCGGGGCTGACGATGAGTCACTATGTTCCCTTGGCGGCGGAAACAATTCCAGCTCAACCCCATTGGGGATCAGCGACACTGAGCGCGGCTGTTTTGTAGCCTGGAGCACTAAATTGCGAATGTCCTCAGAAACTGCCACCACATGGTCGGCAAGCCGGGGCAGCATGCGATCGACGCGACGCCCAACGGCCCCAAACAGAGCGCGTGGCATTGCCGAGCGATAATAGGGCAGCTCGCTCTCTAGAAGCGTGTGAACGTCATAGACGAGCGGGATGTTCAGCAGTCGCGCAGCTGGCAGCGCTGCGAGCAAGCCCTCGACGTGATGAGCATGGATTACGTCGTAGCGGTTCGCCCGCGCGCCCCTGAGCAATTTCCATGCAAGCTGAGGATCAAGCAGGCTCAGTTTGACCAAGCTCGGGCCAGGCGACGTCCTGCGATAGCCGGGAATGCCAGCGATACGCTTGACCCGAAATCCGCCAACAGCTCGATCCATGCCATGATGATAGGTGTACACATCGACCAGATGACCGCGTTCGGCAAGCGAATGCGCCATGCGCTCGATGCGGATCGGCGTCCCACGCGCGAGTGGGAACGGACAAGCGGCGACGAGTGCAATTTTCCTTATGGGCCCGCTCCCACTCATCGACGCATGCTCGAGCCCCTCAATTGGGCGCAAACTATAGCCTACAAGCCAAAAGTCAGCAAATGGAGAGGGTTAATGCCGTAGCGGTTGTAGGATTTTGACGGCATGAAACGTGGCCGATGATATTTGCCACGCTGAATCGTTTGAACCAACGTCTCGAGGCCGCCGTGCATGGCCGCTTCTTCCGCGATCTTGGGATAGTTTCGTGCGTACGCTTGACGGGCGGATTCTTGTTATTCGTCAGCCAAATCTTCTTGGCTCGGTGGATGAGCACCGAGGCGTTCGGCATCTACAGCTTCGCATGGACCTGGGTTGCCGTCTTGGGCTCGCTGGCAGGACTGGGTCTTGCGGCAACCAGCGTTCGCTTCCTCGCAAGTTATAACGCGCTCGGCGACCATGAGCGCATGCGCGGTCTTGTCCGATATGCCTGGCGGTCGACGATGACCGTGTCCGCGTTGATCGCTGCGATCTCCTGGGTTTGTTTCGAATTGGCTATTCCGAACTCTCCCTATTTACCGGGACTCAGAATTGCGATGCTCGCCGTCCCGGTCATGGCGGCGCTCAACATCGACGCGGCGTTTGCGCGCGGCATGCAATGGATGGGGATTTCCGCTGTGGCCGAGCAGGTCGGCCGCCCGGCACTGCTGCTGCTTATCGGCGCAGTATTGGTGGAGCTGTTCGATATTCGCTCACCAATCGCGTTCGTCGCAGCCTGTCTTTTTGCCTATTTTTCGGTAACCTTGGTGCAGCACGTGGTCGTTCATCGCAGACTCCAACTGGCTTTGGGTCCAGGACTACACCAGATCGACATCGGAAAGTGGCGTCAGGTCTCGACCATGTTGCTGCTTCTGAATGGAGCCCAGATGCTGCGGATGAACGGCGACCCCATTCTGGTCGGCGCGCTGCTAGGGCCAAGTGAGGTAGCTTTATATACTGCTGCCGTGCGGACCGCGACGCTCGTGTCGTTTGTTCTGACAATCACGAGCGTCGTCGCCCAACCTAATCTGTCGGCGGTCCATGCGCGCAACGATCGTCGAGCGATGACCGAATTTTTTGGCACTGCAAGGCGATGGTCTTTTGTCGCCACCCTGGCAAGCGGCGCACTTCTTTGCGCGCTAGGAAAACTTATCCTTGCGCAGTTTGGCCAATATTATGTTGACGCATATCCAGCGTTGCTAATTCTGGTCGCTGGCCACGTGATCGCGGCCGCCTTTGGGCCGCTTACGAGTCTCTTGATCATGAGTGACAGGCAACGCACCGCGACCGTTATCCTCGGCGCGGCCACGATCCTCAATGCCTTACTGACCTATGCGCTGGCGAAACCATGGGGCATCAGCGGGGCAGCATTCGCCAGCGGCTTCAGTTTGATTTTCGCGCAGGTGGCATTGATGATTGCTTGCAACACCAGAAATACTGTCACTCCG
>Ga0207639_10001537_pt1 | contig 15493 bp, 13 predicted proteins | sample KBSCornC32_FD_184299 | JGI IMG/M metagenome (GOLD analysis project Ga0207639, IMG submission 184299) | Corn rhizosphere microbial communities from Kellogg Biological Station, Michigan, USA - KBS Corn C3-2 (SPAdes) (version 2) | ecosystem: Host-associated > Plants > Roots > Rhizosphere > Soil ...
TTGCGTTGTAGCGCTTCAATTCCCTGAAACAGCAAATGCCCCCCGTCGAGCATCGGAATTGGCAGGAGGTTGATGAACCCCAAGTTAATCGAGATGAGCGCGAGGAAGAAGATGAAGTTCGCCGGCCCCCGCACCGCCTGTTCGCCAGAGATCTGCGCGATCTTGAGCGGTCCGCCCAGTTCCTCCACCGACCGGCGGCCGCTGATGATCTGGCCCAGCCCCTCGACCATCATCGAGATGATCGAGCCGATCTGCTTCACGGCGACGACGGGCGCTTCCACGACCGAAACCGGGCGCTGTTCCATCGAGCGCGAATAGACACCCAGCATGCCGAAGCGATATTCATTGCCGAAACGGTCGCGCTCGACGCGGGTGCCGATGGTGAGCGGCAATGTGCGTGCCTCGCCGTCATGCTCGACGGTCACGTCGATCTTCTCACCCGGACGCCCCACGACGGCGCGGCTGAGTTCATCGAAACGGGTAATCGCCGCGCCGTCCAGTGCGACGACCCGGTCGCCGGGTTCGATGCCCGCCATCGCCGCCGCGCTTCCCTTGCGGACCCCGCCAACTTCGGACGATGTCACATTCTCGCCATAGGCGATGGCAAAGCCCATCAGTACGACCAGCGCGAACAGAAAATTCGCCGCCGGTCCTGCAAGAACGATAGCCGCTCGCCGCCACACCGCCTTGCTCTGAAAGGTACGCTCCCGCTCCTCGGCGGGCAGCGCCATCCACTCGGGATCGCTCTGGCTCGACGCATTCATGTCGCCCGCGAACTTGACATATCCGCCCAGCGGCAGCGCCGCCACGCGCCAGCGCGTACCGCGCTTGTCGTGCCAGGCGAATAATTCCTTGCCGAAGCCGATGGAAAAGACTTCCGAATGGACCCCGCACAGCCGCGCGACCCAATAATGGCCCAGTTCGTGGATGAACACCAACGGGCCGATGACGGCCACGAAAGCGAGGATGGTCAACAAAAATCCGGGACCTTCAGTCAATGCGCGTGCTCTCTGCTCGACCGATCGCATGCCCCCGGGCTTCGCGATCAATGGCCCCGATCTCTTCGATGCTCGTGGGCGGTGGCGGGCTATACCGCGTCAGCGTCTCTTCCACAATCATGGCGATTTCAAGGAAGCCGATCCGCCCGTCCAGGAAAGCGGCGACCGCCACCTCATTGGCGGCGTTCAGGATCGCCGGCCGCGCGCCGCCCGCCTCCACCGCCGCGCGGGCCAGCGCAAGGGCGGGGAAACGCACGGGATCGGGCGCCTCGAAATCGAGACGGCCGATCGTGGCGAGGTCGAGCGGCTGGCACGGCGAGGCCATTCGCTGCGGCCAGGCGAGAGCATGGGCGATCGGCACGCGCATGTCCGGGCTGCCGAGTTGCGCCAGCGTCGAGCGGTCGCGATATTCGACCATCGAATGGATGACCGACTGCGGATGGACGATGATCTCGATCCGGTCGAGGCCGACGGGGAAGAGGTGATGCGCCTCGATGAGTTCAAGGCCCTTGTTCATCATCGTAGCGCTGTCGACGCTGATCTTCGCGCCCATCGACCAGTTGGGGTGCTTCACGGCCTGCGCGGGGGTGACGACGCGCATCTCATCGAGCGTGGCGGCGCGGAAGGGACCACCGCTGGCGGTCAGGATGATACGCGCGACATCCTCGATTCGTCCCCCGGCGAGGCACTGGAAGATGGCATTATGCTCGCTGTCCACCGGAAGCAGCGTCGCGCCTGAAGCCGCCACCGCATCCATCATCAGCGCGCCGGCGGACACCAGCGACTCCTTGTTGGCCAGCGCGACGGTCTTGCCGTGCTTGATCGCGGCGAGCGTAGGTGCAAGACCCGCGCAACCAACGATGGCGGCCATCGTCCAGTCGGCGTCCAGCGCGGCGGCATCGACCAGCGCGGCGGGACCGGCCGCCGCCTCCACGCCCGTGCCGGCGAGCGCGGTTTTGAGATCGACATAGCGGCTCTCGTCGCCGATCACGGCAAGGCGGGCGTTATGGGCGATGGCGACCTTGGCCAGCGCCGCGACATCGCTGTTGGCGGTGAGCGCCGCAACGGAAAAGTCGGCGGGAGAGCGGGAGATAAGATCGAGCGTGGACTTGCCCACGGAACCGGTGGCGCCGAAGATGGTCACAGTGCGCGGCGCGGTCATACCCATTTCCCCAAAACCAACAGCCCCAGCAGGCAGGCGACGGGCAGCAATCCGTCGATACGGTCGAACACGCCGCCATGGCCGGGGATCAGCCGGCCGCTATCCTTGACCCCTGCCCGCCTTTTCATCCAGCTTTCAAAAAAATCGCCTGCCTGCGCTAATATTGCGACGAACGCGCCAATTCCGAGGGTCATAGCGATGACGCTTGTAGATATTTCGACATAGGGTCGGCCAAATTCGCCACCATCCATGCCGCTAAGCACATAGGACAGGGTGACGAAGAAAATCAGCGCGATGAGTGCGGAGGCCGCCATCCCCCCACACAACCCAGCCCATGTCTTGGACGGACTGATCGACGGCGCGATCTTCGGCCCGCCGATCGCGCGGCCGGCGAAGTAGGCCCCTGTGTCGGTCGCGATCACGCAGGCGATGGCAAGCCAGCACAGCCCCCTCGGCGCGCCGAGCAGCCCCGCCGCCGCGCCCAGCGCGTAGGCGAGCAGCGCGATCATCCATGCCAGCCGCGCCAAGATATTGCCGGTGATCCGGCGCACCAGGCCCCACGCCTCCCACAGCACCGCCAACAGGATCGCCGCCACAAAGGCGAACAGTACCGGCCCTCCCAGCGCCAGCGCCGCTACCGCAATGCCGATCATCACGACGCCCGAAGCGAGCCGTACGCCCAGGTCGGACTTTTTCCCCGACGTATCGGCGATAGTCGTCGTCACAGCCCACCATAGCGGCGTTGCCGCCCGGCAAAGGCCTCGCAGGCAGCGGCCAGCGCATCGGCATCGAAATCGGGCCAGAACATTTCGGTGAAATAAAGTTCCGCATAGGCCGCCTGCCAGAGCAGGAAGTTGGACAGGCGTTGCTCGCCGGAGGTGCGGATCAGCAGATCGAGCGGCGGCAGGCTGGCGGTATCCAACTCTGCGGCAATAGCGTCGGCGCTGATCTCCTCGGCGCGCATTTCCCCGGCAGCGACGCGCTTCGCCAGATTTTGCGCCGCGCGGGTCAGTTCATTCTGGGAGCCATAGTTCAGCGCCACCGCCACCGTGCCGCCCGTGTTGCCGGCAGTGCGCGCCACCGCATCCTCGATCATGCGCACGGCCGAAGCCTCGAACGCGCGATAGTCACCGATTACGCACAGGCGGATGTTGTTCGCGTGGAACTCTTCAAGGTCGCTCTCGATGAAGCGCTTCATCAGACCGGTGAGATCGGCGATCTCCTGCTCCGGTCGCTTCCAGTTTTCCGAAGAAAAGGCATAAAGCGTAATGCACTCAATGCCCAGTTCGCGCGCGGCACGCACCACGCGGCGCACCGCATCCGCGCCCGCCTTGTGCCCGGCGAAACGGGGCAGCTTGCGCTTGGCCGCCCAGCGGCCGTTGCCGTCCATGATGATCGCGACATGGCGCGGGGGCGATGCTCCCTCGGGGCTGGCAAGCACGGGCGCAGCCAGACGCGCCGACTTGCCGCGAAACCGGGATCGGGAAAGGATCATGCCGCGTCGTCCCCCATCATCACCTTTCCCGAGGACATTATTGCCCCATGATTTCCTTTTCCTTGGATGTCGCGGTGGCGTCGATGTCCGCGATGGTCGCGTCGGTCAGCTTCTGGACCTCCGTCTCCTTGCGCTTGCGCTCGTCCTCGCTGATCTCGCCCTTCTTCTCGTCGGTCTTGAGATTGTCCATGCCGTCGCGGCGGACGTTACGCACCGCGACACGCGCGGCCTCCGCATATTTGCTGGCCAGCTTCGCCAATTCCTTGCGCCGCTCCTCGGTGAGGTCGGGAATGGGCAGGCGCAGGGTCGTGCCGTCCGTTACGGGATTAAGGCCGAGGCCTGCGGACCGGATCGCCTTTTCGACCGGCCCGACATTGCTCTTGTCCCACACCTGGACCGACAGCATGCGCGGCTCCGGCGCGGACACCGTCGCCACCTGGTTGAGCGGCATGTTCGATCCATAGACCGTCACCGTCACCGGATCGAGCAGGGCCGTGTTGGCGCGGCCCGTGCGAAGACCCGAAAGATCACCCTTCAGCGCCTCGACCGCGCCAGCCATGCGGCGTTCCAGATCGGCCTTGTCATATTGGGCCATGCCGTCGCTTCCTTCCTAAAGTCTTATACCGACGCCTGTACGGTCGTCGCCGTGCCTTCGCCCCGCAGCACGCGGGCCAGATTGCCCTGTTCGCGGATATTGAAGACGATGATGGGGATATTATTGTCGCGGCATAGCGCGGTCGCGCTGGCGTCCATGACCTTGAGATTGTCGCTCAGCACCTGATCGTAACTGACGGTTTCATATCGCTTGGCCCCCGGCACCTGCTTCGGGTCCGCATCATAGACGCCGTCGACGCTGGTCCCCTTGTAGAGCGCGTCGCAATTCATCTCCGCCGCGCGCAGCGCCGCGCCGCTGTCGGTGGTGAAGAAGGGATTGCCGGTGCCCGCCGCGAAGATGACGACCCGGCCCTTTTCGACGTGCCGCGCGGCACGGCGGCGGATATAGGGTTCGCACACCGTGGCCATCGGGATCGCCGACTGGACGCGCGTCTCGACACCCAACTTCTCCAGCGCATTCTGCATGGCGAGTGCGTTCATGATCGTCGCCAGCATGCCCATATAGTCGCCGGTGGTGCGATCGAGGCCGCGCGCGGCGCCCGCTATGCCGCGAAAGATGTTGCCGCCGCCGATGACGAGGCACAGTTCATAGCCGGCGTCCTTGGCTTCCTTCACCTCCTCCGCCATGCGCTGCACGGTTTCGGGGTCGATGCCGAACTGGCCCGATCCCATCAGGACTTCGCCGGAGAGTTTCAGGAGGATACGCTTGTGGGTCGGCATGGGCATCCAATTATTTCCGGGCGGACATGATAACGGCGCGGACCTTAGTCGGGCCGCGCCGTCATGCCAAGCATCTCGTCAGACGAAATGCCGTTGATAATAGGCGAGTCTCAGATGCCGGCGGCGGCCGCGACTTCCGCCGCGAAGTCGCTGACTTCCTTCTCGATCCCCTCGCCGAGCTGGAAGCGGACATAGCCCGTCAGCGCGATCGACTTGCCCGAATCCTTGGCCGCCTTGGCAACGACCTCGGCAACCGGGGTCTTGCCGTCAATGACGAACGGCTGGCTGAGCAGGGCGTTCTCCTTGGCGAACTTGGCGACCGCGCCATCGACCATCTTCGCGATGATGTCCGCGGGCTTGCCTGATTCGGCGGCCTTCTCGGCGGCGATCTTGCGCTCGCGGTCCAGGATGTCGGGCGCGATGTCGGCGGCGGACAGCGCGACCGGGAACGCAGCCGCGATGTGCATCGCGATCTGCTTGCCGAGCGGCTCCAGCACGTCGGCCGGGGCATCGCTCTCCAGGCCGACCAGCACGCCTATCTTGCCCAGGCCTGGCGCGGCGGCGTTGTGGACGTAGGAGACGACGCTGCCCTGCGTGACGCTGACCAGTGCGACGCGGCGCAGCGCCTGATTCTCGCCGATGGTGGCGATGTTGCTGACCAGCTTTTCGGCGATCGTGCCGCCGGACGGATAGGCGGACGCGCCGAGCGCTTCGGCATCGGTCACCCCGGCTTCAAGGGCAACACCGGCGACCGTCCGCACGAAATCCTGGAACTGTTCGTTCTTGGCGACGAAGTCGGTCTCGCTGTTCACCTCGACGGCGACACCCTTGGTTCCGGCCACGGCGACGCCGACGAGGCCCTCCGCCGCGGTGCGGCTCGACTTCTTCTGTGCGGCGGCAAGGCCCTTGGCGCGCAGCCAGTCGATCGCGGCTTCGGCGTCGCCATTGGCTTCGGTCAGCGCCTTTTTGCAGTCCATCATGCCGGCGCCGGAACGCTCGCGCAAATCCTTGACGGCGGCTGCGGTAATTTCTGCCATAGTCTGGCTCCCATCTATGAAGTTGCGGTCCGTTAGGCCCGTCAGATGACAGTGGCGGGTCATCGCCCGCAAAGCCGTGCGGCTGCCCGACCGGAATATCTACCCGGTCGGCACAGCCGCACGATGTCGTCGTTTATGCCTCGGCGGGGGCGACCGCGTCCTCGACCGGCGGCACGTCCATCGCGCCGATGTCAAAGCCCGACGCTTCGACCGCGCCACGGTTGCCCTTGGTCGCGGCGGCGGCGATGGCGTCGCAATAGAGGCGGATGGCGCGGCTGGCGTCATCGTTCGCGGGGACCGGGAAGGCGATGCCATCCGGCGAGACGTTGGAATCGAGGACCGCGACCACCGGGATACCCAGCGTATTGGCTTCCTTGATCGCCAGTTCTTCCTTGTTCGCGTCGATCACGAACATCACGTCCGGAATGCCACCCATGTCGCGAATGCCGCCCAGGCTGAGTTCCAGCTTGTCGCGCTCGCGCGTCATCTGGAGGACTTCCTTCTTGGTGAAGCCGTGGGTGTCGCCCGAAAGCTTCTCTTCCAGCGTCTTCAGGCGCTTGATCGAGCCGGAAATCGTCTTCCAGTTGGTGAGCATGCCGCCCAGCCAGCGGTGGTTGACGAAATGCTGGCCGGACTTGCGCGCGGCCTCGGCGATCGGCTCCGCCGCCTGACGCTTGGTGCCGACGAACAGCACCTTGCCGCCGCCGGCAACGGTCGACGACACGAAGTCGAGCGCGCGGCTGAACAGCGGCACGGTCTGCGAGAGGTCGAGGATGTGGATGCCGTTGCGCTCGCCGAAGATATACGGCTTCATGCGCGGGTTCCAGCGATGGGTCTGGTGACCAAAATGCGCGCCAGCCTCGATAAGCTGATGCATCGTGACGACAGGTGCCGCCATAAGAGTTCTCCTTCCGGTTGAGCCTCTGGACCGCAGGGACCCGCGAAGCGGGCACCGGTATGAAACGCGGTCCATGTGGATTGAAGGCGCGCCCTTAGCCGGTGAAGAAATTCACTTCAAGACTTGACGGAAAAAAAGTTTAGGAACAAAACATGAACATAGGGAACGGCGACTCGATTTGGCTGTTGTGCCTTGGTCGAGCGTCCCAGGAAAGGTCGGCTTATGTTTGCCACGATCGGTGCAACAGTATTTTTCGGTGCGGCCTGTTCCGCGCTTTTCGTGATGGTTGAGATGGTCCGGGGCTATTGGCCGTTGATTGTCGCGGCGCTGAACGGAGAGGCGATGCCGCGCACAATGGCGAGTGCTCCCCACGTCGCCTATCGACCCCGGTCGGTCACGCCGGTTCTGGCGGGCGCCGCAATCAGCAACTTCACACCTCAGCGCCTTGCCCCGCATCGCGTGCGTGAGCGCGTAGCCGCCTGATCCGCGCATAGCTCATCCAGCTGATCGGCAGGAGGATGAGATAGGTCGCGCTCACGCCCAGCAGGACGGGCCAGGGCGCGGTAAGCAGGAGCGCGGCGAGCATCCCCGCCGCGCCGATCGCGAACAGGCGAAGCGCAGGCGGTACGCGCATCCGTTTCCAACCGATCGTCGGCAGGCTGGATACCATCAGAAACGCCACGATGATGGCCCAGGGAAGAACGAGACGCCAGTCGCGCGCCACCTCCCATCCCGTCGAGAACCACAGGAATATCGGCAAAAGCGCAAGCCCTGCACCGGCGGGTGCGGGAACGCCCATGTTAAAGCCGGCCAGCTTGAGCGGCTGCTCCGCATTGTCGATGCTCGCATTGAACCGCGCGAGACGGAGCGCGCAGCACAGTGCAAGGCCCAGTGCACCGATCCACCCGAACCGGGGCATCGCCTGTAGCGACCACAGATAGAGAATGATCGCCGGCGAGACACCGAAGGCGATGACATCCGACAGGGAGTCGAGTTCCGCGCCGAACCGGCTTTCCCCGCGCAACATCCGGGCGACGCGGCCATCGACGCCATCGAGCACGGCCGCGAGCACGATCGCGACGACCGCTCGCTCCCACTCCGCGGACATGGCGTAGCGCATGCCGGTCAGTCCAAAGCACAGCGCCATCGCCGTCACCGCGTTGGGCGCGACCTGACGCAGGGTGATTCCGGGGCGACGGGCGGGGAAACGCGGACGGGGGCTCAATGGCAAAGTCCTATGGTCTGGCCGCCGTCCCCGAGCAGGCCCAGCACCGTTTCACCAGCGACAATATGCTGGCCCAGCGCCACCTTGGGCGCGGTGCCGACGGGAAGGTAGACATCGACGCGGCTGCCGAATCGGATGAGGCCGATGCGCTGGCCGGCGGCGACGATATCGCCGGGCTTCACGAACGGGACGATACGGCGCGCGACCAGGCCCGCTATCTGGGTGAAGCCGACACGCACGCCGTCCGAGCGCTCGACCAGGATATGCTGACGCTCATTATCCTCGCTCGCCTTGTCGAGATCGGCGTTGATGAACTTGCCGCGAATATACACGACGGCCTTCACCTGCCCGGCGATCGGCGTGCGGTTGATGTGCACGTCGAACACGCTCATGAAAATCGACACCCGCGTCATCGGCGCGTCACCGAGACCGTCGGGGCCAGCCAGGCCCGGCGGCGGCACAGCCTGCTGGATCAGCGTCACCAACCCGTCGGCCGGGGCGATGATCGCGGCGTCATTCAGCGGCACCGCGCGCACCGGGTCGCGGAAGAAGGCGAAGACCCAGATCGACACCCCCAGCAGGAGCCATGCGAGGATCGACCAGCCCAGCAGCGCGACGGCGATCGTGATGCCGATCGCAATCGCTCCGAACTTGCGCCCCTCCGGGTGAATGGCCGGGAAGCGCCATTTAACCGGAGAGGAGCCGCCCGGCGGATGCGGCAACTTCGGAACGGGGGACTCCGTCCCGGCAGACGCCGTATCGGGCAGCAGTGGAAGCGAATGTTGAACCATCGCCGCAAACTAGGGGCCGCGCCCCTCATCCGCAACGACAGAGATCAAGGTCCGGCATATTGGCGTCGCTTGCTCGACCGGGCGGCCGGGATCTCCACATACCGCGAGCACGCCGGAGGCTCCCCGGCGCGAGGCGGTTGAACATCGCCACCGCTTTGCTAAAGCACCGTCACCATCTCCAGACCAGAAAGCGGATACCCATGGCCAAGATCAGCGTCAAAAACCCGGTTGTTGAAATTGACGGCGACGAAATGACGCGGATCATATGGGAATGGATCAGGGAACGGCTGATCAAGCCCTATCTGGACATCGACCTGCATTATTACGACCTGGGCATGGAGGAGCGCGACCGCACCGACGACCAGGTCACCATCGACTCCGCCAACGCAATCAAGAAATATGGCGTCGGCGTGAAGTGCGCCACCATCACGCCCGACGAGGCGCGAGTCGAGGAGTTCGGCCTCAAGAAGATGTGGAAATCGCCCAACGGCACGATCCGTAACATCCTGGGCGGCGTCGTCTTCCGCGAACCGATCGTCATGAAGAACGTCCCCCGGCTCGTACCCGGCTGGACCGACCCGATCGTCATCGGCCGTCATGCCTTTGGCGACCAGTATCGCGCCACCGATACGCTCATCCCCGGCCCCGGCAAGCTGCGCCTCGTGTTCGACGGTGCCGACGGCAAATCGCTCGACCTCAACGTTTTCGACTTCCCCAGCGCGGGCGTCGCGATGGCGATGTACAATCTCGACGATTCGATCCGCGACTTCGCGCGTGCATCGATGAACTATGCGCTCAACCTCGAATGGCCGCTGTACCTGTCGACCAAGAACACGATCATGAAGGCCTATGACGGCCGCTTCAAGGATCTGTTCGAGGAGGTTTTCAACAGCGAGTTCAAGGCGCGGTTCGACGCCGCCGGCATCAGCTACGAGCATCGCCTGATCGACGACATGGTCGCCTCCGCGCTCAAGTGGAGTGGCAAGTTCGTCTGGGCGTGCAAGAACTACGATGGCGACGTGCAGTCCGATACGGTCGCGCAGGGCTTCGGCTCGCTGGGCCTCATGACCTCCGTGCTTCTCTCGCCCGATGGCAAGACCGTCGAGGCGGAAGCCGCGCACGGCACCGTCACGCGCCACTATCGCATGCACCAGCAGGGCAAGCCGACGTCGACCAACCCCGTCGCGTCGATCTTCGCCTGGACCCGCGGCCTGATCTATCGCGGCAAGTTCGACGAGACGCCGCTGGTCACCAAATTCGCCGAGACGCTGGAGAAGGTCTGCATCGATACCGTCGAAGGCGGCGCGATGACCAAGGATCTGGCCCTGCTCGTCGGCCCCGAGCAGTCGTGGATGACCACCGAGCAGTTCTTCGAGGCGGTACGCGTCAACCTCGAAGCCGAAATGGGCAAGTGGCAGTAATCCGCCGGAACGGAAACGGATGCCGGTCGTTTCGCTAGCGTGGACGACCCCGGCAACACATAAGGCAGGCGGGAAGGACGACGGCGTCCTTCCCGCCTGTTTTATTTTGCCCGGCCGACTTCACGAAAAATCACGGAATAATGGAACGCGGGGAACGGAGCATGACCACCACCGGCAAGAAGCGGCTCGACCTGCGCAACGCGCTGCCGTCCGACGTCCCTGCGATCCTGCGCCTTATCCGCCGGGTTTATCCGGACATGCCCAATTACTCCCCGGCCACGGTGCGCGGGCAGATCAACAATTATCCGGAAGGGGTGTTCGTCGCCCTCTATGACGACAAGGTGGTCGGCTATTGCGCGACCATGCGCGTGACGAAGGACATGGCCTTCAATCCCCATGACTGGGAGGAGATCACCGCCAACGGTTTCGGCACGCGCCACACCCCGGCCGGCGAATGGCTCTATGGCTATGAAATGGCGGTCGATCCCAGGCTGCGCGGCCTGCGCATCGGCCAGCGCCTCTATGACGAGCGCAAGGAACTGACCGAGCAGCTCGACCTGCACGGCATCGTCATCGCGGGGAGGATGCCGGGCTATAATCGCGCGCGGCGCCGGGTCGAGGGACCGGAGGATTATCTCGCCAGGGTCGCGGCCGGAAAACTCTCCGACCAGGTGCTGTCCTTCCAGCTGAAAAACGGCTTCGAGCCGGTCGGCGTGCTGAAAGCCTATCTGCCAGAGGACAAGGCGTCGGCGGGCAATGCCGCGCATCTGGTCTGGCGAAATCCCTATGTGGACCCCGATGAGGCGCCGGAAATGCGCGTGCCGCGCGGCGTAGAGAGCGTCCGCCTCGCCGCCTGCCAGATGCAGGCGCGCGCCGTGGAGGATTTCGACGGGTTCATCAAGAATGTGGAATATTTCGTCGATGTGGCAGCCGATTATCGCTGCGACTTCATCCTGTTTCCCGAGCTTTTCACGCTCCCCCTCCTCTCCTCCGAAAAGACCGCGCTGAAACCCGCCGAAGCGATCGACAAGCTGACCGGATATACCCCCCGCGTCACCACGGAATTGTCCCGCATGGCGCTGGAATATAATATCAACATCATCGGCGGATCGCATCCCACCCGCACGGGCGACGGCGAGATTCAGAATGTCGCCTATGTGGCGCTGCGCGATGGCTCGGTTCACGCGCAGGAGAAGATTCATCCCACCCCCAACGAATCCTTCTGGTGGAATATCCGGGGCGGCGACAGCCTGGACGTGATCCAGACCGACTGCGGGCCGATCGGCGTGCTCATCTGCTATGACAGCGAGTTCCCGGAACTGGCGCGGCGGCTGGTCGATCAGGGCGCGCGCATCATCTTCGTGCCCTTCTGCACCGACACGCGCACCGGCTATATGCGGGTGCGTTATTGCTCTCAGGCGCGCGCGATCGAGAACCAGTGCTTCATGGTGCTGGCCGGCAATGTCGGCAACCTCCCTAATGTCGAAAATATGGACATTCAATATGCGCAAAGCTGCATTCTGACGCCCTGCGACCTGCCCTTCGCGCGCGACGGCATCGCGGCGGAGGCGAGCGAGAATGTCGAGACGCTGACCATGTCGGACGTGAACCTCGCGGACCTCAGCTGGGCACGGGCGGAGGGGACGGTGCGCAACCTGCGCGACAGGCGGTTCGACCTTTATCACATCGAATGGGACGCCCATGCGGAGGGCCGTGCCCATTTGCCGCCGGGCGGGGCGATTCCGGCGGGCGGGCATAATGCGCCGGGGGGTGGGTAAGGCGTTCTCCGCCCTTACCCCTCCAGCGCTTCTTCCGCCATGCGGCCGGCGACTTCGCGCTCGGCCATGATCGCCCGGGTCGCGCCCAATCCCTCCAGATGCGCGACGTCGCCATCCCCATGCGCGCGCGCTATGATCGCCAGACCCGGGTTGAGGCGCCGCGCCTGATCGACTACCTGCCCCGCCTCGAACGGATCGGGGATGGCGATGAGCAGGAGGCGGGCCTCGTCCAGCCGTGCGCGGTGCAAGACGTCCGGGCTTGCCGCGTTGCCGATGACCACCTCCCGGCGTTCGACCGGCTCCAGTCCGGGAAGGTCGCGCTCCGTGTCGGTCACGACCAGTTCCTGCCCCGCCTTCGACAATCGTTCGGATATGATGCGACCCACACGGCCATAACCGACCAGCACGACATGACCGCGCGCCGCCCGCGCGGCCGCCTTGGACAATGGCGGCGGCGGCGCGGCGTCCTTTTCCGCCAGACGGTCGATCACGGTGAACAGGAGCGGATTGAGCATGATAGAGATGATCGCACCCGCAAGGATCAGATCGCGCGCGTCCGCGGGAATGAGTTGGAGCGAACTGCCCAGCGACGCGAGGATGAAGGAAAATTCGCCAATCTGCGCGAGGCTGGCGGCGATGGTGAGCGCTACCCCGTTTGACTTGCCGAACGCCCGAACGATGACATAGGCGGCGAGCGACTTGCCGACCATGATGATCGTGACCGTCGCGAGCAGCGGGAGTGGCTCCTCCCACAGCACGGCCGGGTTGAACAACATGCCCACCGACACGAAGAACAACACCGCGAAGGCATCGCGCAGCGGCAGCGTTTCCTGCGTCGCCCGTTGGCTGAGCGGCGATTCGGCCAGGATCATGCCCGCGAAGAAGGCGCCCAGCGCGAAGGATACACCGAACAGCCTCGCCGCACCGAAAGCCACGCCCAGAGCAATGGCGAGGACCGCCAATCTGAACAGTTCGCGCGAACCGGTATGCGCGACGCCGTGCAACAACCACGGGATCATTCGCCGCCCGACGACCAGCATCAGAACGACGAACACCGCGACCTTCACCATAGTGACGCCGAGCGTCAGGCCAAGCGCCGTGCCCCCGTCCGCGCCGGCGAGGGCGGGCAGCATGACCAGCGCCAGGACCATCACCAGATCCTCCACGATCAGCCAGCCGACCGCGATGCGCCCACGCTCCGTCTCCACGATGCGTCGTTCCTGCAATGCGCGCAGGAGCACGACGGTGCTGGCGACCGAGAGGGCAAGGCCGAACACCAGCCCGCCAAGGAAGGGCCATCCCAGCACCATCGACATACCGAGCCCCATCAGCACCGCGACGAGGATCTGCACCAGCGCGCCGGGAATGGCGATGGCCCGCACCGCCATCAGATCGCGCAGCGAAAAGTGCAGCCCAACGCCGAACATCAGCAGGATGATGCCGATCTCCGCCAGTTCGTTGGCCAATGGCTGGTCGGCGACATAACCTGGAGTGAACGGTCCGACCAGCACGCCCGCGAGCAGATAGCCGATCAGCGGCGACACGCGCAGTTTGAACGCGATCCCGCCCAGGATGAACGCCAGCACCAGTCCCGCGACGATCGTGGCGATGAGCGGAGTGTCGTGCGGCATGTGTCTCCTCTCGATGTCCTACGCTCTAGCATAGGAACCGGCGCCAAGCATTTCGACCCCGTGGCGAAAGGTTTCGGGCGTACCGACTAGAAATCCCGTCCGCGAGCCGCAATGATGGCCCCATGGCAGTATCTCTCGACACTGAAGGCTTTCGCGATTCGCTGGTGATATTGGGTGCGGCGGGGATCGTGATCCCGGCCTTCGCCCGATTTCGCATCAGCCCCGTGATCGGCTTCATCCTGGTCGGGCTGGCGGTCGGGCCGGCGGGACTGGGGTCGCTCGCAGATCGCTTTCCCTGGCTTTTCCACGTCACCATATCAAACCGCGAACATATCGAGCCCTTCGCCGAACTGGGCATCATCCTCCTGCTCTTTTCCATCGGGCTGGAGTTGAGCTTCAGGCGGCTCTGGTCGATGCGGCGGGACGTATTTGGCGTAGGCGCGGCGGAATTGCTGGGCAGCGGCGCGATCGTCGGACTGGCGCTATACTTGCTCGGACAACCTTTGGCCGGAGCGATCGGTCTCGGTCTTGCGCTCGCCCTGTCCTCGACCGCGCTGGTACTCCCCATGGTCGGGACACAAGGTCCGGTCGGGCGGGCGGCTTTTTCAATGCTGTTGTTCGAGGATCTGGCGCTCGTTCCCATCATCTTCATGCTGGGCGCGCTCGCGCCCTCGGCGGGCGGCGGCGACGGGTTGAGCAGCATGGCGTCGATCCTGCTCCGGGGCGGTATCACCGTGGCCGTCATGCTGGTGCTGGGCCGCTTCATGCTCCCGCTGCTGTTCCGCCAGGCCGCACGTACCAAAAGCCCCGAAGTCTTTCTGGCCGCCAGCCTGCTTGTCGTCATCGTCTCCAGTCTGGCGACGTCGCTCGCCGGCCTGTCGCCCATCGTGGGTGCGCTGCTCGCCGGCATATTGATCGCGGAAACCGAATATCATGGCGAGGTCGAGGTCATGACCGCGCCGTTCAAGGGCCTCGCGCTCGGCGTCTTCCTCATCACCGTCGGCATGAGCCTAGACCTGCGCGTCATCATCGCCAACTGGTCCGATCTGCTCGTCGCGGTGGTGGGCGTAGTCATGGCCAAGACGCTGGTCACCATGGTCCTGTTGCGCATATCGGGCGCGCGGCGCGCGGTCGCGCTGGAGGTCGGCGTGCTGATGTCCAGTCCATCGGAAACGACGCTGATCGTCCTTGCGGCGGCGGCGGCGGCGAAACTGATCCTGCCGGAGACCGCGGCTTTCTGGCAGATCGTGACCGCCATCGGGTTGACGATCACGCCGCTGCTCGCGCGCGTCGGGCACGATATTGCCCGGCGTATCGAGATGGGCAGCAGCGAGAGTCCGATGCCATGGGACGAGGATGGAGGGCCGCCCGCCGCCGTCATCATCGGCTTCGGCCGGGTCGGGCGGATGGTGTGCGACATGCTCGCCCTGCACAACCAGCCCTTCCTCGTCGTAGAATCGGATGCGGATGTCGTCGCGGAGGCGCGGCGGCAGGGCTATCCCATCCTCTTCGGCGATGTCGCGCGCACCGAAATGCTGGACAAGCTGCGGCTCGGCCATGCCCGCGCCCTCATCCTGACGATGGACGACCCCGTCCTGTCGGTGCGGGTAACCAGGCGGGTGCGCGGCTGGGTGCCGGACCTGCCTGTCATCGCGCGTGCGCGCGACACGGGCCATGCCGCCGAACTCTACCGCGCCGGCGCCAGCGACGTGGTGCCGGAGG
>Ga0207639_10001538_pt1 | contig 15490 bp, 12 predicted proteins | sample KBSCornC32_FD_184299 | JGI IMG/M metagenome (GOLD analysis project Ga0207639, IMG submission 184299) | Corn rhizosphere microbial communities from Kellogg Biological Station, Michigan, USA - KBS Corn C3-2 (SPAdes) (version 2) | ecosystem: Host-associated > Plants > Roots > Rhizosphere > Soil ...
AGCGAGGCTGATGCCTATGCCGTAGGCCGCAGTTTCGGGACGATCGTCATGCGGGCTGGCGGATCAAGGGTCGCAGTGGGCTATGATGGACGATTGAGTTCCCCGGCGCTCGAACAAGCGGTCGTCCAGGGCCTTCAGGACGCCGGCACCGATGTGCTGCGCATAGGACTGGGCCCGACGCCCATGCTCTATTATGCCGAAGCGGTCCTGGATGTAGATGGCGGCATTCAGGTAACCGGCAGCCACAATCCCCCCGATCATAATGGCTTCAAGCTGGTGCTTCAGCATGATGCCTTTTTTGGCGAGGCCATTGCCGATCTGGGCGCCATGGCTGCGGCGGGGGACTGGAGCGAGACGGGGAGCGGACGTGGCGGCCGGGTTGAGACGGTCGATATCATGGACCGATACGCCGCGCGGCTGGTGGAGCGGTTCGACGGCGCTGCCTGGCGTATTGGCTGGGACGCCGGCAATGGCGCGGCCGGGCCGGTGGTGGACAAGCTCGTCAAGCTCCTGCCAGGTGAGCACCATGTGCTTTTCACCCAGATAGACGGACATTTTCCCCATCATCACCCCGATCCCACTGTCGAGGCCAATCTGGCCGAGCTGAAGGCCCTTGTCCGTTCGAAGAAACTCGATTTCGGAGTGGCTTTCGACGGTGATGGCGACCGGATCGGCGTGATCGACGGCAAGGGTCGGACGATCTGGGGCGACCAGTTGCTCGGAATCTTCGCCGAACTGGTGCTGAAGGATCACCCCGATGGCGTGATTGTCGCGGATGTGAAGGCCAGTCAGGCCCTGTTCGACCGAATCTCTGCGCTGGGTGGGCGACCGCTGATGTGGAAGACCGGGCACAGCCTCATCAAGTCCAAAATGAAGGAGATTGCTGCTCCCCTGGGTGGGGAGATGACCGGGCACATCTTCTTCGCGGACGATTATTATGGTTTTGACGACGGCCTTTATGCCGCGGTCCGGCTTATCCGGGGGCTGACCCGGTTGGGCCGCAGTGTATCGGACCTGCATGACGAAATGCCCGTCATGGTCAACACTCCGGAAATCCGCTTTCCCGTCGAGGAGAGCCGCAAATTCGCGGTGGTGGAGGAAGTGCGGGCGCGATTGCGAACCCTGGGCGCCAGCATGGATGAAACCGATGGCCTGCGGGTCAGCACGGCCGATGGCTGGTGGCTGTTGCGGGCATCCAATACGCAGGATGCGCTTGTTGCGCGTGCCGAGGCACTGGACGAGGAAGGTCTGGGCCGCCTGATTGCGGAAATCGATGCGCAATTGGCCGATTCGGGCATGATTCGGATTTCCGAAGCCGATCGCTGATGAAGGAATGGGAAAAATGGCGCCGTTCGTCGGCCAGATTTACGTTACGGAATTCATGCAGACCAGTGACGATTGCATGAAACGCAACCAGGCATCAGCTTTTCGCATTTGCGAAATAAAGCGCTGCACCGCAAAAGGAAAAGGCCTTTCAGGCATCCTCTCCTAAAACTTTCAAGCCGTCCCTCGGGGCGGCTTTTTTTTCGTTTGAAGAAGTGCTGCTTTTTCGCTCCCTGCCGTAGCGTCGCTTGGCATTTTGACCGCCGGACGCCGAGAAACGGCGCAAATTAGGGCTTTTCGAACGAAAATTTAACCATATTGCTAATAGGGCGAGGCTTTGAGCGGATCGTTTTGCCGCGAACGCCATTTGCCAGTGACGAATTTGAAGAGAGGATTCACCATGCCCTTCCGCCGCCCCATCCTTGCGAGCCTCCTGTTGTCGGGCATATGCGCGGCACCTGTCCCGGCTCTGGCAGGTGGTTTCTACCTTCAGGAGCAGGCGCCCAAGGAAACCGGGCGCGCTTTGGCCGGCGCGGGCGCGGCGGCGGACGATCCGTCCACCGTCTACTTCAATCCTGCGGCCATGACGGAATTGTCGGGCGTCCAGACCTCGATCGGCGGCATCGCGCTGATGGCGTCCGCGCATCAGGCCAATCGCGGCACCTATCGCACCGTTCCCACCCTGCCTGGCGCACGAGTGCCGGTAAGCGGCAATGACGGCGGGCAGCCGTTCGAAAAGGTCATTCCCATTCCCAGCTTCTATATTACGGCGCAGGCGACCGACCGGCTGTGGCTGGGCCTTGGCGTCAATGCCCCGTTCGGGCTGAAGCTCGATTATGACGACGGGTTTTTCGGGCGCTATGACTCGCTCTACACCAACCTCAAGACCTATAATATCCAGCCCAGCGCGGCTTATAAGCTCAACGACAATTTCTCGATCGGCGGCGGCGTCGACGTGCAATATGTGAAGGCGACGCTGACCAACGCCCTGCCGCAGCTTTCTCCCCTGGCGCCCGCCGACGGCTTCGCGCGACTGAAGGGTGATGATTGGAGCGTCGGCTGGAATGCGGGACTGTTCTACACCAATGGCGACACCAATGTCGGCATTTCCTACCGTTCCGCGATCAAGCACAAGCTGACCGGCACGCAAAGCATTTCGGGCCTGCTTGGACCGATCGCTGCGGCCAATGGCGAGTTGGACGCGTCCGCGCCGCTCAACCTGCCCGACATCGTCACCGTCGGTTTCATGCATCGCCTGACGCCCCGGTTGCGGGCGATGATCAGCGCCCGCTGGTACAATTGGTCGACGTTCAAGGGCATCGCCATCACGACCGCCACCGGTACCAGCAACAAGGAACTGGACTACCGGGACAGCTACAGCGTCAGCCTGGGTGGGGAATATGACGTCAGCCCGGCTCTGACGCTGCGCGCGGGCACGATGTTCGACCGCACGCCGACCAATTCCCAGCATCTGACGACGCGCGTGCCTGATGGCGACCGTGCATGGCTGACGGCTGGCGCCACCTTCAACCTGTCGCCGGCCTTTGCGCTGAACCTCAGCTATGCCCATACATTTGTGGAAAAGGCCAACATCATCCGTCCCGACAGCTATTATCCCGCGCCAGCGACGGTGACGGCGACCACCCTGTCTCAGACCAGCGGCAATGCGGACCAGATCGGCGCATCGCTCACCGCACGCTTCTAACTTGATCCAATAATCCCTATAGGGGCTCCATCAGAACGGAGCCCCTTTTTCATGTCCGACCATAATCCCGGCCTGCGTCCCTGGCGCGATATTGCTCGTCGAGAGTGTCGCCAGATCATGGTCGGCAATGTTCCGGTGGGCGGCGGTGCTCCGGTCACGGTGCAGACCATGACCAACACGCCGACCCATGACGTCAGGGCGACGATCGACCAGATCCGCCGCTGCGAGGAAGTGGGCGTGGACATCATCCGCGTCTCCTGCCCCGACGAGGCGTCCACTGCTGCCCTGAAGCAGATCGTCCGCGCTGCCCGCGTGCCGATCGTCGCCGACATTCACTTCCACTATAAGCGCGCCTTGGAAGCCGCCGATGCGGGCGCGGCCTGCCTGCGCATCAATCCCGGCAATATCGGCAGCGAGGCGCGGGTCAAGGAGGTGGTCGACGCGGCCAAGGCCAATGGTTGTTCGATCCGCATCGGGGTGAACGCAGGCTCCCTCGAAAAAGACCTGCTCGAAAAATATGGTGAGCCTTGTCCGGAGGCGCTGGTCGAAAGTGCGCTCGACCATATCAAGCTGCTGCAGGATCAGGATTTCCACGAATATAAGGTGGCGGTGAAGGCCAGCGACGTCTTCCTGGCGGTCGCCGCCTATATGCAACTGGCCGAAGCGGTGGACTGCCCGCTGCACCTGGGCATCACCGAGGCGGGCGGGTTGATCGGCGGCACGGTGAAGAGCGCCATCGGCATCGGCAATCTGCTCTGGGCCGGGATCGGCGACACGATCCGCGTTTCCCTTTCCGCGGAGCCGGAAGAGGAAGTCCGCGTCGGCTATGAGATATTGAAGTCGCTCGGCATCCGCACACGGGGGGTCAAGGTCATCTCCTGCCCCAGTTGTGCGCGGCAGGGTTTCGATGTGATCCGCACGGTCCAGGCTCTGGAGGAACGGCTTCAGCATATCCATACGCCGCTTTCGCTGTCGGTCCTGGGCTGCGTGGTGAACGGTCCCGGCGAAGCGCGGGAAACCGACATCGGCCTCACTGGCGGCGGGGCGGGCAAGCATATGGTCTATCTGTCCGGCCTCACCGATCATACGATCCAGGACGAAGGCATGATCGACCATATCGTCAACCTTGTCGAAGCCAAGGCGGCGGAGATCGAAGCGGCAAAGCTGGAAGCCGAAACGACTGATGCAGGCAAGGCGGAAGCGGCGGAATGACGGACCGCTTGCCTGATGCTGACGAAGAGGCGGTGCAACCGGGCAAGGCCATGCCGACTGGCCACGCCGTGGAGAAGACAGGCGCATCAGCGGTCGGCGCGACCGCTCTGGCCACCGGAGCAATCGGCAGCCTGGCGATTGGAGCGCTGGCATTGGGTGCAATGGCTCTGGGCGCTCTGGCCATCGGCGCAGTCGCCGTCGGCCGCATGCGCATCGGCCGGGCGCGCATTGCCCGTCTCCAGATCGACGAACTGACTGTCGGGCGCCTGATCTGGAAGAACCGCGACTGACGGAGCCGGCTCACCGCGTTCCGCATCCATTAGGCATATCATGGGCAGCGATACTCACCGCGCCGCATCGGCGACTGCATTTCCTCTCGCATTCGGGGTCTGTTGCGTCGGAGTAGCGCTGTTTTCGGTGATGGATGCGGCCATGAAGGGATTGAGCCTTTCCATCGGCCTGTTCAACGCGCTGTTCTGGCGCGCCATGGCGGGGAGCCTGCTGGGACTGGCGCTGATGCTGCTGACGCGGCAACGTTGGCCCCATCTGACCGTGCTGCGACTTCATATGCTGCGCGGGACGGTGGTGGCGGTCATGGCCAGCCTGTTCTTCTGGGCGATCATGCGGATGCCCCTGGCCGAGGCCATCGCGCTTTCCTTCATCGCGCCGCTGATCGCCCTGTATCTCGCCGCCCTGTTGCTCAAGGAACGGATCGGGCGACGAGCCATTGGCGCGTCTCTGCTGGGACTGATCGGCGTTGCCGTCATCCTGTCGGGGCGAATGCGGGGCAGCTATGATGCAAATGCACTTCTGGGCGCGGGCGCGGTGCTGCTGTCGGCGGTGCTATTCGCCTGGAACCTGATCCTTCAGCGCCAGCAGGCGCAGCTTGCGTCCCCGATCGAGGTGGCCTTCTTCCAGCATGTGGTGATGCTGGCGGTATTCTCCCTTTTCGCCGTTCTTGCCCAGGAAATGCCGATTGTGCCGGCCGCGCCGTCATGGGCGCTGGTGCTGCTGTCCGCGACGCTGGCCTTCACCTCGCTCACCGCGCTGGCCTGGGCCTATGCACGGGCGGAGGCGCAGCGATTGATCCCGGTGGAATATACGGCTTTCCTCTGGGCGGCGGTCATTGGCTGGCTTGCCTTTGGCGAACGGCTCACCCTGACTACCCTTGCTGGCGCGCTGCTGATCGTGGTGGGGTGCCTCATCGCATCCCGTGCAGGACCGACCGAACCGCCCCATGTCGAACCGTCCGTTGCCTGAAAGGAAGAGCATGTCCGTCACCATTCGCGAGGCCGTTTCCTCCGACCTTGCTACGATCCACGCCTTCATTCTCGCCCTGGCGGACTATGAGAAATTGTCCCATGAGGTGAAGGCCGACCGCGCCTCCCTCGATAAATATCTGTTCGGCCCGCGTCCCATGGCCGAGGTGCTGATCGCGGAAAATGAAGGGCGCGCGATCGGCTTTGCCCTCTTCTTCCACAATTTCTCGACTTTCGAGGGGCGACCCGGCCTCTATCTGGAGGATCTGTTCGTGATCCCGGAGGCGCGGGGGCTGGGCGCAGGCAAGGCGCTGCTCTCGCGCCTCGCGCAACTGGCGCTGGAGCGGGATTGCGCGCGGCTGGAATGGTGGGTGCTGGACTGGAACGAACCGTCCATCGCCTTTTACCGCTCGCTGGGCGCGCGGTCCATGGACGAGTGGACGGTGCAGCGCGTCGATGGCGCAGCGCTCGCCGCCCTCGCATCAGCGCATCCTGCACGCTGATGTCCGGCAATGTGGCGATCATGGTAACGCCTCCTTTCGCCAGGCTTTTTTGTCGTTCTGATCCGTGCCCGAGGATTCTTACGGAGTCCGCAAGACGAGCCGAGGGCCGGACTCTTGACGGAGACTCCCTCCCCGGCGCATTGTGCCGAAACGGAACATTTGGGGGACAAGGACTGCCATGGCTGTCGGCCGCGGAGCCAAACGCACGCCGGAATGGCGTGAAATGCTGAAACGCAGCCTGATTCGCAGCGGCGCGCTGATCGGTGCGATTGTGCTGTTGCTGGCGACCCTGTTCCTGGCGCTGGCGCTGCTCAGCTATCAGCCGAGCGACCCGTCAATGAACACGGTGGCGGGCGATCATGTGCAGAATATCATGCAGGCGCCGGGTGCCTGGGTCGCGGATTTCCTGCTCTGGCTGCTGGGCGTGCCAGTGGCGCTGGTGCTGCCGCTGATGGCGATTACGGCACGACGGCTGTGGGGTGATCAGGACATGAGCGGGTGGAAGGCGCAGTTCGGCAAATGTTTTGCCGGCATCGTGCTGCTCGGTATCGCGCTGGCGCTGTTCCAGACCAATCCACTGGTCGGCCTGCCCTCGGGCTGGGGCGGCATCATCGCGCTGGTCACGGCACGCGGCGTCGCCAGCCTGACCGCGCAGGCTCCAGCCGCGCAGGGCTGGATCACCGGCATCCTGATCGTCCTGACGCTGATCGCGGGTCTTGTCCTCTGGTATCGCAGCCTCGCTCTTGAAAAGCCGATCATCGCGCTGCGCCGACCGTCGCTGCCACGCCTGGCGCTGCCACGGCCTGCTTTCGCTCTTCCTGCTCCTGTGCCGGTAGCCGATGCGGATGAAGATGACGAGCTGTTCGAGCGCGTCGCGACGCCGCGCCGGACCGTGACCAACGAACCCAAGCCGCCGATCAATATCCAGACGCCCAAACCCGCGCCCGTGCAACGCTCAATGGCGCCGGTCAGCCAGGACGACCTGTTCGGAAACAGCTCCCTGCCGTCACCGGACCTGCTTAATCCGACCCCCGCCAGCCAGGGACAGAAGATCGACAAGGCTGCGCTGGAGCGCAATGCCCGTCTGCTCGAATCCGTGCTGGACGATTTCCATGTGAAGGGAAATATCGTCGAGGTTCGTCCCGGCCCGGTCGTCACCATGTACGAACTGGAACCGGCGCCGGGCATCAAGGCGAGCCGCGTAATCGCGCTGGCCGACGACATCGCGCGCAACATGTCCGCGCTTTCGGCGCGCGTCGCGACGATTCCCGGACGTACCGTGATCGGCATTGAGCTGCCCAATGCGAACCGGGAGGGCGTGTCCTTCCGCGAACTCATCACCAGCGAGCAGTTCGGACAGGAAGCGACCCTGCCGATCATCCTGGGCAAGAATATTTCGGGGGAGCCGATCATCGCGGATCTGGCGCCGATGCCGCATCTGCTGATCGCCGGTACGACGGGTTCGGGCAAGTCCGTGGGTCTGAACGCGATGATCCTGTCGCTGCTCTACCGCATGACGCCCGATCAGTTGCGGCTCATCATGATCGATCCCAAGATGCTGGAACTGTCGACCTATGACGACATTCCGCATCTGCTCTCCCCCGTGGTGACGGAGCCGGCCAAGGCGATCCGGGCGCTCAAATGGGCGGTGGAGCAGATGGAGGACCGCTATCGCATGATGGCGTCGATTTCCGTCCGCAACCTTGCCAACTATAATGAAAAGGTCCGCGCGGCCAAGGCGAAGGGCAAGCCGCTCGGCCGCAGGGTGCAGACCGGCTACGACCCCGAAACCGGCAAGCCCATTTACGAGGAGGAACAGCTCGATTTCCAGCCTCTGCCGCAGATCGTGGTCGTGGTGGACGAGCTTGCCGACCTGATGATGACGGCGGGCAAGGAAGTGGAATTCCTGATCCAGCGGCTCGCGCAGAAGGCGCGCGCGGCGGGCATCCACCTCATCCTCGCAACGCAGCGTCCGTCGGTCGACGTCATCACCGGCGTCATCAAGGCCAACCTGCCGACCCGCATCAGCTTCTTCGTCACGTCGAAGATCGACAGCCGAACCATATTGGGCGAACAGGGCGCCGAGCAGCTGTTGGGCAAGGGCGACATGCTCTACATGCATGGCGGCAAGGGGCTGATGCGCGTGCACGGTCCCTTCGTGTCGGACGATGAAGTGCGCGTGGTGGCCGATCACTGGCGCGCCCAGGGCCAGCCCGACTATATCGCCGCCGTCACCGAGGAGCCGGAGGAAGGCAGTTTTGCGCTGGATGGCGTGGATCTGGGCGACGACAGCCCGGATGCGCAGCTTTTCCGCAAGGCATGCCAGCTCGTCTTCGAAAATCAGAAGGCGTCGACAAGCTGGCTCCAGCGGCAATTGCGCATCGGTTATAATAGCGCCGCGCGCCTGATCGAGCAGATGGAGGAGCAGGGGCTGGTGGGCCCCCCCAACCATGTCGGCCGCCGCGAGGTGCTGCGTGACGAGAATGGCAATCCGCTCTGACACCGTGAGCGCAGAAAAATTTCATTTGGCCTGATGCCAAAAAACCACTGCCCATTTCGCTCTGAAACCGAATTTTGCGTGTGATTCCGCGAAATGGCCTCGCGCCAAAAGCCGGCAGTGCCGAGAAAAATCGCGATTTTCCAAGGATGATTGCGTTTCATGCAATCGTCCCTCGGTTCTTCGCATTTGCGAAGGAACGGGATTTGGATGAAAAAGACCCTGCCTTTCAGGCATCCTCTCCTAAAAACTTTCGGGCTGGTCTTCGGATCAGCCTTTTTTTTGTCATCGCATCGGACTAAGCAGAGGTCGCTCACCGCAGCGCCTAAAAAATAAATTGGGAGAGGGGCCGCCGGAAAGACCGGCAATGGCGAAGCGGGAGCAGAGGGGGATTGAGCGACCATGTCGCTCTCCCCCTTCCCGTTTTTCTCTGGCTGTGATGCGGACTGGGCTGTTCTGGACCAGCCAGACCGTCCGGCTGCTTCCGACCCTTATCGTCCTGTTCGTTGCACGACAGGAACGAAGGGGTTCACAGCGGGTTCAAGCCCTGCCACCTAGAATTCTCATCCTGAACAACCGGAGACGATTGCATGAAGCGCATGTCTGCGCCCCGCACCCTGATGCTGGCTGCCCTGACCTTGACCGTCGCGTCATTTGCGGCGCCCCTGATCCCGGCACTCGCGCAGGCGGACCAGTCCGACCTGTCGAAGGTCAACGCCTATATCCGCGCCGTCACCACCATGACCGCCGATTTCGCCCAGACCGACCGCAACGGCCAGACGCTGACGGGCCAGCTTACCCTCAAGCAGCCGGGCAAGATCCGTTTTCAGTATCAGAAGGGCGTACCCTTGTTGATCGTCGGAGATGGCAAGGCGCTGACGATGATCGATTATGAGGTGCGTCAGGTGCAACGCTGGCCGATCGGCAATTCGCCTCTGGGCGCGCTGATCGATCCGTCCAAGGACCTGTCCAAATTCGGCAAGGTGATCCAGACCGGCGACCCGACGATATTGTCGGTCCAGGCCCGGGATCCCAAGCGGCCGGAATATGGCACCATCACCATGATCTTCAAACGCGATGCCGCCAGTCCGGCGGGTCTGCAGCTCTATGGCTGGGTGGCGCTGGATTCGCAGAACAACCGAACGGCGGTGAAGCTCAGCAACCAGCGTTACGGGGTGCCGGTGGCCGATTCCGCTTTCCGCTGGATCGATCCGCGGCCCAAGGGTCGCGCCGCTGGCGGTTAAACGGGGCACAGGCGCGACGGGTCGAAAACTTTTCAAAATCGTTCATCTGAGGCTCATATCCAGAACCCTAGAAGGAACTCCACGGCGCGAGACGAAACCGGGATTTCCCCCCTGTTACCCGGAACCCCGCTCCCGCCGCAAAGCGCTTCAAGGGCGCGATCGAGGCCCCCGTTCCATGCCCCCGGAGCGGGGGCCTTTTCGTTCCGTCCCGGGCCGTATCCCAACCGGTCATCAGCGATCCGCCACTCTTGCGCGGGGCGGCGGAGGGTCCTAGTGGATCAGCCATGCCTCAGACACTCAGCATCGCTTCCTGGAATATCAACAGCGTTCGTGCCCGGCTCGAAATTGTCGAGCGCTTTCTGACCGAGGAATCGCCTGACGTCCTGTGTCTGCAGGAAACGAAGGTGGTGAACGACACCTTCCCGGCGGGCCTGTTTCGGCAGCATGGCTATAATCATCAGGTGCTGAACGGCCAGCCGATGCATCATGGCGTGGCGATCCTGTCGAAGGTCCCGATCCGGGAAGATGATCGCCTGGACTGGCAGGCCAATGGAGAGGCGCGCCACGTCGGCGTTCGGCTGGACAATGGCGTCAGGATCGAGAATGTCTATGTGCCCGCCGGCGGGGATGTGCCGGATCGGGAGGTCAATCCGAAATTCGGGCAGAAGCTCGATTTCCTGGAACGCATGATCCAATGGTCCTCTACGCTGGAGGACAAGCCGACCATCCTGACGGGCGATTTCAATATCGCGCCGATGGAATGCGACGTGTGGAGCCACAAGCAGCTCCTCAACGTCGTCAGCCACACGCCCATCGAATGCGAGATCCTGGCGCGCTTGCAGGAATCGAACAACTGGGTTGATATCGGCCGCAAATTCCACCCCGCGCCGCAGCGGCTCTACACCTGGTGGAGCTATCGCGCCCGCGACTGGGCGGAATCGGATCGCGGACGACGGCTCGATCATATGTGGATGACGCAGGACGTCGCGGAAAAGGCCGTCGGCCACCGCGTGGTCGAACCCATCCGCGGCTGGACGCGGCCGTCCGACCATGTGCCGATCATCACGGAATTTGCATTCTGATGAGCGCCCGCACCGCCGCCCGCGCCATTGACGCGCTGCGCCGGGGCTGGCCGGTACGGGTGCAGGCCGCCGATGGGGTCTTGCGCCTCATGGCGGTGGAGGGGGCCGATGCGGTGACGCTTGCCGGCTTCGATCCGGGCGCTGAAGCCGACATATTGATCTCGGCCGCGCGGGCGCAGACGCTGAAGCTCGCCAACCAATTGGCGGCGGCCGATCCCGATATGCCGGTGTTGGTGGCGCGCGCGCCCTGGATCGATGTCGACGTGGCGACGGCGATCTCCGATCCGGTTCTGGACCTCGGTTCGCCGCTCAAGGGGCCGTTCATGGCAAAGCCGCTGGCAGCGCCGTCTGCGGCCAAGGCGGCGCTGCGGCTGGCGCGGCTGGCGGGCATATTGCCGGCCTATTTCGTGACGTCCGACGGTGACGTCGAGGCAGAGGTGAGCGCTGCGGACATCGACGCCTATGACGATGCCGTGCATCTGGCCATCGCCACGCGCGCGCGCCTGCCCGTGTCGGCCAGCGAAATGGCGGAGATCATCGCCTTTCGCAGCCCCGATGAACCGCGCGAACATGTTGCGCTGGTCATTGGCCGGCGCGATTCCTCGCCGCCTGTCGTCCGGCTGCACAGCGAATGCCTGACGGGAGATGTGCTGGGATCGCTGAAATGCGACTGCGGGCCGCAATTGCACCAGGCATTGCACCAGATTGCGGATTCAAACTGGGGCATATTGCTCTATCTGCGGCAGGAGGGCCGGGGCATCGGCCTCGTCAACAAGCTGCGCGCCTATGCCCTGCAGGATCAGGGCTTCGACACGGTAGACGCCAATGTGCGGCTGGGTTTCGCGATTGATGCACGCGATTTTTCGGTGGCGGCACGCATGCTCGACCTGCTGGGCGTGCGGGAGGTGCGATTGCTCACGAACAATCCCAACAAGGTGACCGGATTGGAGACCGCCGGGATCAAGGTGGCGGAGCGGCTGCCCATCATCCTGCCGTCCAACCCCCATAATGAACGCTATCTCGCCACCAAGCGGGACCGGACCGGCCATCAGCTATGAATGTCGTCCGCGTCGACACGGGTGCGGGGCGTCTTTCCTTCGGTGACATGGAGATGTCCTGCACGATCGGGCGCGGCGGCGCTTGTGCGGCCGCCGACAAACGGGAAGGGGATGGCTGCACGCCGCTGGGGCGCTGGCCGATCCGGGGCGTGTTGCTGCGGCGGGGCAAGGTGGAGGCGGCGGATATCCGCCTGCCCTGGCGTTGGGTGCGGGAGGGTGATGGCTGGTCCGATGACGTAGCTGATCCGGCCTATAACCGGCCCGTCCATCTGCCGCGGGACTTTTCGGCGGAAAATCTGCTGCGGAACGATGAAGCCTATGACGTGATCATAGTGCTGGGGCATAATGACGCGCCCCCGGTGCCGGGGCGGGGGAGCGCGATCTTCTTCCACCTGTCCGAAGGAAGGCCCACCGCCGGATGCGTGGCGGTGGAGCGGGATGATATGCTCCGTCTGTTGCCTTTGCTGGTGCCGGGTGACCTGATGGAAATCCTTTAGAGTTTTGCGCAGAAATCGAGCGTCAAGCCTGCTCCAGTTCCGCCACCTCGCCGCCGGCCGCTTCCAGCAACCGCCGCTCCAGCGTTTGCAGCCGCGCCTTGCTCTCGATCTTCCCGGCCAGAAGGTCGGTCACATAGAAAGTATCCACGGCGCGCTCGCCATAGGTGGCGACATGCGCGCTGTGCACCGTCACCTTCGACTGGAACAGTGCATTGGCCAGGCTGAACAGCAGCGCCGGTCGATCCCGCGCATTGACCTCTATCACGGTGAAGCGGTTCGATGCCTTGTTGTCGATCAGCACATTGGGTTCGATGCGGAAGGCTTCCGCGCGCGTGCGGGGCAGCGGGCGCGCCTCCAGCTTGGTGATCATGCGGTGCCGATTGGCCAGCGAATCTTCGATCGCCTTGCGGATGCGCGTCAATTGATCGGGGCTGTGGAAGGCGCCGCCCAGCGGGTCCTGCACCAGGAAATTGTCGATGGCCACGCCGTCCCGGGTCGTGTGGATGCGCGCGTCGATGATGTTCCCGCCCGCCAGATGGATGGCGCCAGCAATCCTATAGAACAGGCCCGGATGGTCGGCGGCATAGACCGTCACCAGCGTCGCGCCGCGCTGCGGATAATATTGCGCGGCGATGGATAGCGGGGAATCCCCCGCTTCCAGTATATGCTGCGCATTGTGGATGAGGATGTCCTCCGGCTCCGCGATCCAGTAGCTTTCCGGCAGGCGCTTGCGCAGCTTCTCGAAATCGGTTTCGGACAGGCCCAGTGCCTCGCGCAGCGCCCGCTGCTTGGTGGTGACGCGCTCGCTGCGGCCCTTCTGCTTGTGGCCAAGGCGCAGCACTTCTTCGGCGGCCTCATAGAGGTCGCCCAGCAATTGCCGTTTCCAGCTGTTCCAGACACCAGGTCCGACGGCGCGGATATCGACCACCGTCAGGCACAGGAGCAGACGAAGCCGCTCCGGGCTTTGCACCACCTCGACAAAATCGAGGATGGTCTTGTAATCGGCCAGGTCGCGCTTGAAGGCGGTGGCCGACATCAGCAGATGGTGCAGCACCAGCCAGGACACGGTCTCCGTCTCTGCCGGAGTCAGCCCCAGGCGTGGGCAGAGATTCTCCGCCACCTGCGCACCCAATATGCTGTGGTCGCCGCCGCGCCCCTTGGCGATGTCGTGCAGCAGCACCGCAACATAGAGCACCCGGCGCGACACCAGCTTGCCCATCAGGTCCGCCGCCAGCGGATGATCCTGGTTCAGTTCGCCCTTTTCGATCCGCGCCAGCAGGCCGACGGCGCGGATCGTGTGTTCGTCCACCGTATAATGGTGGTACATGTCGAACTGCATCTGCGCTACGACGCGGCGGAAATCGGGGATGAAGCGACCGAAGACGGTCGACTCGTTCATCCAGCGCAGCACCGTTTCCGGATCACGGGGGGAGGTCAGCACCTCCATGAATGCGGCGTTGGCGCGGGGATCGCGGCGTACCTTGGCGGTGATCAGGCTGGCGTCGCGGCTGGCCGCGCGCATGGCGCTGGGATGGATGGCCAGGCCGTGCTTGTCGGCCAGAGCGAAGATTTCCAGCAGCCGCACCGGATCGTCCTGAAAAAACTGGTCGTTGGGCAGCGCGAGCCGTCCGCGATCCAGTACGAAGCCGTCCAGCTTCTTCGGGCGGCGGAAGAAGCTGGGGATGTAGCGGCGGCCGCGCTCCGCCATCTGGTCGTCCAGATGGGCGAGGAACACGGCGGTCAAATCACCCACCGTCTTCGCGTTCAGGAAATAATAGCGCATGAATCGCTCGACGCCCGAACGCCCGGCGCGTCCCGTGAAATGCATGCGGGTCGCGGTCTCGAGTTGCAGGTCGAAGGTCAGCCGGTCCTCCGCCCGTCCCGTGATCATGTGCAAATGGCAGCGCACCGCCCAGAGGAAGTCCTCCGCCTTCTGGAACTGGCGCAGTTCGGCTTCGGTGAGCAGGCCGACATCGACCAGTTCCGCGACCGACTTCACCCGGTTTACATATTTGCCGATCCAGAACAGCGTGTGCAGGTCGCGCAGCCCGCCCTTGCCTTCCTTCACATTGGGTTCGACCACATAGCGGCTGTCGCCCATGCGCTTGTGCCGCTCATCCCGCTCCTCCAGCTTTTCGGTGACGAAGGCGCGGGCGGTGCCCTGCATGATTTCGGTATCGAAGCGCTTGGCGGTTTCCTCGTACAGCAGGCGATCGCCCCAGATGTAGCGTGCCTCCAACAGGGCCGTGCGGACGGTCAGGTCCGCTTTCGCCATGCGCATGGTTTCGTCGATGGACCGGCTGGAATGGCCGACCTTCAGCCCCAGGTCCCACAGCGAGTAGAGCATGGATTCGATGACCTGTTCGGTCCATCCGGTGGGCTTCCACGGGGTGATGAAGCCGATGTCGACATCGCTGTGCGGTGCCATCTCGCCCCGGCCGTAGCCGCCGACTGCGATCAGCACGATCCGCTCGCCGGTGCTGCGATTGCCGGCCGGGTAGAGATGATGGGTCGTCGCGTCGTAGAGCAGGCGCAGGATCTGGTCGATCAGGAAGGCGAAAGCGGTTACCGCCTCGCGCCCTCGGGTCGGCTTGTGTTCGAGGCGGCGGGCGACATCTTCGCGCCCGGCGTCCAGCGCCTCCTTCAACTCCTTCACGATCAGGCCGCGCAGCTTGATCTGGTCGCCTCGATGCTCCTGCGCCAGGGCGTTGATGCGATCGGAAATGGCGCGCCGGTCGATGATTGCGCGCCTCGACCCCAATTTTGGAAACTGCATGACCATAAGGCTTATCTAGTCTTCCTGTCCGGCCGCCGCCAGTTGCTTGAGCCGATAGAGATGGTCGAGCGCCTCGCGGGGGGAGAGGGCATCGGCATCGATCGCGTCCAGTGCGGTGCGCAACGCGTCGATCTTCTCCTCCGCCTGCGCCGTGGCGGCAGCGAAGAGGGGCAGATCGTCCAGCCCCGCTGCAATGCCGCCGGTCCTGGCCTTGCCCGCTTCGAGGCGGGAGAGAACATCCTTGGCCCGCTTGAGAACCGCGGGAGGCAATCCGGCTAGCCGCGCCACCGCCAGGCCGTAGCTGCGATCCGCCGGTCCTGCCGCGACCTCATGC
>Ga0207639_10001541_pt1 | contig 15466 bp, 13 predicted proteins | sample KBSCornC32_FD_184299 | JGI IMG/M metagenome (GOLD analysis project Ga0207639, IMG submission 184299) | Corn rhizosphere microbial communities from Kellogg Biological Station, Michigan, USA - KBS Corn C3-2 (SPAdes) (version 2) | ecosystem: Host-associated > Plants > Roots > Rhizosphere > Soil ...
GTAAATTTCGGCGTGGCCGAGACCGGAACAATTCTGATCCTCGAAAACGAAGGGAACATTCGGCTCACTACCAGCCTGCCGAAAGTTCACATTGCGCTAATGGGAATCGAAAAGGTCATTCCGAAATTTGCCGATCTAGACGTTTTTCTGAAATTGCTGCCGCGTTCCGGCACAGGCCAGCGATTGACCACGTACCAATCGCTGATAACCGGAACCAAACTTGAGAGAGATGACGAAGGCCCCGACGAGGTACACATAATATTGATGGACAACGGACGGTCACGGATGTTGGCACATCCTGTTACGCGGCAGAGCCTTGCGTGCATCCGTTGCGGCGCGTGCCTGAACGCCTGCCCGGTTTACCAGCAGATCGGCGGACACGCTTATGGTGCGGTTTATCCCGGTCCGATCGGCGCCGTTATAACGCCACAGCTTACCGGCCTTGCCAAAACAAAGCAGCTGCCGTACGCGTCTAGCTTGTGCGGCGCGTGCCGCGAGGTTTGTCCCGTAAAGATCGACATTCCGGCATTGCTGCTGCATCTTCGGGCCGAGATCGTTGACGGCGAGGCGGATGGGATTTCGGCAGAAACACGTGTTAAGAAAAAGTTCGGCGAACGGGCCGTATTCCTGATGTACAGCTTTTTATGGCGGCGGTCAAAACTGTATAACTTTGGAGCAAAACTATCACGATTTTTTCAAAAAGGAGTCGTAAAGGACGGCAAAGCGCGATCTGGTTTTGCAAGCCTCGTTCCGCCGCTCGGCGCATGGACAAAATGGCGTGACGCTCCGCAGGTTGCACCAAGAACCTTCAAGGAGATATGGAAAGAAGATTTGAGCAAAAGAAATGACTAACACCGCGTCCGCAAAAGGAGAAATCCTCGCCTCGATCCGTCAAAATTTGGCGGCGAGCCGGCGGTTCGATACGGTTTACAACGAGCACCATATACCGGCGGATCGCGTCGCTGGTAGTGAACGACATGACGAAGCGATAGGCTTACTCTCCCGATTCAAAAGCAATCTCGACGCAGTCGCGGGCAAGTGCCAGGTCGTGCACAATGATCGGGAAGCGGCTGTGGCAATACAAAACATCGTCGATGATTTGAAGCCCCTAACGATTGCAGTTTCTGATTCAGATATTATCAATGATCTTATCGACCGAATAAACACTGACGCCACGGTGTTAAAAAATGCTTCAAAAGGCGAGTTGTTCGATTGCGATGTAGGCGTCACCACCGCGCAGTGGGCTATGGCAGAAACGGGAACGCTCGTGCTGGAATCAGGTCGCGAACGCAGCCGTCTGACATCGCTGCTTCCGCCGGTTCATATTTGCGTTTTAGATGCGAAAAACATTCGCGGGACTATGGGGGAAATTTTGCAGATCATACAAAACGATCTTAGCCGAACGGTTACGTTTGTCACCGGCCCGTCGCGGACGTCCGACATTGAGCTGACGCTCGCAATTGGCGTACACGGCCCGCGCGAGCTTTACGTAATTGTAATTTCCGATGAAACGAATGCCTAGAAATATGCTCAAAAATGCAGGACAATTTTGCAGTTTTATTTTGATACTGTTCGTTTGCGCGGCATCTCAGGTTAACGCAGCAAACTCGCGCGAGCGCATTTTATTTAACGAAAACTGGCGGTTCCAAAAAGGTGATCCGGCAGGAAAAGAAGGCGTGCTGGCTTACGAAAAGATCAAAGACTGGGTACGGACGAGCGGAAATGAGTACGTCTTAACCTCGAACGCGGCAAAAAGTATCCGGCCTGCCGGCAATATCGGCGAAGATGTTCCCTATACGCGAGAAGATTTCGATGACTCTGTGTGGCGAGTGTTGACTCTGCCGCACGATTGGGGCATTGAAGGGGATTTTCAACAGGACCTGCCTGGCGAAACAGGAAAACTGCCTTGGGCAGGCGTCGGCTGGTATCGAAAGCATTTTAATGTCTCGCCAAACGACAAAGGGCAGCAAATTTATCTCGACATTGACGGGGCGATGGCATACCCGGAGATTTGGCTCAACGGCCAATTCGTCGGCGGATGGACTTACGGCTATTCGTCGTTCCGCCTTGACCTGACGCCGTATGTAAAATATGGCTCAGAAAATGTAATTGTTATCCGGCTTGAAAATCCGCCTGAATCTTCACGGTGGTATCCGGGCAGCGGAATCTATAGAAATATCTGGCTTGTAAAAACCGCGCTGGTACACATCGCGCATTGGGGGACATACATCACCACGCCGGACGTTACCAAAGATTCGGCGCGAGTAAATGTCAAAACGACACTCGAAAACGACTCTTCGGCTGCTACACGTCTAGAGGTAACAGCGTCTATTTTTGCGAATGATGCGAATGGACAAAAAATTGGAAAAGCAATCGTCTCGACCGCGCCGATTGCGGTTGATCTCTCGCCGGAGGCCTCAAAAAATACCGAATTAAATCTTGTTCTAAAGAACCCGCGTCTTTGGAATCTGGAAGCGCCGAATTTATACACGCTCGCCATTAACGTCTCACGCGCCGGCAAATTAATAGACAGCGAAGAAACCAGATTCGGCGTTCGCACTATCAGATTTGACCCAGGAAAAGGCTTTTTTCTAAACGGCAAACACGTCTATATCAAAGGCGTCTGCAATCACGCAGACCTTGGCCCGCTGGGAACAGCAGTAAACGCCCGAGGGCTCGAACGGCAAATTGAATTATTAAAAGAAATGGGGGCGAACGCGATCCGTACAAGTCACAACCCGCCCGCACCTGAGCTTCTCGACCTCTGCGACCGCCTGGGAATGCTCGTCATGGACGAGGGTTTCGATATGTGGGTGCGGGGGAAAAAGAAAAACGACAACCATCTAGTTTTTGCCGATTGGGGAGAAAAGGACTGGCGATCGCAGATCCGTCGCGACCGAAATCATCCGTCCGTTATATTGTGGAGCATCGGGAACGAGATCGGGGAACAGCGAAGACCCGAACTGCACCACGTTGCCGCTGAACTGACGGCAATAGCCCATGAAGAGGACCCGACGCGGCCAACCATCGCAGCATGCAATACTGCCGAGGCGGGCTTTAACGGATTTCAAGAAACCATCGATGTTTTCGGTTACAATTACCGCTACGCGCAATACGCAAAATTTCACGAAGCTAATCCGACCATGCCGCTGCTCGCAAGCGAAACGGCGTCGACCGTAAGCTCGCGTGGCGAATATTTCTTTCCCGTTGAGGACGACAAAAGCAAGGGCCGCGCCGATTTTCAGGTCAGCTCGTATGATCTATATGCGCCCCCTTGGGCCACTCCGCCGGACACCGAGTTTGAGGCCCAGGACCAGAACTCGTTCGTCGCGGGCGAGTTCGTTTGGACGGGGTTCGATTATCTCGGCGAACCAACGCCGTACGGTACCGATACGACAAATCTGTTGAATTTTTCCGATCCGCGGGAGCAGGCGCTAATGGCCGAGGAACTAAAACAGCTCGGCAAGATCACTGTTCCGTCGCGCAGCTCATATTTCGGCATTTTCGATCTGGATGGATTCAAGAAAGACCGGTTCTATATCTACCAGGCGCGGTGGCGGCCCGACTTCCCGATGGCTCACATCTTGCCGCACTGGAACTGGCCCGAACGCGTCGGCAAGGTTACTCCGGTTCACGTTTACACGTCGGGTGACGAAGCCGAGTTGTTTCTGAATGGCCGCTCGCTGGGTCGAAAAAAACGCGACCCGCTTCAGTACCGTTTGCGTTGGGACGATGTCGTTTACGAGCCCGGTGAATTGCGCGTCGTAGCATACAAGAACGGCAAGAAATGGGCCGAAGACGCTGTCCGCACAACCGGAACACCAGCAAGTCTTTCGGTGCAACCCGACCGAAAAAATATTGCGGCCGACGGCAGCGATCTTTCATACATTACCGTCGCGGTAACCGACGCAAATGGCAGGGCGGTTCCACGTACGCACAACCTGATTCGTTTTGAAATTTCCGGCCCGGGCGCGATAGTCGCTGTCGATAACGGTGACGCGACCGACCATACTTCGTTTCAGTCAAAATCGCGAAAGGCTTTCAACGGCCTATGCCTTGTGATCGTCCGTTCGATAAGAAGCAAGAGCGGGCGTGTTACCTTACGCGCCGCATCCGACGGGCTGCGACCGGCTGAAACATTTATCGTTTCGAAATAGATTATGAAAACTTTAGCTTTATTTGCCGTAATTATTTTTGCATTCATATCGACAGCTTCCGCTCAGGTGACTGTCGTCCTCGACGATTATTTCAACCACGAGATCAAAAAGGACAAGAGTGGAAAGGACGTCGTTTTTCATTATAAATGGGATGACACGGCAAACTCGGGTTTTTCTGTCTGGGGCAAAGCGTTTAATGACCTCGGCGCAAAAACCGAAACGCTGACCGCCGAACCGACGGCGACAAACCTGCAAAAGGCAAGCATCTATATCATCGTCGATCCGGACACGCCGCAGGAATCTCCGGACCCGAAGTACGTAAATGCTCAGGATGTAAAAGTCCTCTCGGACTGGGTGAAAAAAGGCGGCGTTCTCGTGCTAATGGGAAATGATGTCGGCAATTGCGAGCTTGATCATTTTAATGATCTGGCAAAAACGTTTGGCGTCGAGTTCAATAAGGACAGCAAGTACCGGGTGACAAACGATAATTACGTAATGGGTAAAATTATGGTTGATGCAAAAAACCCGATCTTAAAAACGGCTCACCAGATCTATCTGAAAGAAATTTCAACATTGAAAGTTTTGCCGCCTGCCCGCACCGTGCTTGAGGCCGATGGCAACAAGATAATGGCGGTCGCAAAGTATGGAAAGGGCATGGTTTTTGTCATAGGCGATCCGTGGCTTTATAACGAATATACGAACGGCCGATTGCCCGCCGAGTTTGAAAATCTGAAAGCCGCAGGTGATCTTTCGCGCTGGCTTATCCATCAGGCAAAGCATAAGTAGCGGCTATCGTGTTTGGTAGCTGCAGTTTTACATTCACTTAATAATTAATGGAGTGTTTTATGGGAAAAACTAGTTTCGTCTTTGTTATATCAGCATTAGTTGTTATTTTTTGCATATCGGCAGCAGCGCAGTCGCGTCAGCCTTCAAAACCGCTAAAGCCGTTCATAGTCAAAACTGCTAAGTCGGTTGACGAACTCGAAAAGACCCTTCGTGTCGGGAACAAAACTGAAGACCTGATCGGCGGCGAGGGAATGCAGCTTCGCGTTGCCATCCAGCATGATAAACTGCGCGAAACCGCTGACGCCGAAGTTCACGACGCTTCCGACGACGTATATTACGTCCTGGACGGCGCGGCAAAATTAACGCTGGGTGGCAGCCTCGAAAATCCGCGTGAGACGACGCCAGGCGAATGGAAAAGCAAGGTCATCACCGGCGGTTCGACATTCGAAATAAAAAAGGGCGATCTGATCATCGTCCCGCGCGGCACGCCGCATCAGCGGACCAGCATAAAGGGAAAGGAATTTTCAATGATCTTGATAAAGATCTTTGCCGAACCATTGAAAGGCAAATAATTGACGACGCTGTTCTTCGACTGTGCGGCAGTATTGTTTTACTATTGGAGGCAAAATGGCGCTAGAGAGAGCGAAAAATTCTAATAGAGCGACGGAGCGAAGCGGCTCGACCACCGAAGAGGTCGTCAATCGCCTCCGCGACATGATCCAGAGCGGTGAGTTGTCCGCAGGCGACCGGCTTCCGCCCGAGCGCGACCTTGCTAAGGTTTTGGGGGTCAGCCGTCCGACGCTTCGTGCCGGCATCCGCTCACTGTCGACCGTTGGCATTTTGCAGTCGCGCCAAGGTGCCGGAACGTTCGTCGCCGAGGCTGAAGCGTCGCCCACGCTTGACGGCAGCGCTCTGCGGCTGCTTTCCGCCCTGCATGGTTTTACATCCGAAGAGATGTTCGAGGCGCGCCTGGCTCTTGAGATGAGCATCGCGGCATTGGCCGCCGAACGCGCGACCAGCGAGCAGATGACGCTCATGGCCGAAGAGATCGCGGCAATGTACGCTTCGCTTGACGACCCGGAACAATACTTGGTTCACGATATGCAGTTTCACCAAGTGGTTGCGGCAGCTTCGGGAAACCGTATTCTCACGTCGCTTATGAATATGGTCGCAAAAATTCTCTTCGACAGTCGTCGCAAGACAGTCAAGAACGCAACCGATCTAAAGGATTCGGTTGGACAGCATCAAAACGTTTATCGTGCGATCCGCGAACGCAGCCCCGAGATGGCCCGAGGCGCAATGCACGAACATTTGGTAAGAACGCAAAAAGCACAGGCGCTTGAGGCGCGCAAAGCGAAAATGAAAACGTAAGAATACGTTCTAGTCGGCTATTATGGCCGGCTCTAAACGCGGCGTAAGAAGCTGCATTATCAGGAGCGCGATCAAATATGCCGAACCGGCAATAACGAATACCGAAAAATACGATCCCGTATAAAAAACTATCAGGCCCACCGTGCTTTGCAGCACAACGCCGCCGAGCGACCCGGCCATACCACCAATGCCGACGACTGAACCGACAGCCTGTTGCGGAAACATATCTGACACCGTGGTAAAGATATTTGCGGACCAACCCTGATGCGCCGCTGCCGCAAGCCCGATCAACAGCACCGCCACCCAAAGGTTTGAAGTCAACGTGGCAAAAACCACCGGAATTACCGCAACCGCGCAGATCAGCATTGCAAGTTTGCGTCCGCCGTTGACGGTCCAACCGCGTTTTATGAGGCTCGACGATAGCCAGCCGCCACCAACTGAACCGATATCGGCAATGACATAAATAACTACAAGGGGCAGTCCGAGCTGCGTTATGTTCAGGCCAAATTTTGTATTCAAAAACGGCGGCAGCCAGAAAAGATATACCCACCAGATCGGGTCGGTCATAAACTTTCCTACCGAAAATGACCACGTTTGCCGATATCCGATCAATCTGCGCCACGGAATTCTTGCCATAGGCCGTTCGTTGTCGGATTTGATATATGCGAGCTCCGATTTTGAAAGGCTCGGATGTTCCTCGGGGCTGCGATAGACGAGCAACCACACCACAAGCCAGATAAACCCGAGAGCGCCGGTTATGATAAACGCCCACTCCCAACCGTAATTAACGGCAATAAACGGCACGCTGAGCGGAGCAAGCACTGCGCCAACATTCGATCCTGCATTAAAAATACCGGTCGCAAGCGCTCGCTCTTTTTTCGGGAACCATTCTGCGACCGTTTTGATCGATGCAGGAAAATTACCGGCTTCGCCCAGGCCCAGCATGAACCGGGCCGCGCCGAACGAAAATGCCGATCGCGCGGCGGCATGTGCCATCGCGGCAAGGCTCCAGAAAGTGACGGAAAAGGAAAACCCTTTTCGGGTACCGAAGCGGTCCATCAGTCTGCCGACCAAAACCATACCGATTGCGTATGAAGCCTGGAACGCGGTGTTTACAAATCCGTACTCAGCTTCGTTCCACCCTATCGTCGCCTTAAAATTAGCGTCTGTCGATAAGATCCCAAGCACTTGTCGGTCGATATAATTGATCGTCGTGGCAAAAAACAGAAGCGCGCATATCACCCATCGGTAATTACCGACGCTCGTCATAACGTTATCGACCGCGGCTGCGACCGAACCGGTTAAAGTCGCCGCTGATTCTTCTGGAGGCGAAACATTCGATTCCGATTTGGGTTCCTCAAAGTCTTCGATTATTTCTGCAACTTCGCTCATAATTACGGCTCCTCTTAGATTGACAGAATGCTCGGGAAGAGATATTCCCGTCCATTTTCGCAAGTTTTGATCTGGGGAAAGCCCGGTGTGGCAGTAACAATTTCAAATCCGTCGGGTGAGACAATGCCGGTTTCCTCAACTTTTGTCCCAGTGATCGACGGGTTCCAGGCAAATGCCTGGTTTGCAAAGACCGTTTCTCCGCTCGTCGGGTGCGCGACCCAATCACGCGTTCTGTAACCGCATGCTCCGCCCTGGTGGTGCTTATTTATTTCGTCCCCGAACCCAAGTTTCTGATAGGTGTCATGGGCAGCTTCATAAAGTTCGGCGCCGGTTTGTCCGGATTGAGTTGCCGCACAAAGACGGGCGTTAACACGTGCCGCCGCTTCGGTCCGCCGCTCAAGATCAGCCGGGATCGCTCCGACGCAAACAATGCGGCTAAGGCTGACGATGAGCCCGTCGCGTTTTGCGCAAACGACAAGCATCAGCAGTTTTTCCCAGTGGTTTTCGGTCGGCACTGGATGCCGAAATCTTTCGAGCCTCGCGTCGGCAGCGACCAGATTTACTACTGCTGCCATATTTCGCTCGGCAAACCCGGACTCCACGCGCACTGCGATCTCAAGCTCGGTCATTCCCGGTTCGATATTTTTTATAACGCATCCTACAGTGACGCCTGCATCGCGGCCCAATGATTTGAATCTATCGACCTCGCTCGACGTCAGACTGTAACGGCATTCGGCGACAAGATTTTCAACTGTCCGGACGTGGCCGTTCAGCGGCGAATCGAGAGCAACCGGGCCGTTTTCCGCCGACAGGTTGTTGGCGATTTTAACAACAGGATTATGGCTTGACCGTTCGTCCTGCCAGACGATCTCGACCGGTTCGAATTCCGCTTCGGAAACTTCTTCCGTTAGCAGGCGCGGCATCTCAACATTGTTTGCGAGGATGTATTTTTTACCGTTTCGCAAAACCAGCAAGGAGCCTGAGCCGCTGTCTCTGCTCAAATCGATGCCGTTACGCCCGCCCGCCGTGAGCCACGCAAAATTATGCTGCGAATTAAGCAGAACGCCGCCCAAGCCTTCGCGAAAAAGCATTTCCCGTAATCGTTCGACTTTTTCTTCAAGCTCTGTGTTCATTGTTGGAGTGAGCTCGTATTTGCTTTAATTGTCTTTGATCCGGACCTCTTCTGGTTTTGGAAAGATCGGTAATAACATAGCAGGGATCTTCTAAGTAAAAACCAAGACCAAAGACCGAAAATCACTATTTATTTTGCATTCTGTACTGCGAATTCCGCACTGCCTATTGATTAACCCCGCTTGCCAGAAATCCGCCGTCAACGACCAAAACCTCGCCGGTGACAAAACTTGCGGCTTCGGATGCAAGAAAAACCGCTGCCCCGGCAAGCTCTTCAACATTTCCGAATCGTCCCATCGGCGTCCGCATCAGGAATTCCTGCCCTCGTGGCGTCTCATCAAGAAGTTTTTCATTTAACGCGGTTCGAAAAACGCCGGGCGCGATCGCGTTCACATTTACGCCGTGCTTTGCCCATTCGATGGCGAGCGATTTTGTCAGCGATGCCACCGCCGCCTTGCTCGCAGCATAGGCAGCAACTTCAAACAGCGAAACAAATGTCGAGAGAGACGCGATATTTATTATCCGGCCGTAACCATTTTCCAGCATGTGGCGGCCGAACACCTGACAGGACCGAAGCGTACCCGTCAGATTTGTTTCAAGGATAGCATTCCAATCCTCTTCGTTTACCTTAATGGTCGGTTCGCGCTTTGTTCGCCCTGCCGAGTTAACGAGTATGTCAACTTTGCCAAATTCTTTAATGCATCCATCAAGCAGATTTTCGAGTGATGCCCCGTTGGACACGTCCGAAACGCAACTAAGAGTTTTTCGTCCAAAAGCTTCGATTTCTTTCGCTGCCGCTTCCACCTGTTCTGCCCGTCGCGAGGTGCAGACAACATCCGCGCCTGCCTCCGCTAAGCCGTGGGCAATTGCGCGGCCAATGCCGGAGGTGCCGCCGATAACGACCGCAGTTCTATTTGTCAGATCTAATTTGGAATAGCCCATTTAGCAGAAAATATCGATTTTTGTTGAGTAATCCAAAAGGTTTTACCATTTGGTAACGGTAACAATAGTTTCGGGTAAATCAAAGCAAATTGTCAAGGATTGCAAACAGAACGCTTTTGCCTGACCATGACGGAATTTCTCAGATGCCGGAAAATTGTGATTTCGCAACAAAGTTTCGATCTCATACGGAATTGGTTTGACCAATTATTAGGTTAATTGTCTCACAGGTCTTTGTCTAAGCAAAAGCCAAAATATTAAAGCGCTGCGGGTTTCAATTTTGGGTGTAACAAATTGTATCATTGTAGAATTGTGGTTTTCACATTCTATGGCCGAATCAGTCGCGATAAAAAATAAACCCGGAAATAACGGCGTTAACAGCCAATCGTTTGCAAGGAAATCTAACCTTTTGCTGCGCCTGCTGCGCGCTTGCCAGCCGATCTCGCGGACCGATATAGCCGCACGGTTGAGCATAGACAAAAGCACGGTCACAGAAACTATCAAACCGATGATCGCTGCCGGGATCATTCAGGAATCGGCACCCGACGGGGTTACGCAGGGACGCCGTGCGAAAGTTTTGTCTTTCGCAGACAGGGACGAATGCTTTATCGGTGTTAATCTCGGCGTGCGGCGCTCGCAGGTTGGCCTCACTACTCTGAACCACGAGATCAAGGAAGAGCTAGAGTATGAGACGCCCCCGGACGCAGAGACGGCAATTAGAATGGCCCGCGAACGCATCAAGGAATTGTACGAAAAACGCGAAGGCCGAAAGTTAAGATTTATCGGCGTCAGTATTCCCGGTGTACCTGACGCGCGGCGGCGCAGCTTGATCTATGCTCCGAATCTGAATTGGCGAAACGTTGCAATTGCCGACGCATTCCAGATCGACAAGAGCATAAGCATAGTTGTCGAAAACGACTCGCGAGCGGCGGCGATGTATGAGGCGCGAATGCGAATAAGGGATTCTAACGACGACTGGATGACGAATTTTATTCTGGTACGCTCGGGAACCGGTATTGGCGTCGGTCTCGTCATCGGCAGCGAGGTGTATCGCGGAACCGGCCCGGGACGCGGAATTGCGGGGGAGTTCGGCCACATGACGATAGTCGCAGGCGGCAAACAATGCGTTTGCGGCAACCGCGGCTGCTGGGAAAAATATGCCTCGGCCGCCTCTGCGGCATCGCTCTATATGGGCGACAGGCCGTTGCGCCGGGGTGAAACTGTCCCGCGATTTGTTGAGATCGTAACCAAGGCCGAAAACGGCGAGATCCGTTCGAGAAAAACGCTGGAAATGATCGGCGATTATCTCGGTATCGGGATTGCGAACGTCATTATGGGCCTCGGCATTCCGCGCGTAATTGTAAGCGGACGCTTGGTTTACGGGTGGCAGTTTATAAAGGAGCCGCTTTACAATGCAATTCGGCGAAGCATTGTGGGCCGTATAGAAGGCTGGTCGGTCGAGGCCGGCGAGCCTGTCGGCGCCGCTATCGGCGGCGCACTCGAAGTCGCTGTCGATGAGTATATCAATACGCTGTAAGCCATTTATTTTCTGTAGTATATGATCCTCGATCAGTTCAAACTTGACGATAAAATTGCGCTTGTAACAGGCGCTTCGAGCGGCTTGGGACAGGCCATCGCCGTTGCGTTAGCGGAGGCGGGAGCGGACGTCGTATGCCATTGTCATTCGGAGGGCGGGGCAGATGAAACGTGCGATCGGATCAAGGCTCTTGGACGGAAAACCATTGAAATTGCAGGAGATCTGGCCGACAAAAATGTTCCTGCGACCCTGATCGGACAGGCTGTTTCGGAATTTGGACGTATCGATATTTTGATAAACAATGCGGGTACTATACGCCGCGCGCCGGCCGTCGATTACACCGAAAAAGATTGGGCCGACGTGATCGAGACCAACCTTTCATCGGTGTTCAGATTGTCCCAGGCTGCCGGCCGCAGTATGGTCGAGCAAGGGTCGGGAAAGATAGTAAATATCGCGTCTTTACTGTCTTTTCAGGGCGGAATAACGGTTCCGGCATATACTGCATCAAAGTCGGGAGTGGCAGGATTGACCAAAGCATTCGCGAACGAATGGGCGAAATTTAACGTCAATGTGAACGCCATTGCGCCGGGATATTTTGCAACCAGGAATACGGCGGCGCTCAGGGCCGACGAAACCCGCAACCGCCAGATATTGGAACGAATTCCGGCCGGGCGTTGGGGCGACCCACACGATATTTGCGGGGCTGCGGTGTTTTTATCGGCGGCGGCTAGCGATTATGTTCACGGGCATATCATGGTCGTGGACGGCGGATGGATGGGACGATAAATTCTCGCGTTATGACGATAGGTTTGTTATTTGAGCCTTTCCGTCTCACGAATTCGAGGTAAACTCTTGTAAAACCGGCGGCAGTTATCGAGGCATGACATTTTTCGCAATATTTTGCCGCGTTTAAAGGTGATGGACGGTAAGGCGCGACGAATATAAGCCTTTCTAATAAGATGGTATTTAGCTCTTAATAACCAAATCGGACGCGCTGAAAAAAATTTTTCGTTATAATGCAATTTGCTTTTGAGGATGGTGTGGCCGGCTGAGGAAGGCGGCCTGAAGTAATGTCGAACCAACAGATCCTGTTTGCTTTTGGACTCAATCATAAAACGTCCGGTGTTGACGTGAGGGAAAAGCTGTATATACAGGAAGCCGAGGTTCCTCTTCTGCTCGCCAAACTGAAAGAGCACCTGCCCGAATGTCTGATCGTTTCCACTTGCAACCGAACGGAAATTTACGGCGTTTGCGACCCGGCCGATTTTGATCCGGATTTTTACATCGATGCTGTTATCGATTTTAAGAATGCGCGCGGCGTCGTAAAACGCGAGCATTTTTTCACATCGGTTTCGTGCGCGGCGTGCCAGCAGCTTTTCAATGTTGCGGCAAGTATTGACAGCAAGATCATCGGCGACAGGCAAATCCTGAGCCAGCTAAGGGACGCATATTCTCTAGCTAAAATGCACGGCTCGACCGGCAAGATCCTAAACCAGCTTTCGCAGCGAGCATTGAAGATCGGCAAAAAAACGTTTACGGAAACCTCGATCCACAAAGGCGCGGTTTCTATAAGCATCGCGGCAGTAGGCCTTGCGGTCGAAACCCACGGCTCGCTTGCGGGCAAATCGGTCCTGGTGATAGGAGCTGGCGAAACCGCAAAAATGACGGCCGAAGCTCTGATAAACAAACATGTCGGCAAGATCGTTATTACGAACCGGACACGCTTGCATGCCGAGCAGATGCTCGATTCGCTTGCAAAAACATACAAGTTCAACGGTGAGATCATCGATTTTGACCATTTTAAAAATCATTTGTCAGAAACGGATATAGTTATCAGCTCAACAAGCTCACCGGAGCCGATAATCTCAAAAGATGATGTTGCCGGAATTCGCGACCGTATTTTGCTGATCGATATCGCGGTCCCGCGTGACGTCGATCCGTCTGTCACGGAAAATCCGAACGTTGTTCTGAAAAACATCGACGAAATACACACGATCATCGACGGCAATTATGAGCGGCGAATGAAGGATCTGCCGCAAGTGAAAAAGCTTGTTATGAACGAGATGGCCGATTTTTTGATGTGGTATTACTCACTGCCGCTGATGCCGCAGGCCGAAAAGACCAGGTCGAAAAGAAGCGTCGCCGCATCGCGCGAATTTCTCGAGGTCAAAAAATTTCTCGAACAGAACGTTTCCGAATTTCACAAGCTGGCGATGCAAAACACCGGTGATATCAAGACAGACCTTGCGAACCATACACGGCTGATCGACAGGCTCCAACTACTGAAAAGCCAGGCCTTTGAGGAATTTACCGCATGAACGGGCCGCTCACAATTGGCTCCCGCGGCAGTGACCTTGCACTCTGGCAAACAAATTTTGTAAAGAAAAAGCTAGAGGAAGCCCACCCCGCGCTCGGTTTCGAGATAAAGGTGATCACGACGACGGGCGACCGGATGCTGGACACGGCCTTGTCAAAGATCGGCGACAAAGGGCTGTTCACACGCCAGATCGAAAATGCACTTATTAGCGGCGAGATCGACCTCGCCGTTCATAGTCTTAAAGACCTGCAAACCGCACAGCCTGACGGATTGACGATAAGTGCCATTTCGAAACGCGAGACGCCGAACGACGTATTCCTGTCGCAAAAATACGACTCAATTGACAAATTACCGAACGGCGCGCGGGTTGCGACGGGCAGCCTTCGCCGTAGGAGCCAGCTTTTGCATTATCGGCCGGACATCGTAATTTCAGAGATAAGAGGAAACGTTCCGACGCGGATCAAGAAGCTGGACGAATCTGAACTGGATGGGATGATACTTGCTTATGCAGGTGTTCACCGGCTTGGCCTGAATGCAAGAATTCGACAAGAAATACCGTTTGATATAATGCTGCCGGCCGTCGGACAGGGAGCAATGGCCGTCGAAATACGATCTAATGATCTGAAGGTACAGGAAATCGTCTCCACCCTTGACGACACTGAAACACGGCATTGCATAACCGCGGAACGGGCGTTTTTGAGGCGGCTCGAAGGAGGCTGCCAGGTGCCGATAGGCGCGTTGGCTCGTATCGAAGGTAACAAAATTAACCTTGAAGGGGTTGTTGGAAATCTGGACGGCAGCAAAAACCTACGAAAGCAAATAAGCGGAAATATTTCTGATGCTAATGCTCTTGGAACGCGGCTTGCTGAACAGATGCTCGAAGAAGGCGCCGATAAAATTTTGGAACAGGTGCGTCTGGCAGTTGAAACTGAGGTAAATGCGGTGGTGCGATGAAAGAACGAGTAGTTCTAGTCGCAAGGCGCGATGACGAATTTAGCGATACGCTCCGCGAGAATGGCTGTGAGGTGATCAACCTCGAACTGATCAGAACCGAGCCGATTGAAAACTTGAGTGAGTTGGACGAACGGCTTGCGCGGCTTGAGGCATTCGATGGCGTATTTATCACGAGCCAGAATGCAGCGAAGATTTTTGCGGAAAGGTTCAGTGGGAGAAAGTTTCAAGGGAAAGTTTATTTACTCGGCGATCGGTCGCGGGCGGTGCTTGAAAACACTGGTCTGAACGCAGTGTTTCGCGAAGACGCAAATACGGTCAAAGAATTGATAGATCTGTTAGGCATCGCTGAATTTTCGGGCAAGAATCTACTTTTTGTTCGCGGCAACAGATCGATGCGAACTGTCCCGGAAATGCTTGGCAACATTGCAAATATTGACGAGGTCGAAGTTTACCGTACCTTTGACGCGGATATTGACGAAACGCGTCTCGTCAATATCCGCGTCAAACTGGCAAGTCGCGAAATAGATTGGGTCTGTCTTTTTTCGCCGTCTGCGGTCGAGCGGTTCGTCGAATTATTTGAAGCGGGTGACGTTAAAGTTGCAGTGATCGGAAAAACGACCGGCGACGCAGTTAAAAAAGCAGGTTTAAATTTACAGATGGTTTCGCCTAAGGCCACGAGCAAGGACTTTGCAGAGAGTTTAGCAATGCAGAAGCCCGCGCGTTAGCAAGGGCGAAACGTTCAACGTTGAATATATACCCTCGCTAACGCGCGGGCTTTCGCAAAATGAGTACCGAATCATTATTTATAAGAGCTTGCAGGCGAGAGGCGACAGAGCGGACGCCTGTTTGGATAATGCGGCAGGCGGGACGGTATCTCCCTGA
>Ga0207639_10001547_pt1 | contig 15446 bp, 18 predicted proteins | sample KBSCornC32_FD_184299 | JGI IMG/M metagenome (GOLD analysis project Ga0207639, IMG submission 184299) | Corn rhizosphere microbial communities from Kellogg Biological Station, Michigan, USA - KBS Corn C3-2 (SPAdes) (version 2) | ecosystem: Host-associated > Plants > Roots > Rhizosphere > Soil ...
GGGCCACGGCGGTTTCGCGGGCTTCGGCGCTGCGGGCAACCGGGGCACCGCCGGGGCCCTCGGCGCGGGCGGTGGTCCAGGCGGGAGGAAGCCGGATCCGGCGCTCGTCGGGTATCACCTGGTGCAGGTGAGCGCGATCGCTTCACCGCTGCCCGACCCGACCGGCATCGCCGCCGACGCGACCGGCTTGTGGATCTTCCGTGGCGGCCAGAATCCGTCGGTCATCACGCTGATGCACTTCGACCCCTCCACCGGCGTGATCGACAAGACCTTCGCGCTCGGGGCCTTGATTGATCAGGCGGGCACGGGCGCGTACGGCATCACGTATGACGGTGCCTCCATCTGGATCACCGTGGCCGGCAACACCAACAAGCTGGTGCAGGTGGATCCGAGCACCGGCCAGATCACGCGCACCCTGTCATCGCCCACCTACCTCGGCCCCTCGGATCTGGACTTCGACGGGACCAACCTCTGGTTGTCGACCGGGACGGGGATGATCTTCTCGATCGACCCCAGGACGGGGGGGCTCCAGCAGGAATACGCGGCCAGCCCCACGTCGCTAGGCCGGGACTACGGCGTCGCCTACCGGTCAGGGGAGCTCTGGGTGGGCGAGCTCTTCGGGGGGATGGCGGTCCAAAGCGCGTCGACCGGCGACGTGCTCACGCTCGCCACACACGCCGACGGGGTTGCTTTCAAGCAACAAGAGATGGGTCCGACCTGCTTCGTGGGCCGCCAGCTCGTGATGGCCAGCAGCTACGGCATTCGAACCTTCGACACCGTCCGCACCACCTCGCCCCCCTGAGCCGGTCGAGGGGAGGCGTTCGTTGTCTCCCACCACCCGGTGGAAGTTCGACGCGGCTGTTGCTTCACCTCGGGGCGGCCTCGACGAAGCGGCGATTTCCTGGCTCGTCGATCGAGCCGGCCGGATGGCATGCGGGTTGCGGTAATGCTCTTCCATGACCGCGATTCGCTCCAGAACATCGGCTCTCTCCTGCATCTTCCTGTCGTCGCTGCTGGTCGCGTTGGCGGCCCCGGGCGGGGCCCGCGCGGCTGATGCTGCGCTCCCCGAGGCGGCCGCCCGCCCCGGCTACCGCCTGCAGATCCTGGCGGCCGACGCGTCGGCCGCCGCGCTCTTCCTGGGCGGGGACGGGCTCGAGAGCCTGGGCGGCGCGGTCGGTACCGCGGGCGACGTCCTGATGGCGACGGGCGGCCTGACCTATCTCCTCGGCGGGCCCGTGATTCACGCCGTCCATCGGAACTACGGCCGCGCCGCCATCAGCATCGGGTTGCGGGTGGTGCTCCCCATCGTGGGCGCAAACATCGGCACGGCCCTGTCGAGCTGCGACAGGACCCAGAGCTTCGCGAACCTTTGCTACGTCGACGACATGGCCGCCGGCTTCTTGATCGGGGCGGCGACCGCCGCCGCGGCGGACATCCTGCTGGTCGCGCCCGGCGCCAGGGCCGAGAGCGACGACGCTCCGCGGCCGCAGGCGCACGGCCCGTCGCTCACCCCGCGCATCGTCGCGAGCCAGGATCGCGCCTTGTTCGGCCTGGGCGGGCAGTTCTGAGGGCGGCCCCCTCTGTCGCTCCGCCGTCGCACGGGCCCAGGCCGGCCCCGCGCCGGGTGACGGCCGGCGCGCTCAGCCCGCCGCGAAGATCGCGGCCAGCTCGTGCGGCGGCACCACTTCGAGCTGGGCGTAGGTGCACTCGCGCGCCGGCTTGTCCTGACGCCAGCGCCGGAAGTGCGCGATGTGCCGGAAGCGATCGCCTTGCATGTGATCGTACGCGACCTCGGCCACCAGCTCGGGGCGCAGCGGCTGCCAGGACAGGTCCTTGCCGTTGTTCCAGCGGCTGCCGGCCCCGGGCCGGCGTCGTGCCGAGCCCGAGATCTCTGCGCCCGGATCGGCCGCCGCCCACGCTCTCCAGGGGTGGCTCGCCAGCGCGTCCTCCCGCCATGGCGCCAGGAATTCGACCAGCTCACGCCGCTTCTCCGCGGTGAAGCTCGAGCACACGCCGACGTGCTGAAGCTGGCCCGCATCGTCGTAGAGCCCGAGCAACAGCGATCCGATGGCGGTCCCGTGCCCGTCCTTGTGCCACCGGAACCCGGCGACCACGCAGTCGCATTCGCGCTCGTGCTTCACCTTCAGCATGCTGCGCTTCCCGGGCTCGTAGGGCAGGGACTCGTGCTTGGCCATCACGCCGTCGAGCCCCGCGCCCTCGAAGCGCTGGAACCAGTCGCGCGCCGTGGCCAGATCGCGCGTCGCGGGCGTGAGATGCAGGGGCGGGGCGGCGCCCGCCAGCAGGCGCTCGAGCGCCGCGCGCCGCTCGGCGAACGGCGCCGCGCGCAGGTCGCGGTCTCCCTCGCACAGCAGGTCGAAGAAGACGATCCCGGCCGGGATCTCGCGCGCGAGCAGCTGGACCCGCGAGGCGGCGGGGTGCAGCCGCATCTGCAAGGCCTCGAAGTCCAGCTCGTTGCCACGCGCGATCACGATCTCGCCGTCCAGCACGGCGCGCGCCGGCAGCAGGGCAGCGAGCGGGGGCAGGAGCTCGGGGAAGTATCGAGCCAGCGGCTTTTCATCCCGGCTCTGCAGCAGGATCTCGTCGCCATCGCGGAACACCAGCGCCCGGAACCCGTCCCACTTGGGCTCGAAGATCCAGCCCGCACCCTCGGGGAGCGCTTCGACCCGCTTGGCGAGCATGGGCGGCACCGGCGGCGGGACCAGGAGGTTCATGGGCCCCTCCAATCTACCCCCGACCCGAAACCCGCGCTCGCCGGTGTGAGCAGCTAAGTGCTTCGGGCGTCAAGGGATTCTCAGGCGCCCCCCCAGGCGGGTCCAGGGATCGGGGAGCGCAGCCTGGCACTTCCGACCGCAGCGCGTACGCGGGCTTGGCCCGCCGGCGTCCGGCGAAGGCGCTTCGCCGGAGAGGCAAAATGTGCTAGCTCTACGGCCCCATGAGCAGCACGCGCGACACCGATTCGAAGCCGCAGCGCCAGTTCGACGTGCGCACCGTCGAGCGCAACATCAAGAAGGGCTACTTCACGCGCAAGGATTACGAGAAGCACCTGAAGTCCCTGCCCGACGTCGCCGAGAAGGTGGCCCCCGCCGACGAAGACCTTTCGGACGACCTGGACGACGTCGACGAGATGGACGAGGCCGACGACGAACCGGCCATCGCCGCCGCTCCCTCCGAGTAGCCCGACCGCATTGAACCGGCCGGGCTCTGTGCTTAGAGTTCCGGCATGTCTGGCGGCGAGCGCAAGGACGACCAGCAGGGCCAACCGGGCTTCACCATCGCCGGAGGGCCCGAGGTGGGCGCGTCCGGTCCCGGCGACTTTCACACCTTCCTGGTCTCACTCAGCATGTCCGTGCTGTATCACCTGGGAGAGATCGAAGGGCCCGACGGCCGCCCGGGAACGGTCGAGCTGTCGCTCGCCAAGGAGACCATCGACGTCATCGCCATGCTGCAGGAGAAGACCCGCGGCAATCTGACGCCGCCCGAGGAGCACCTGATTCAGAACCTGCTCGCGGATCTGCGCCTGCGCTACGTCGAGAAGAGCAGATCCGTCGCGGCTTCGTCGCCGTGAGGGGCGTCCCCTCCCGATCTCCTCTAGGCTGTCGAGCCCGGCGCAGCTTCACTCGACCGGGGGCGCGCATCAGCGGAAGTAGCTGGTGTGCAGGACATCGGCCAGCAGGTTGCACGCGGCGTGAAAGCCCACGCCGGCGGCCAGCGAGCCGGTGCGCGCGCGCAGCCAGCCGAAGATCAGGGCCGGAAAGAACACGGCCAGCCGCTGCGGATTGAAGTCCACCAGGACATGCCCCAGCGCGAAGAGCACCGCCGATAGCGGCAGGCCGGCGCCGACGGGCGCGCCCAGCAGCCGCCCTCGAGGGGGCCGCCAGGCGTCGAGGCGCTGCAGCAGGTAGCCACGGAAGAAGATCTCCTCCGGCAGGGCCACCACCAGGATCTGGTTCGCCGCGATCAGCGCGAAGCTCTCGGGCAGGCGCAGGTGACCGCCGCCGATTCCTTGCCAGCCCCCCGGGCACATCCGGCCGAGCCACGCGCTGACCGCGGGCTCGCACACCACGCCGTAGAAGACGAAGAAGCCGAGCACGAACAGCGGGAACGTCGCCGCCAGCGCCAGGCCCAGCGCGGCGGCGTTGGCGCCCAGCGGCCGCAGCGTCAGCCCGGCCTCTCGAAAGTCGAAGCGACGGCCCACCGCGCGCCCGGCCACGACGGGCGCGTAGAAGAACAGCACGGCGATGGCGGCGTTCAGGTTGCGGTGAAGGATCGGCACCAGCCGAGCGGTCCAGAACAGGCCAGCCGCGATCGCGGTCGTGACGGCGAACGCGAGCACCGGCTCGCGCCATCCGGCAGGCGGCGCGGCCGGAGGCGGTGGTGGGCCCTGCGGCGGCGGGGTGGGGTGCGGCGGCGACGCCGGCACGGCGCCCTCCTCAGCGCAGCCGGCCCACGGCCGCGCCGGCGCGACCCGCCGCCCGTCGCAGGCAGTCGAGATCCTCGGTCCCCGGCGTCTCGGCCGCCTGCAGCTTGGCCAGCAGCGATCCCAGCTGGCGCTCGACGTCGCTCATGGCCTCGCGGCTCTGGCGCAGGGCCTCGGCCAGGCGATCCCGGCGGACCAGCGGCGCGTTGCCGGGGGGCTTCAGCGTCAAGCGCGACCGTGCCGGCATCCTGCGCCGGGGCGCAGGGACGACCGGACGTCGGGCAGACCTCATGCCCCCTCAAGGATCCGCCACTCGCCGCTGGTGTCAAATAAATGCGCGCAGAGCCGCCGGCCCCGCCGCGTCAGCGCCACAGCCGGCGGCCGGAGGGATCCACCACGATGCCGACGCCGAGCGCCGTCCTCCCGACGAGCATCGGATAGACCATGTCCGCGCGGTCGGTGAGGGTCACCCGGATCCGGCGCTCGAGCGGACCGAGGCGCAGCGTCGTCTCGATGACGGGGCGGCGCTCGCTGCGGCCCGAGGTCCCCTTGACCTGCACGTAGTCCCGCACGTGGACCTGCACCACACGCGCCGCGGCCGCGGTCTTTCGCGCGCCCCGAGGGATCGAGATCTCCAGGGTCGGGCGGCGGTGCGCCCCGCCCGGGTCGATGACCTTGATGCGGGAGACGTGCAGGGCCGACGTCCGCGCGCCGGTGTCGATCTTCGCGAGCAGGCGCTTGATGCCGAGTTGGGGCAGCGCCACACGCTCGACCCAGCCCACGCGAACGGCGGCGGGCCCGCGGCTCTCGGTGGCGCCGTTCGGCGGCGTCGCGCCCCCGGCCCCGTTCGCCAGCGCGTGAAGCCCTTGAAGGCTCGATGGATCGGCGGGAGCCACCGGGCCCCGGCCCGTCCGCGCCACCGGCGGGGCCAGCCCGAGCGCCGCGACCGGCGCGGGCGCGGACGTGTTCGTGCCGACGCTCGCCGATGCCGATCCGGGCCCCGACCCCGAGGCCGTCCGGGCGGCACGACTTCGCAGCGCCCGCGCGATGACGAACGCCTTGGCCCCCGGCCGCATCCCCGCGCGCGCGGGTCCTTCCAGGACCAGCCCGTCGTGGGGCGCGACAATCACCTTCGAGTCCCCGGTTACCGGCGCCGTCACGCGCGCCAGGACGGCGCCTTTTCCGACGAAATCACCAGGCACCACCGCGGCGGCGATCAGCCCGCTGGCAGGGCCGAGCACCGGCGTCACGCGCCGGAACAGCATCGACCGCCGCGTCGGCGAGACGGCTCGCTCCGCCGTCGCCCCTCTTCGCTTCCACACACCCTCCAGCGCCAGCAGGCGGTCGAGCAAGTCCGCCGCGATCTGGTCTCCGTCACGGACCGCCGCTGGCAGCCAGATGTCCAGACGGACCGTCTGGCCGAGCGGCGGAGCGCCCGCGTCCTGCGCCCGGCGGCTGGCCCGGGCGTGGGTCTGCGTGTGGACGATCGCCGGCGCGCCCGCCCGCACGGCCAGGCGCCGCGCGCGCGGATCGTCGAGATCGCAGCGGATGGCCAGCGCGCCGGTTCGCGCCGGGTTCGGCTCGGAGAGCATCAGGACCAGCGAGGCGCCTGCCAGAAGCTCGCGGGCGACGACCGCCGCGTCCCGCCCGGCCCGGCTACCGGCCGGATCGCCGGGGAAGGTCCACTGGCGGTCGCGGCGGACGGGCCGACCGCTCCCCGCGAAGCGGCCCCCGGGGCGCAGGACCGGCACCACCACCACGCAGCCCGCGATCTCTTCGGGACGCAATCGCTGCCCCAGCGCCGCCGCCGCGCGGGCGGCGGTCGTCTCGAACCCGCGAGGGGCGGCCAGCACGACGACCCGCGGGCCGGGGCGCGCTCCCACCACCACAAGGGCGGGCAGAGCGTCCCGCGCCACAGCGTGCCCCGATCGCCCGGGCAGCGTCAGACTGACGGCGCGGGCCTCGCCCGGTCCGACGATCGTTCCCCCCGCGCGCACTTCGAGCGACGGCGGAGCCCCGGAGGTCATGCGCGGGAGGTTACTTCACTTGCCTTCACTTGGGGTCGATCGCGCCTCGCCCGGGGGCGGGGGCCAGCTTGGCCACCTCGGCTTGCAGGCGGGCCACCGATTCCTTGGGCACATCCGTCAAGCGGAGGCCGATCCGCAGATCCTGCTTGGCCACCACCTTGCCGTTCCCGGACACCACCGTGTTGCCGGCCTGGTCGACGATCGTCACCGTGAAGACCGTCCCGAGCGGGACCTGCTTTTCCGCCGGGACCATGAGCCCGCCCGTGCGCACGTTGACCAGCGGATTGGCGGTGAAGTGCCGGAGCGTGTCGGGCCCCAGCACCACCCGCAACGCCGAGCCGTCGAACTGCACCGGTGGCGGCAGGGGCGGAGCCGCGGGCGCGACCGGTGCCGCCCGCGCCGGGGTGACCGTCGCAGCGGGGGCCGCCGTCGGGCTCAGCCGTGGCCCGCGGTGAGGCGCGGTCACCGGCGTCGCGTGGGCCGGCGCCCGCCGGCGCGCGGCCGCCGGCTCGAGCTCGAGCGCCGCCGGAGGCGCCCCGGTCGAGGTCATCGGGGCCATGGCCGGCAGCGCGATCGACGGAGCGGCCGAATCGGGGTCGGCGATCTCGAGCAGGTCATCCCCGGAGACCACCGTGACGTCGTCGGCGTCGACGGCCGGCCGCGAGAAATCGAACGTCAGCGTGGAGACGCGCCCCTCGTCGGTGTTCACGGCCACGATCCGGTCGATGACCCGCCGGTTGTTGTCGTCGAGATCGAGGAAGCGCACCCCCATGCCCTCGATGATGCCGCCCATGGCGACGCGGACCACCTCCGCCAGCCCGGAGAGCAGGACGAAGCCGTCGGTCAGCGAGAACTCGAACTCGATCCGGCTGCCGAGCGGAGCCGGGGCGTCGGTCACGATGAACATGCCGGTGCGGCTGATGTTCATCGACTGGGTCTCGACGAAATCGATGACGCTCTCGTAGCGGATCCGGATCGGTGTGACCAGACCGACCCGCTCGGCCGAGCGTCGCTCGGCCGGCGGGGCGGCTGGCGGTTTGGGCGGTTTCGCCATGTCCTTGAGCGGCAGCTCGGGCCGGGCCGTGGCCCTCAGCCCTGCGAGGAGGGCTCCGGCTTCGTCGCCGGGGTGGTGGGCGCGACGTAGTCGGGCGGGTGCTCGTCGGCCGCGTCGCCGAAGAAGAACTGCTCGGCCTTCTCCAGCAAGATGCGCTGGCCCTGGGGAGACGCCAGGTCGATGCGGTACTCGTTCACGAGCATCTTCGACTGCTCGATCCACATGCGCCACGCGTCCTGCGAGACGTTGTCATAGATGCGCTTGCCCAGCTCGTTGTCGAACGGCCGGTAGACGACGCCCGGCAACTCGTGGCCGAGCTTCACGCACTTCACCATACGGGGCATGAGAGGGCTCCTTTGCGTCCAATCGAGATCTTCACAGCTCATTTATAGGATAAAGCCGGGCGGTCGTGGCAAGTTCCGGCTGATGCCGCCGTCAGCCAAGAGCCCGGGCTCTGCCAAGACCCGCGCGCGCAAGCCGAGCGGGACGCCGCGCCGCCGCCGGGGCGTGAAGCTGCGCCCGACCGACCTGCGGCCCGCCGACCTGGGGTTCTCCGAGCCCCCCGCCGAGCTGGCGGCGCTCGCGGCGGCCATCGCGGAGGACGGCGGCCGCGTGCTGGCGACCTACCGCGAGCCGCTGGGGGGGCACGGCCTGCTGTTCGCGGCGCTGCCGCTCGAGCAGGTGGTGCCGACGCCGTTCCAGCGGGACATCTCGGACGCGCACGTGCGCCGGCTGACCCAGGCCATGGACAAGACGCGCCGGTTCCTGGACCCCATCATCGTGGTGCGGGAGCCCGAGGAGGCGGCGAAGATCGAGCCGGGAGCCCGCTACTGGGTGCCGAACGGTTACCACCGGCTGACCGCGCTCAAGGAGCTCGACGCGAAGTCGGTGCTGGCGCTGGTGATCCCGGAGCGACGGGTGGCGTATCAGATCCTGGCCCTCAACATCGAGAAGGCCCACAACCTGCGCGAGCGCGCGATCGGTGTGCGGCGCATGTTCCGCGATCTGGAGGCCGCCGGCGTCCGCGAAGGCGAGGAGGCGTACGCGCTCGAGTTCGAGGAGCCGGCGCTGGTCACGCTGGGTTTCGCCTACGAGAAGCGGCCGCGCCTGTCGGGCGGGGCGTACCATCCCATCCTGCGCAAGCTCGACGGATGGATCGGCGGAGCGCTGGGCAGCGCCGCCGGCGAACGAGAGCGGCGCGCCGACGTGGTGCTGGCCTTCGACGAAGCCGTCAGCGAGGCGGTCGCGCGCCTGAAGGAGCGCGGCTTGACCAGCCCGTACCTGAAGGCCTTCGTGATCGCGCGCGTGAACCCGCTCCGGTTCATCAAGGGACCGCCGCCCGGGTTCGACGAGCTGTTCACGACCATGACCCGCCGGGCGGCTGCCATGAAGGCCGACAAGATCCGATCCGAGGATGTGGCGCGCACCGGCGGCCCGCCGGAGTCGGAGTGACGGCGGGGGAGACGCCGTCCAGGCCCGGGCGACCGCGCGGGGTGATCTTCGATCTGGACGGCACCCTGACCGAGCCGCTGCTCGACTTCGAGGCCATCCGGCGGGAGCTCGGGATCCCTTCGCGCCAACCCATCCTGGAGGCCCTGGAGACCTTCGAGCCCGCGGCGCGGGCCCGGGCCGAGGTCGTTCTGCGGCGACACGAGATGGACGCCATCGCCGCCGCGACGCTGGCGGACGGCTGCCGCGAGCTGCTGGCCCTCCTCGACGCGCATGACGTGGCGACCGCGATCCTGACCCGCAACATTCGCGCGGCGGTCGAGGATTTCACGGGCCGGTTCGGCCTCCGCTTCGCGGCCGTGTTCACGCGCGAGGACGGCCCGCCCAAGCCCGCCCCCGACGGCGCGCGCGCCCTGTGCCAGCGGCTCGGGCTGCCGGCCTCCGAGGTGTGGGCCGTGGGCGACTACAAGTACGACGTCATCGCGGGGCGCGAGGCCGGCTGTCGCACGGTCCTGGTCCGCCCCGCGCCGCCCGCCGATCTCGCCGAGTGGGGCTCGCCCGACCTGGTCATTCGCTCGCTGCGCGAACTGGTCGATCTGTGGAAGTGACCAGCGCGCCGCAGGCGCCGGGCGCCTTCAGGCGGCCGGGGGAGGCACCAGGCCGCCGAGCAGCCGGGGCAGCGTGTTCGCGAACTGGCCCTTGGCCATGACCTGACCGCAGCCGGCGGCGGTCGCCGCGTCCATCACGTCCGTCTTCTCGTGATCGACGAACCCGACGGACGGCACCGCCCGTGCGGTCGGCTCGGCCGCCAGGGCCGCCAGGGCGTCGAGCGCGGCCGGCAACCGGAGATCGACGATCACCAGCTTGGCCCCGGCCGTCGCTGCGACGACCAGCCCCGCCGGGTCCCGCGACGATTGCACCGTCAGACCGACCTGCTTGGCCACCTCGCGAATCTTCGAGGTGAACAGCATGTCCTGCACCAGATAGACCACGTCCGCCATTCGACCGTCCCGCGAGCGCGCGCCCGCCAAGGAGAGATAATGTCCCGAGCACCCGGTTGGCCGGTTACCGTTGCTCCCTTCCGGGCCTGGCGGGGTTCGCCAGCGTTCCGCCGCTCGGGACGCCCCTCTTTTGACACAAACCCGGACCGCTCGCCAGGGGGATTCGCGAGGGGAGGGGGGGCCAGGCACCGAGCGACCACTCGTGCGTTCACGGTGATGGATTGGCTGGGGGCGAAGCTCCTCGGCGACCGAAGCGTCGACGCCCGAACGGGAGTCACCTTCAGCGGCCAGGCAACCGTTTGTCCTCCCTCCGCGACGCGGGGGGAGGATCGACGCCGGTTCGACAGGTAGCACGAGCGCAGCGTGGCTTCGCCACGCGGAGCGAGTGGGGGCGCGGGGGGCCCCAAGGGAGCGAGCGTCAGCGAGCGACCGACGGCCCCCCGACCAGATAGAGGAGAGAGAGGGATTCGAACCCTCGGTACGTTGCCGTACACATGATTTCCAATCATGCCCCTTCGGCCACTCGGGCATCTCTCCAGTTTTTTCAGAACCCAGCGAGGGTTCCTGCGACCTCTCGCGATGGGTTCGGGCGAGAGACCTCGTCCGCCCCCGTCGCGACACGGGAACCGTCCGTCGAGTTACTGGAGGAGAGAGTGGGAGTCGAACCCACGTTGGACTTGCGCCCAAACCTGATTTCGAATCAGGCGCCTTCGGCCACTCGGCCATCTCTCCGGAAACCCCTCGCTCGCGCGAAGGCGGATGTGTTTATCACCGGAAGCGGCCGGCGTCGACAGGATCGCTCTACATGGCCGGGCCGAGGCTGACGACGCAGAGGCAGAAGGGTTTGGCCGGACCCGTGTCGCTGGGCACGACGATGCCGACGCTCTTGATCGCGGTCGTCCCGTCGTACGCCGCTCCAGGCGGACTGTTGTAACAGGTCTTGTGGAACATCGCCCACGGGATGGTCCCCGTCGTGGCCGTCGGGACGTTCGCGCAATACGTGTCCGCCGCGCTCTCGATCTGGAAGCGCATCCAGGTCGCGAGGCCCGCGACGTTGTAAGCCAGGCCCGTCCCGCCGGGCGCGATGGCCTTGGGGGGATCGGTGGTGCCGCCGATGTTCCAGCCGAACCCCGCCGAGGCCGCCGATGTCGGATCCGGGCCGACGCTGCCCGAGACGCACAGCTTCTTCAGCGCGCTCGAGAAGCAGGAGCCGGTCGCCCCGCACACGGGCGTGATCGACGACGGTGCCGAGCCCATGTACGTGTACGCGTAGCCGGTCCACGTCCCGCTGGTGGCGAGGCCGTTGTTGGCGATCGTCGAATCAGTCTGCGTGCAGGTGCTGCCGCTCGTCCCGCCGCTGGCCGTTCCCGAGGTGCCGCCGCTGCTGGCGCTGGAGCCGCCGCTGCTGCTCGATGAGCCGCCGCTGCTCGAGGACGAGCCGCCGCTGCCGTTGGAGCCGCCGCTGCTCGACGAGCCGCCGCTGCTCGACGATGAGCCCCCGCTGCCGGTCTTTCCGCCGCTGCTCGACGACGAGCCACCGCTGCCGGTCTTTCCGCCGCTGCTCGACGACGAGCCGCCGCTGCTCGACGACGAGCCGCCGCTGCTGCTCGACGAGCCCCCGCTGCTCGAGGACGAGCCACCGCTGCCCGTCTTGCCGCCGCTGCTGGTGCCGCCCGAGCCGTCGTCGCTGCCGCCGCTGCCATCGTCACCGCCGGTGCCCGAGACGGATTCGCCCTTGGCGCATGACTGGGCCATCGTCGCTGCGAACAGGGGGATGAGCGCCGTCACGACGAGCGCGGATACCTTCTTCATGGCGGAAATCCTTTGAACGACGGGGAGGGGGGGGCGATCCCTGACGAATCAGGCGGACGCTATCATAAATGAAGCCCTCCGGATCTGTCATCGTCCTTACATCCCTCAGCGTCATGAGCGAGCGGGCCGCCCGCTCGCGCCGTCAGAGTCGCGGCGTGACGAGGGCGTCGGCACCGCGATCGCTCGGCCGCGGCGACGGCCGGGAGAAGCTCGGCTCGAGGATTCCGTCGGGGTGCAAGGACGCGAGGCGCATCGCAGCCGGCCTGGGCCCGCTGGACGCAAACAGCGGTTCGATGATCGCGTCGCGATCTCGGAAGTTGCGCCGAGGCCGCCGGACCTTCCGGTTCGGCTCGAACGGCGCGAGCGCATCCCGGTAGAGGGCGTCACCCGATACCGTCGGCTGGGCTCCGGCCTTGGCTCCGCGGCTGGGATCGGAGGTCGCCGCGGCCAGCGACGAGCGCAACCTCTCGAGCTGCAGCCACCCGTAGCGCCGCCAGTCCACGACGAGGCCGAAGGTGGCGCGAAGCTCGGCCGCCTTCGCCGCCCGCAGCCTCATGTCCATGAGCGCGGCGGCGCTCTGGGCCCGCCAGTCGACCCTCACGCCGAAGTCCGCGGCCAGCGCCCGGGAAGCGTCGATCCGGTCGCGCCAGTCGAGCAGCTCGGCGAGCGGATGCTCCTGCCAGCGCACGGTCACCCCGCGCGCCTCGAGATCGCGCGCCAGGTCCTGCCGCCGAAGATCGTCCAGCTCGCGCTGCCGCCGGGAGGGCTCGGTCGCTCTGGCGGCCGCCCGATCATTCGTGGCCAAAGCGGCCGCGCCCGTCGCCAACACCGTCGCGACCGCCGTCGCCCGGACGAAAGAGGCCACGAGCCAGCTGGCCGGTCGGCGTCGCATGCGTTGATCAATGAAAGCAGCCGATCCCCCGGGGCACAAGGTGGAAGCCACTCGGCGGGGCCGACATTCGCAGATGACGACGACCAGATCGCGGACGAGGCCGGGTGAAGACCGGATGGCCGACGCTGACCGCCAGTGTCCATGCCCGGCGCCTTCCTTCCGACCGCGAGGGCCGCCGCCGTCAGAGGGTGGGATCGTCCACGAGCAGACGCGTGGGGGCCACGCTCTCCTGCCCGATGGCGCTGCCAAAACGCTTGATGATTCGCGCGAACTCCTCCTCGAGAACGCGGGCCGACGTGATGGGGACGAACAGCCTCGCGCCGGCCATCGTTCCGTGTCCGCCCGCCGCGCCCAGCTCGCCGACCACCTCGCGCATCAGCGCCCCGGCGCGCCGCTGTGTCGGCTCGGTACGAAGCGACAGATAAGACGTCCCTTCGTACGACCCCATGCACAGCACCATCTTGGCGCCGTCGTACGACAGCAGCAGATCCGCGATCTCGGCCACGAGATCCGGATAGTCGAGCGGCCCCAGGTTGGCGGCGACGATGTTCCCGAACACCAGCGCGCGCCGGAGCGCCCGATCGAGCGCCGCGAAGTGCGCGCGCGGCACCTTCGGGTGCGACATCTTGTAGAGGAGCGCGTGATCGACGAGGGGGACGAGCGCGATATACGCGCGGCGCTCCTCCTCGGTCGCCTCGCGTCCGAGGTCACGGGTCTCCGTGCGCAACGCGAAGAAGAACGCCGTCGCCAGCGGCGGATCGACGGGCACCTTGCGCGCGCGCAGGTACTCGAAGACGATGGTCGAGGTCGCGCCCAGGTCGGACCGAATGTCGCGCCAGGGCGCCATGCGGCTGTCGGGCCGTATCGGATGGTGATCGACGACGACGTCTATGCGGTGATCGATGGGCAGCGAGTTGTTGCCCGTCGCGGGCTGGCTGTCGACGATCGCGATCAGGTCGTACGCGTCGGTGTCGAGCCCCTCGGTCGGCGTCAAGGCCAGTCCGAGAGCGTCCACCATGGCGCGATTCTGCGCGCGCCCCACGATCCCCCCGTGCGCGATGGTGGACGGAATGCCGAGCTGGCTCTGGAACAAGCGCCCGAGGCCCATCGCCGCCGCCAGTGAATCGGGATCCGGGTTGTCGTGGGTGTAGATGAGCGCGGCCTTGCGCCCCCGCAGCGCGCGCAGGCGCGTCCCGACGGGGAACGTCGACCGGCGGCGCGCCGGCTTGCCGGCCACGCCTCCCGCTGATGCGGCCAGCTCCGCGCGCGACGGCTTCATGGCGAGGCCGCCTCCGCGGCGCGGGACGCGAGCTCGTAGAACAGGCCCCAGCGGATGCCCCGATCGCTGACGCGCACCTCGGCGGCGCCGGTGCGCCTCACGATCGCTTGCAGGATCAGCGCGCCGGCCAGGATCACGTCGGCGCGCTTTGGGTCGAGGCCGGCCATCTGTTCGCGCTCCGCCTGTGTCGCGTTCTCGAGACGCACGATCTGCGCCTCGAGCGCGTCGGCTCCGAGCCGGCTGCCATGCACGCGCGCGGGATCGTAGCTGCGCAGCCCGAGCGACATGGCCGAAAGCGACGTCACCGTGCCGGCCACCCCCATCAGCAAGGTCGCCGGCCGAGGCGCCCCGGAGCCCGCGGAGAAGGCTTCGGCCGCCGTCTCGAGGGCGGCCTCCACGTCGGAGACGACCGCGCGCAGCTCGCTCTTCTCGGGCGGGTCGTGCCGCACGTGGCGCTCGTGCAGGCGCACCGATCCGATGGGCAGGCTTCGCCGGAAGGTCACTGCGCCGCGCTCGGATGCCACCAGCTCCGTCGAGCCGCCCCCGATGTCCACCACCAGCGCGCGGCCCGCCCCCACCTCCGCCGGGAACGACTCGGCGACCGCCCGGAACGTCAGGGCGGCCTCGCGCTCGCCGTCGATGACCTCGACCGGAACGCCCAGCCGCCGCGCCGCCTCGCCCAGGAACGTGCCCGCGTTGGGAGCACGCCGGAGCGCCTCGGTCCCGATGGCCGCGATCGCCGCCTGGTGCGTGTGCGCCACCGCGCGGTAGCGATCGAGCGCCTCCAGCGTTCGGGCGATCCCTTCCTCGCCCAGCCGCCCGTCAGCGCCGATGCCGCGCCCGAGCCGCGTGATCTCGGCGGCCTCGGCCAGCACCTCGGCCTCGGCGGCAGGGCGACCCGGCCGAGGGCGCGCCACCAGCAACAGCGTCGTGTTGGTGCCGACGTCTATGGTGGCGAATGCGCGCGCAGCGCTCATCGTGCATGCCTTCGCTTAGTGCTTGGGCGCCGGGCCCCATGAGGGCGACGCCGCGCCGCCCCTGGTGATCTGAACCTCGTGGCGGGTCTCCGGGTTGTAGACGAAGAGGCCCCCGCGCGACGAGGCGTAGACCAGGAGCCGGCCGTCGGGCGACCAGGCGGGATCCATGTTCGACCCCTTGTTCTGGGTGATGCGGGTGACCTGCTGCGATTTGACGTCGATGTAGAAGACGTCGAACACGCCGCGCTCGTCCCGCCCGGTGAAGGCGACGAAGGGCTTCTTGGGATCGGGGTTCCAGCGCGGCGTCTGGTTGTAGCGACCCTGGTAGGTCAGGCGCTTGGCGGCGCCTCCCGAGGCCCCCATCAAGAAGATCTGGGGCGACCCCTGCCGGTTGGACACGAACGCGATCTGGGAGCCGTCCGGCGAGAAGGTGGGCGAGCTGTCGATCGACGGGTTGCTGGTCAGCCGCGCCTTGATCGATCCATCGCTCGGGCTGATCTTGTAAAGCTCGGCGTTG